>Ga0180301_10003358_pt1 | contig 12523 bp, 11 predicted proteins | sample GuaBasSediGuay16_FD_121797 | JGI IMG/M metagenome (GOLD analysis project Ga0180301, IMG submission 121797) | Subseafloor sediment microbial communities from Guaymas Basin, Gulf of California, Mexico - Guay16, Core 4569-2, 12-15 cm | ecosystem: Environmental > Aquatic > Marine > Hydrothermal...
AAAGATCCCCATAAACATACCCATGAACGTCGGGCTGCCCGTTCAAAAGCTCCAACAGGTGCCCCTCATAAACAACCTCCCCCAAATACGCCCGCATCCACCCCACAACATGAGGACTCGACCTCGGCTCCAAAGGCCGCGCCGGACTGTTAAACACCGGAAAAACCACACTACCATTCTCAAAACCATACATCCCACTTAACTCCCTGATCTGCCCCATCGTCTCCTGATCCGGGTAATAAACATACTCCGGTATGAACGCACTCGGAAGAACACTCACCAGTATCAAAAGCACACAAAACGCATAAATTAACTGACGCACCTTCATTACCCTAACCCGAAACCTGAAAATACGAACCATCGACCCCTTAATCGAATTGCCAAACACCCACACACCCACACTCTGAAGAACCCCCATAGGATACAGTATGTAAACACGATACGCATTCACCTCGTAGAACTTTAAAGGAATATAAAGCAAAACGGAAATTACCGCAACCCATGAAACCATCAGTACGGAGAAATAAAAAAGACGATCCCGTCTCTTCGCGGACAAAACTAAATACATAAGACCCAATAAACCGAAGAAATAAACCCATACGCCCTCCCGCTTCGCCAGCCAAAACCACTCCCTTTCCCAAACATCAAAATCTATCACAAATAAGCCACTAAGGAAAGTTCTTAGGTAATATAATGACCAAACGATAATTAACAAACCCCCACAAACTATAAGCACAAAGGTTCGCCTTTTTCTTTCCATCATAACTCCATAAAGACCGGTACCACCACTCGCCGCCAAAAGGAGATCCGCTAAAGACATAATAACTAAGAAAATGAGCGCCGTAAACGGATGTATTAACATCACTAAAAATATTAAAAGCACAAATGCCACTATGCCCCTCCAACCTAAATTACCGCCCCTCAAAAGCCTCAAATACCAACCAAGCATCACGTAAATAAAACACATCCCGAGATAATTCGCATATAAATCATAACTTAAACGAATAAAGAAAAACGATAGGGGAGATAACAAAAGCGATAGTAGTGCCAACTCCTCATCCTCCGTACCCCACTTCACAAAAACATAAACCGATAAGACGTAAAAATAACCAACCACAATCGGATAATAGAAATAAAGTTGCTCAACAGGTACCCCCACCTTAACAACGGCCACCATCAAAATCAAAAAAAGAGGCCTCTTCCAAGTAAATAACAACTCGAAAAACCTGCTTCCCGATAGCGAGCCGATCCTCGTAAGCGTTATGTAATAATACGAAGTATCAAAACCCTGCGGAACCGAATATTCACAGTACCTGTAAGCAGTAATTAACGTAACCACTCCAAGCGACAACAATGTGACCGCTAATAAACACCTCCAACCAGCCCCACACCCCTCCCTATCCTCATCCCAGCAAAATCCTATACTCCCTTCTCCCAACAAAACACCATACAAAGCATATATCGCAGGACCCCATACCGGAAAAAACAACAAAATGAAGAAAAACGCCAGCGAGACCACGCTCTCTGATAATACAAACTCCTTTATAAAAACTAGGATAAACATCAATAATGTTACAAATAATGGCATAATAACTCCTAAAAGCTTCCTCATGTTACAAACTACCGCCCAAACTCGATCCATAACATCACCACAGACTCCAAACATGTTACCAACGCAAGACTCCTTTAAAAAAAATTAAACCCGCATTCCGACATTGTCTAAAAACTAGGTATCTGCAAATAAAAAACAATTCCGCCCCTATATTTGCCCGCAAACATGATCTTCCCGAAGATCACGCTAAAATTAAAAATTTGCCTCCCTAAAGTAACAAAACCATACAGTTAAATACAAGTTCGCAAAAACCTTCTATCGAAAGACGGTGAGACCATGAAAAGGCAAACAAACTGCCAATACTACGTAAAATGCAGAGAATGCGGATGGGAGGGCTACACACTCCTCAGAGGATACGAAAACGGATACCTCTACCTCAAATGCGAAAAATGCGGCACCAAAAACCTATACCTTAACCCGCCACCGAAAAAAGACATCATATTCATCGGCGGCTCCCTCATACAGGACCTCTCCCACCTCATAACATCATCAGCAAAAAACTGCTGGACATTCCTAACCTCTCAACCCACCACCAGAAAACTCGCACTCGGCATCGGAACACTCACAACCGCAATCCTCATACTATGCCTGCTAACCCTCAAAGAATACTCTTACCACCTCATGGCCGCAACCCTCGGCACAATCGCAAGCACCATCGCCTTAGTACTGCGAAAAGGCGAATGACCCCCTCCACAACCCCTATAAGCCGACCCAACCAAAAACCTAAAAACCCAACATATACGACTTCCACCTCTTACCACACGCTCCTAAAAGCGAATAAACCCCCTACACGCATCAACCAATAACTGTTTAGATAAACCAACAACCTCTCCACTAAAGGACAAATAAAGTAGCCTATAAAGCCAAAAATGACCTCCAAAACGATCTTCAGAAAACTTCACCTAATAAATCAGCAAAATATAACCCTAAACCCTCACCACCATAATCCTAGGAAATCGTGAATTTTATAACAACTTGTGAAATTGTTATACTAAATTCTTAGGTGGGACTGGTGGTAGATGCTTTGTGAGCCCAAAGAAAATATCAATCATAATCCCGGCTTTGAATGAGGAAAAATCCATCGGTAAAACTATAGATTCCATTCCAGTTGATACTTTACGCCGCATGGGATACGATGTTGAAATAATAGTTGTCGATGGAGGATCTGTTGATCGCACAAGAGAAATCGCCGCCCAAAAGGGCGCAAAAGTAATAATTGAACCACGCCGTGGATATGGTAGGGCCTACATAACCGGTTTTAAATACGCTGACGGAGATATTATCGTTACCGGAGATGCTGATGGCACATACCCCTTTGAGATAATCCCTCACGTAATTAAGCTTATGGAGAAGTATAATCTCGATTTTGTGACCACTAATAGATTTGCTAGGTTCGAAGATGGTGCTTGGTCTCCAATTCACTTTGTTGGAAATAAACTTTTGACCTTACTTTTCATTTTCACATCCGGTATTTTTATTAGAGATTCGCAATCTGGAATGTGGTTCATTAAAAAATCTCTTCTTAACAATAATTGTGGATTCATAGGTACTGGTATGGAGTTCTCTACCGAGATAAAGATAGAAATGATTCGTCGAGCAAAAAAATGGTTAGAAGTTCCTATATCCTATAAGAGAAGGATAGGTGGAAAAACTAAAGTACACTGGTTTAGGGACGGTTTACATATTTTCGCTTTTTTGGTGAGGAAGAAAATATTAGACGTGTTTTCACGTTTAAAACATTAATGTCTGGAGATTGTAAAATAGTTTGACTGAAAAAGGAATTATTTTTCACCATCGCCTACTCTAGAGTAACATAAAGACTCTGAACTTCAAATTAACTACATAGTGTATATGTTGCCTATTGCTCGTCATACCGTATCTCAGATACTAATTAGCACATCTTCGCTTTTTATGTCATATCTATGCTTCTTAGTGCCAAAGTCGGCAAAAGACTAAATAAACATTTTTCTTGAAAAATTTCAAAACTATTATCGAGACCACCACTCTTTATGCTTACTTAACCTCTTTCTTAGGAAATTTGGGATATATTCATAGTTCATACCTAAAAAGAACCCGAGAAATCTTGCGAAATTGTATACTAAAGAGTATGGAACCCAACTTTTGTGTTTCTTAAGTAAGTATTTCATTTCGTTAACGAAATAAGAAAGACCTTTTAATGAAATCGAGAACGTAGATGCATCGATGTTGCAAATTTGCTTCATAGCAACACCGTCGTCAAATCTGCGCTTGAAGACAGAAATTATATTATAATAGTGTGAATGGTAAACAGCAGCTTTTGGTTCGTAAACAAGCAAGTACCCAGCCTTTAAAACGTCTATTGCCCATTTTTTATCTTCTGCCATTATTATACGTTCATCAAATTTTATTTTTTTCCAAACGTCTTTTTTAATAGCAGAACAAACATCTGATATATAAATATGTGAAATATAAAACTCTGTTAGACTTTTCAGATCGGTCGGGGTTATTATTTTTCTCTCGTTTGGATAAAAATAAGAATAGAAGAACTTTTCCATAGGTTTCGCGTTTGGATATGCAATTTGCCTTCCATAGACGCCTGCAACTTTATCACTTTCAATTAAAGGGCGAATTATTTTTTTCAAGAAATTTATTATCTAAAGGATACGCATCCTGTGTAATATAAATCAAATATTTACCTCTCGACAAACTAGCTCCTAAATTTCTTGTTTTACTATGATGGAATTCTTGGGGACTTATGCTATATATCTTACAACCGAATTTCTTCGCAATCTCTAAGGTTCTGTCCTTTGAGCCAGAATCAATTATTATGATTTCAAAGTCTTGATATGATTGAGCGCTTAATCTTCTTAATAAGTTCTCAAAACGTTCACCAGCATTTTTTGTTAAAATTATTATGCTCGTCTCTACCACACAGCTCACCTACTACTTTTGAAGCTATTTGATGATTAATGAGGGAATATTAAAATGTACCATCACTCTTTTGAACTCCTCATCTAAGAGGCCAACATCCATGTAGTCATAAATATATGAAGAAGAGCGGACATAATTATGAAGTGCATGAGGATGTCAAAATCAGCAATCTTAACTGGAATTTCTTCTTGAAAGAGATAATGAATCTACTCGTGAGGTAGCGTTCATTTATGGTTAATGCAGGAGAATAGCAAGGAGTAAGGGGGTTCTTAGAGGGTGTGATAGCAAAGGGGTCCAATGTTATGAGATCGAGTAATAAGAGGAAAGTATACGGGCAATCTTGTCGTTTTATTAGGTAGGATGATGATACTCATCTTGGTTATGTGTCATAAAATTTCTACAGGTTTCAATGATGAACATGAAGTGCTAGTTGTATGAGCATAAAGATGTATGATAGAGAAGAGATAATATGTGAATAAGTTTGCATTTTCAGTCGTTATTCAGATTCTTGCAACGGTACTTAACATGCTTTGCTAATAATAAAAAAATTATCAATACGAGAATCGGGAAACCAATTTTTTAAGCTTCGAAAGTGCTATTTTTTAATAGCTATTAAAAATTTCAATTTTAAAGTAAAGTTTAAAGCCTAGTTATGTGAAGACTTTGACTTTGGAAAAATCTTAAAATTAATTACACTCCTTTGTTGCTCGTTAAGTAGGAATGCCTTGAACTGGGTAGATCAGATGAGAAAGGAATTAAGTGTATTAATGTTCGCATTACATCCGGATCCACATGGCTTTATGGGAGGCGGATTTGTTAGAACTTATGAAGTACTAAAAAGAGGACGAAAATACAATGTTAACTATTATGTAATAGAACCAAGGAAAAGTTTTAAAGATGTAGATCCCGAAATGGAGTATCAAGTTTTCAAATTACCATACTCTCTGGAATTTTATAAAACATTATCTAACCTTAGGTTGGTTATAGATGCTCTGAAAATAGGATTACAAGTTGTCAGAAAGTATGATATAGATTTATTGTATAGTCCTGTTGAGGTAAATCCGTCCAGCATACTACCAGCTCTTATGTACTTTATTTCGAAAGTTCCTTGGACAATAATGCTTCAATTTATTCCCGTGTACGGAGTTCTCACTGCAGTTGATAAATTGTCAAAGAAACCAATTTCCTTAGCAGGTTTGTATGGTCACCTCAGAGTTGAACGAAAATTTCCGATGCTCCCGTCGATCAACGCATCATTATATTATCTAGCACTTTTTAAAGTATTAACTAAAGCTCCTTTACACTTGACAATAAGTAGAATTATATTAAACGACTTCAAGAAACTTTTACCAAGTATCGCTAAGAGATTGTATGTTGTCTGGCCAGCAAATGGTATCGATTATGATAAGTTTAAAAAATTACCCGATGTACCCAAAGACTTTGATGCTGTATTTGTATCGTCATATCATCCAAAGAAGGGAATTTGGGATGTTTTGGACATATGGCGCATAGTTATTAAGAAGTACCCTAGTGCAAAACTGGCCATAATGGGTAGACTTGCAGGATCTCCCGACCTTGCAAGAAAGATGTTAAAGATTTTGACAAAAAAAATCAAACACTATAATCTTAGCCAAAATGTTATACTCGTGGGAGATTTGATTAATGGATTTAGTAGTCAAAGAGAGTTGTGGATTAATATGAAACGAGGAAAAATTTTATTATATCCTAGTAAAATTGATGCATGGGGATTATTAATTGGTGAGGCGTTAGCTTGTGGTCTTCCTGTTATAACGTGGGATATCCTTCCATTTAGAGATGCTTATGGAAGATCGTCATCGGTGATTTTCATTCCACTTAATGATAAATTCTCCTTTGCTATGAAAATTGTTGAATTGTTGTCAAATAGCGAGAAATTAGAAATTTTAAGCAGAGACGCCATTAATTATATACGTAATTATCATTACACATGGGATCAAGTTACTGTCTCGGAAAGAGAGGGTTATATAAAAGTGCTAGAATCTTGGGGTAAGATATGAAAGAAAGGTATCCTAAGGTATCAGTAATTCTGTTGACCTATAATTGTGAAAAATACCTAAAAAGATGCTTAGAGTCTTTAAGTAGACAGAAGTATCCTAATTATGAATTAATAATTGTTGATAACGGATCTAGGGACAAAAGCTTAGAAATAATATACTCATTTGTAAAAAAGAGGAGGCTAAAAAATGTACGTGTGATTACGCTGAAAAGAAATTTTGGATATTGTGAGGGAAATAACATTGGAGCGAGATATAGTACAGGCGAATTTTTAGTCTTTCTTAATTGTGATGTCTATACTGACGATAAATTGCTTTTTGAACTTGTAAGAACCGCTATGGATAATGAAAAAGCGGGAATTGTTGCTTGTAAAATTTTGTATCCTAATGGGAGGATAAATTCTTTAGGACTAATATTTGACATTTATGGAGCAACAAAACTATTAGGATGGCTGAGCAAAAATAATAAATATATGGAGAAAGGTCGAGAAGTAAAAATCTTTTCTCATCACGGAGCATGTTTTCTCATAAAGCGTAAAACTTTTGAAGAGATTGGAGGGTTTGATAGTAAACTTTTCTTGTATTATGATGAATTTGATCTCGCATGGCGTGCAAGATTATTAGGTTACGATGTTATTTTAGCGCCCAATGCCAGATGTATTCATTACGAGAGACCACTTCTAGGTAATATTTTCTCTAAAATGAAAGTGTACTACATTTGGAGAAATAGATTACGTATATTGTTAAAGAATTACTCCCTTAAAAACGTATTTAGACGATTTCTCTTTGCGATATTTTTAACGATATTCGGAGCTCTTTTTTTATCGATTTTTTTCAGGGATTGTGGATATATAATTCAAGCATTAAGAGCATTAATATGGAATTTGAAAAAACTAAAGAACACTTTAAAAGAAAGAATCAGAATACAAAGTATGCGTAAAATTCCAGACGAAGTAATAGAAAAGAATATGTTACCGTATTCTAAGGAAATAAGGGAAACTTTGCGTTTCCTTTTCGAAATAAGAAAGAAATGATGTTGAAGTATCAAGCTAGCAATTTAAAGTTTGTGTGTTCGCGAGATACTTTTAGAAATGGAGGTTTTAAACGATTGTATCCTTATACGTTCCAATTCTTTGATTAATTTCTTTTTGAGTTCAATGGCTATATGCGTTCTTTCATTATATATATTCCTTTCCTCGATGGGATCTTCGGTTAAGTCATACAATTCAACTTTCTTTGACGATTCATAATAGATGAGTTTATACTTCTTAGTCCTGTAGGAATGTATCCGCTCGCCATATTTAAAGTATTTCTGTTGATTAGGATCGTAACATTGTATTCCTTGTGATATTATAGCATCTCTGGAAAAGTTTTTGAAGCTTTTTCCCAAAAAACTATGCGGAGGTCTTATATTGACAAGATCTAATATTGTAGGTGCTAAATCGATTAATCCTATCAACTTATTACTGTCGGCCTCTTTAATTTCAAGATCATAGGTGAGATTTTGCATTATGTCTGTATTCTCGCTCCAAAATATTAGTGGAACTTTCAATAACGCATCCGTAAAGAGTATCTTCCTATTACAACCTCCATGTCCATAAACTCCACGCTCACCCAGTGCTTCTCCGTGATCAGATGTTATCACTAAAATCGTTCTTTCAAAATCCAAAATCTCCGATAAATAATCAATTAATTTCTTTAGATTCTCGTCTACATACCGGATCTCACTATCGTAAAGATCTTTAATCAGCCGTTTTTCCTTTTCCGATATTGCTTCTGGATTATTAATTCTCTTTTCCATAAGTTTTTGAATTTCATAATACTCAATTTTTTTGCAGAAGTAGAAGTGTTTAGGCACATAAGGTTCATGAGTATCCATATAGTGAACCCATAAGAATAACTTCTTTTTGTTCTTCAATGCTGATATTTTTGATAACAAAAGAGATATAGCATCATTTATTTCTTCTGCGCGTGCATAGAAAGGTTCATACTCAAAAAGTCTGTAGTATATCCTCCTAAATAACCTTCTAACAGCTGATCTTTCATCAAGTTTTGAACTGAAAAAATCAATTATTTTTTTAATAACTTTATGCGCCTTACTGAAGTTCTTTGTGTACTCTTCTAATGGATCTTTGAATACGACAAAACCCTTATTAAACCTATACAAGGACAACCATGGGTTTGAATGGATACCTATTGTTAAAAAACCGTGAGCCCTCAGTACTTCAGCTAACGTTAACCTTTTTGATATGTCAGTATAACTTTCTCTTGGAAGTAGAGGATACGTTGATGTATGAAGGGCTTTTAACGATGCAGTAGTATATGGTGCATTTGATATACAATTCTTATAAAAAACACCCTTTTTACTCAAACTATCCATAAAGGGTGTAGTTTTCCTAGGATAATTATTACAGCTCAGGTGATCCGCTCGTAAGGCGTCTATAGTTATTAAAATAATGTTGCATGCCCGCGACATAACCTTTTACCCCTTTAGAGACAATTCAAAAAAGATATTCATCAAGATGAAAAGCAGAGTTATGAGGTAAATTGTGATCTCGATATATGATTTTAACTCGTGACTTGCAATATTTACATCACTATTAATTGTGGACATCAAAATGCAGTTATATGCTAAATAGGAAAATAGGAGAACAATCATACCAATTAATAGTAATGAAGATAGTTGAGACTTCACTTTGGCAGTTAACGACTTTGTACTTCTTAAGATAATATTGTCAATGGACATCATTATCATTTGCACGCACCTCTTAAAGTCGATTGATTTTATTAGTTTAGAAGTTACTAAGAATCTAGTGGTTATTTATTCGGATGAAGTACGGATATGGGATCATTTTACTAAAAATACATAAATTTTTCTGTCGATCTTAAATACTAAGGTAAAATATCTGTCATCGAGGAAAATTTTCAGGTATTTGAAATCAACGTCCTGATACTGTGGATATCTAACTTCTTTTAAGGATTCTTGTTCGAGCCATTTTACAGTTCTAGCACTTATCACTATCAAGATTGTGGAAGTGTTTCCCGATAGTCCGGTTTGCTTTAAATAATACTGTTCAAACCATGGAGTATAGTTTGCTACGGTAAGTATATTTTCATACGCAGTTTTACTGTCATTTGCGAGAAAAATCCCATACTTTATTTGAAGTAATAATTGTTTCTCACGATAGTTTAATAACTCAACGGCCATCTTCTTATCGATCAACCAAATTTTATCAGCTAGAGGAGTAATAAGAACCATTGTCATAAAATCACTAATAATTTTCGTGTTCTCTGGGAAATTTTCACGTATCCACATCGCAGTAATGTACTCATATTCAGCAATAAGCGAGTGGATGTTCGATCCTGGTGGAGTGTATGAAAAGCGAGAATATAGTGGTAAGATGAGGCTTGGTAAAAGAAGTATATACATGCAAAAGATCGGAAATACGCGCTTGAACATTAATTTTGTATTAATTTGCGGTCTTTTAATGAGGACTCTAGTAGTAACTATCTTGTAGAAAGGATCGTAGAATGCATTAGCGATAATTATTGCCATAAATGGGGAAAATTGCTTATATTCCCTGTAAGTCCAATAATCTGGCAGAAAATAGATGAAAAGTGTTATTGTGAACATTGAGAGAGTAAGAAGATGCTCTCGTTTGTTTGATACAAACATTCGTGAAGATCCTATTAAAAGTAACGATATTATTAAGGGACTATTAGCATTCAAAAACCAGTAACATTTGTTCTTAAAGACCTGCACACCAGCACTTATCGATAAGGAAGGATATAAAAGCGATGAAAAGGCTATAAAATGAGCCACACTTATTATACCAAACCATTGGAATACCAATATAATAGCTAAAAAAGCTAACAATATGCGGATTACCACGAAATTTAATTGTAATAAATACTTTTTTCGTGATATAACAAAACTAACAGGTATGCTTGTTGCTAAAAATACTTTGAGAACTACAAAAATTAATATTGTTGCAATAAATAGCAACGATTCTTCCCTATGAAAAATCTCAAAGAACCACATTATCATAAAGATTTTGAGAGTTTGTTCGCGCGAAAATTTGTTTTTTAACATGTAGCTTAAGAAAATGCCGACTAAAGGTATCAAAGGCATAATAATTGGTTTTATTACATATTGCCTGTATCCCAAAGGCAGACCAAAATTCTCAGGTCTAAATAAATCGCTATCTAAAACTACATACATCGAAATAAAACATGATGTTATTAGTATCATCGATATAAAGGCGTCTCTGAATTTATAGTTCTTTGAAGATAGTTCTGAATTTACATACGCGAGTATGAATGGCAAAAATCCGTAAAGAATCGTATTTGATCGAGGATTTGATATGAACTGATCAAAGAATAACGTTCTATAATGAGATCCGATATTTAGGAAAACTCCAACAGATGATGCTATTATTGCTATAGATCTCTTTCCTGTTAATTCCTTTGCTAGAAAGTATAGTCCTATCGAATACATAGAAGATAATACGAATGCTAATGTCCAGTTTAAAGAACAAGGATCACAGTTTGCAATATTACATGCAATTGCTGTTAAGATAATTTCTGGCCATCTACACTCAAGCATTATGTATCCATGTTTTATAATGCGCAATGCTGGCTGGAAAATTAATGCTGGCAACATATATCCAAAGCCAAAGAAAGGGAATGGTAAAAAAAGCTTAACGATTATTGCTGGGATTATACCAGTAACAAACGCTACAATTACATATATGACGTTGCTGAAATTATTTTTCGAGCTAAAGTAGTTATTACTATGATTAGCATTTCTAGCAATAGTCACCCACTTTGCGAAAATGTATAAGAGTGCCAATGGAAAGATCGAAAAATGAAAGTACTTTACAACTACAAACACTCCTAAGAAGTGAAAAACTGATAAAAGAACCGATAATAAAAATGATCCGGCGAACCATAAAAAAATAAACTGGTAAGTGTTATTATGACTACTTGTAACCCGATTGTTACATTTTATAGATTTTATAGATAATATCATGTTTATTGTAAGCTTACCAAATAACCAAGGAAGGATTATGAACACATAAGCAGCAAGCATGGACTTTATTATCTCCGGAATATCGATAGTATGAGTTATTGAGAATATGAAAATAAGAATTAGAGTATTTAACTCCTCGAACCACGTATATAAACAACTACCACCGAAGTGATGATTCTCTTTGCAAATGCGCATATGCATACCAAACACCCTTAACTTGTCATATTTTTTTAGAAAGCTATTCGCTTCTTTTTCAATTCCGAGCGGAAATAAATTTAAATTTAATTGCTTAACTGCAATTTGGGACAATAAAGGGAATATCCGCAGGAGTCTAAAAGTTACCTTAGACAGATTATCCCATAACTTTCAGGTTTTTACATTACCAAGGCTTTCATCCATCTAACTAAATTACTAATTTTATTGCTAAGACTTCAAGTATCTCGAGGTATGAATATTGAAGACTTGAGGAAAAAGATTATGATATTAGCTTGCGGGGAGTGAAATATGTTCATAGACGGCTCTCGCTAATAATTAACATCTAGCAGAGTCTAGTCGGAAGAACATGCATTTAAACACCGAACTCAAACATTTAAGAAAGAATCCGAGAATAACGACGCCAAGTATCAGATAAGTTGGTTATGACGTCTTCAGACAATTGGCATTTGTGAGAACGAATATTTACGTGAAACAACCTCCGTTCTTAAGAAATATTTTTAAATTTGATAAAAAATTGTACCAACGAGGGATTACCTATGAAAGTTCTGATAACGGGTGGTGCAGGTTACATCGGTTCTGTTATGATAAGGGAGATGCTGGATCGCGGTTATAAGGTGAAATGCCTCGATAGGTTGTTTTTTGGAGTTGATCCGATTAAGGATCTTCTTTCGGATCCGAACTTTGAGTTAATAAGGGACGACATAAGGTGGTTTGACCCAG
>Ga0180301_10003359_pt1 | contig 12520 bp, 13 predicted proteins | sample GuaBasSediGuay16_FD_121797 | JGI IMG/M metagenome (GOLD analysis project Ga0180301, IMG submission 121797) | Subseafloor sediment microbial communities from Guaymas Basin, Gulf of California, Mexico - Guay16, Core 4569-2, 12-15 cm | ecosystem: Environmental > Aquatic > Marine > Hydrothermal...
AAACGCGCTCGCAAGGAAAAAGAGTAAGTTCGTTAGAGTTAAAATTGGGGCAAAAAGTTTATTGTGCCTGGAAGACATGTTTACATGCGTAAGTTTCTGGAAGATTTCATCCTTCATCTGAAAAGTGCGGGAAATTTTTCCCGGCATACCATAAGAGCGTACAGAAGTGATATTCTGGAATTCATTGAATGCGCCGAAAAAATGAAAGTTGACCGGCCGCGGGACATCGAGGGCAGATTTTTTCTGCGCAATTACATGGGATTTATTCAAGAGAAAAAAATTTCCAGAAACACCCTTCTAAGGAAAATATCTTCGGCGAAGTCGTTCGTCAATTATCTTATTTCGGTCGGAGAATTGAAAACCGACCCATTCGTTTTGATACATGCGCCCAAAAAAGAAAAAAGACTTCCGCAATTTATGACCGAAGGGGAAATAGAAAAACTTATAGAGTTTAATCGTCCCGGAAATTTCGAAAACAGAAAATCTTATGAATTTGCTTTCAGAGATTTTGCCATCTTGGTTTTTATGTATTCCACCGGCATGAGAAGAAGCGAGGTTGCTTCAATGAATGTGGGAGACGTGGATTTTATTTCCGGTTTTGCAAGAGTGCGCGGGAAAGGTGGTGCCGAAAGGATAACGCCAGTCGGAGATAATGCGCTTGAGATTCTGAGGGAATATCTGGAAATGAGAAATGTTCTTTCTCTGGGGGGGCACCCCCTTTTTGTCAATCGAAGGGGCGGGCGCTTGAGCGATGCCGGAATAGCTCTGGTCATCAAAAAGATGGCTAAGAAAGCGAGATTTGCGAGAAACATCACGGCGCATTCGATCAGGCATTCTTTCGCTACGCATCTTCTGGATAGAGGATGCGATCTTAAAAGTGTCCAGGAAATGTTAGGACATAAAAATCTCGCCACTACCGAGATTTACACTCACGTTTCGCTTGAAAAATTGAGGAAGGTGTATGATAAGGCACATCCGCGTTCCAGGAAATTCCGTTAAACTTGTCTTGTTTGTTTTTTTTGCCATTCTTCCCAACAACGCTCGGGCGTTTGAAAAAGAAATGGAGGAAGGATGTGCTGAAAATGCGAAATTAATTATTGAAAGAACGAAAAGGAAGCCGGAATTTAAGAACGCTCTCTGGTCGGTAAGTGTAAAAAAGGCGCACAATGGTTCGGATGTACTTTCTTTTGATTCCAAATATCCTCTCATTTGCGCCAGTATAATGAAGGTTTTGACTACCTGGGCAGCTATGGATGTGCTCGGTCCCGGACATCAGTTTGAAACCGGTCTTTATATGGACGGAAAAATCGAGAAAGGTGTGCTTGACGGGAATCTGTATATAAAGGGGGGAGGCGACCCTTCTTTCGGCTCGCACATTCTCAAGGGAGCCACTCCGCTTGAAAAGGTGTTTTTGCCGTGGATTGAAGAACTCAAAAAGCGCGGCGTAAAAGTGGTGAACGGATTTATTTACTCTGATGACACATTGTTTTCCGGGATTGAGATTTCGCCAACATGGGCGTGGGAAGATATCGGAAATTACTATGCCGCCTGGCCATCAGCCCTTTCAATAAACGATAACCTTTATCGTCTCTGCTTTAAACCTTCAAGCAGGGTTGGGGGAAGCGCCCGGTTGCTCGGTATGGAGCCCAGGATTTATGAGATGAAATTTATCAATTTAATGAAGACCGGACCTGAAAATTCGGGGGATAACGGATATATTTTCAATATGCCCAAAAATTATCGTGCAATTTTGAGAGGAACATTGCCGAAAGGACATAAAAAGTTTTGTATAAAGGGAGCCTTGCCCGATCCGGGTCTCTTTGCGGGGCAGTATTTTCTGAGGCAAATGAAAAAAAGCGGCATAAAAGTCAGAGGCTGGGTGTCTGGTTTAGATGAAAAAATAGATTATTCGGGAAAGACCGAAATAGCGCGCGCTCTGTCTCCGCCGTTAAAAGATATAGTCAAAGTGACAAACACTAAAAGCTTTAACCTTTACGCCGAAATTCTTCTCAGGCATTTATCTGTCGCCGGAGGGGGAAACGGAAGTTTGGTTGATGGGATAAAAAAACTGAAAAGTTTTTTGACGATGAAGGACCTGGATGTGAAATCTTCCAATTTCGAGGACGGCTCGGGTCTTTCGCGCCTCAACAAAGCGCCAGCCGAACTTTTTTCAAATGCTCTGGTAAAGGTTTATAAAAGCGAGTATTTTTATGATTTTTATGATTCGCTTGTTTCGCCGGGCGAAAAAGGGGCGAAAGGGCATATAAAGTACTTTGGCAAGGGGACTCTGCTTGAAAAAAACTTGAAAATCAAATCAGGTTCTTTGAAAAAGGTGAGAGCGTATTGCGGCTATTTGAGGACGAAATCGGAGAGAATTTTATCTTTTGCTTTCATAATGAACAATTATTCGGCGAATCCTAAGAGCGTAGACAAAATACATGAAAAGATTCTTCTCAATTTATATAAAGAGTACTAATATTCTTTCTAGTTTGTAAAATTGGACTCTTTCGGGGTCACGTACGAAGAGCGTTTTTTAAGAAGCCCTTGGTTTGTTTTAAGAGTTTCTTTGCAGCCCGAAGGTTTACTCCAAGTCTTGCCATCACTACGGCGGTTTTGACATTGTATTTCGTTTCTTTCAGAAGTTTTGCGGCTTTTTCCGGAGCAATACCCGTGAGGACTGAAGTTATCCGGATTCCTCTATGAATAAGTTTCCGGGATGTAGGCTTGAGGTCAACCATCCAGTTTTTATAGACCTTTCCCGATATTATCATTGAAGATGTGGTCAGCATGTTGAGTATTAGTTTGCTGGCTGTTCCGGCTTTCATGCGTGTTGAACCGGAGATGACCTCCGGACCGACATCGACTGAAATTACAATGTCTGCTTTGAATCTTTTTTTTGAATTTGTTGTTATCAAAACTGTTTTTGCCTTTTTTTTCGCTCCCGCTTTTAATGCCCCTTCTACAAAAGGAGTTATCCCGCTTGCGGCTATTCCTATAACCATATCTCCCTTTTTTGCTCTGGAAAATATTGCTTTATAACCTTTTTCACCTTTGTCCTCGGCTCCTTCGGCGGGAGTGAAAACCGCCTTTTTTCCTCCTGCCATTATTGCCGAAAAACGCCCGGGCTTTACCCCAAATGTCGGGATGAGTTCGGCTGCTTCCATTACCGCCAGCCTTCCGCTTGTGCCTGCTCCGACCATGACGACTTTTCCTCCTGAAAGAAAGACTTTTGACAACGTTCTGGCGGCTCTCTCCACGGCGGGCAGCGTTTTTCCGACGGCGCGGGGAACCAGTTTGTCCTCGCCGTTTATTTTTTCAAGAATTTTCCTGAGGGGGATTCTGTCTATATTTTCGGTTTTCGGGTTGGGTTGTTCCGTAGGAAGTTGCCGGTAGGCCTCAAATTTATTTTTACTGCCCTTCATCTTCCGTTTCTGTTTCATCAGAAATTTCATTTTCCTTATCGGCGTTTTCCCTTGCAAAAAAGGATTCTGTTTCTTGAATATCTTTTTCTATTTCCCCAGAGATTTCCGCATTTTCAATTTCTTTCGGTTGCTCCTTTTTGATATACACTGTAGGGAGTTTAAAATTTTTCACCCAGACGAATATTTGGCCGATAGTGTAGGAATTTAAGAGTTTTGCTCCCACTCCTCTTTTTTGGATGGATACGGTGACATTTTCTTTTCCGCTGCGCGTTTTTGCAATGTCGTTTAGAAGCTGAAATTCTTTATACTGCCTTTTTCCTCTTGCGCTTGAGATTAAAAATATGGGTCTTTTACCGTAGGCTCTCAGGGGATTTACCGAGCGCACGTCATTTGCGTTTAAAATCGGGGTAAGCGCTATAACCCCGCCTATATTTTGGTTTATGGCGGCCGCTTTTATGGCCAAATTTGCCCCGAGTATTGTTCCCATGAGTATAATTCTTTTTTCCTCTATCTGGTGTTCCCGCAGAAATTTGACGGCGGCGTCTATGTCCCTTGTCATTTTGTTGTATTGATTATCTATTCCGCCCGTGCGAAATGTTTTATAAGTTGTGGTGGAACCGTTGGGTGCGGTCAAGCTTTTTCCATGTCCTCTCAAATCCAGAGCGAGATAACCGTAACCCCGTTTTTCAATTTGCCTCATAAAGTGCGAAAACTCGTAAAGGTTTTTTCTTTGCGTGTGAATAAGGAGAAAAAAGTCTCCTTCCTGGGAATCCGAATAGGGATTATGATAAAGAGCATGCAGCGTCCAGTTATCGTCGGTAGTAATAAAAACGTGCTTTCCTTTAAGCGCGAAGGAATTGGCGGCAAAGAGAAAGATGATTGCCGAAAACACCGCTTGCTTCATTCTATTATTTCCTCCGGATTAAACCATAGCTTTATTTCCCGTTCAGCGTCTTCCCTGTTACCCGAGGCGTGAACAACATTTTCAAAAAGCCCTTTGGTGGATATTTTGCCAAGAGAGCCGCGTATTGTGTGGGGCATGGCATCCTCCGGATTTGTCGCTCCCACAATCTCGCGCACGCCCTGTATGGCGTTTTCTCCTTTGTAAATCAAAGCCAAAATTCTATTGCGCGGTATATTGTGGAATTTTCCCATTATAAATTTCACGAGCTCCTCAAAAAAGGGCTTGTCCTTTAACGCCTCATAGTGCTTGCGGGCAAGTTCCTCGGTAACGGACACCGTTTTTGCGGCTATCATTTCAAAACCGGCATTGTCCAGTCTGTAGAGAACAAGTCCGGTGAGTTTTCTGAAAATTGCGTCCGGTTTAATCAAGATAAGCGTTTTTTCAATGCTCATTTTCTCTCCTTGTTTTCGGTGCTTTTATTTTACCTTTTTTACGGCGCCGCGGCAAAATGCATTTTTTTACCTTTGTGTGGAACTTTTTGCAGAATTTTCTTGTTTTTAGTTTCCGCCAATTGCTAAAATTATCATTAATCCGGATAAAGGAAAAAGGCAGTTGCTTGCGTAAAGTGCGGTTTTCCGGTTTTATCGCTGGTATTCAGGAGAATAAATATGCCCAAAGTGATGATTATTGATGATGAAAAAGACCTTGTGTATCTCCTCAAGGTTGTTTTGGAAAAAGAGGGTTTTGAAGTAATAGAGTCCTTCAATGGAAAAGAGGCGTACGAATTGCTTTCCAAGATGAAGAAGGCTGATGTGCCCGACGCCATTTTATTGGACGTGATGATGCCGGAAATGGACGGCTATACATTCCAGTCTAAACTCCAGGAGAACGAAAAACTTAACGATATACCCGTTATAATTCTTACGGCCCGGGGGCAGATAAAGGATTTGTTTGAAATTTCTTCGAATGTTTTTGCTTTTCTGGAGAAGCCGTTTGAGCCGAAGAATCTCGTTAAAATGGTAAAGGAGGCGGTTGAATCAAAAAAATGACCAAAGATGTAATTGTGAACGAAGGGTACCGGAAAATATTTCTTTTGAGGGAGAAGGGAATAGAGCCTTTTCCAAGAAGGTTTAAGACCACTCACATGGCTGCCCAGGCATTATTGCAGCCGGAGGGAAGCAGGGTTATTGTCGCTGGCAGAATTGTTTTAATGCGCGTTATGGGCAAGGCATCTTTCGCTCATGTCAAGGATTCCACCGGCAGAATTCAGATATATATAAAGCGAGACAATATTGGCGGGGAAAATTACGAGGTGTTCAGGAAATTGCTTAATGTAGGTGATTTCGTCGGAGTGGAGGGTGAACTGTTTGTCACAAGAACCGGGGAAAAAACGATAAATGTAAAGAGACTGGTGGTATTGTCCAAATCGGTGCGTCCGATGCCAGAGAAATGGCACGGGCTGACCGATCCTGAATTAAGATACAGGGAAAGGTATCTGGATATTGTTTCAAACGATGAAGTCAGGAATATTTTTATTGTAAGAAGCAGGATAATCGCGGCCATGCGGCAGGTTCTGGACGGCAGGGGATATTTTGAGGTGGAAACGCCGATTCTTTGTTCGCAAGCCGGAGGGGCGTCGGCGCGGCCGTTCTTCACCTATCATAATGTTTACAAAAAAGAGCTTGCTCTTAGAATAGCCACGGAATTGTATCTCAAAAAACTCATTATAGGAGGATTTGACGGAGTTTATGAAATAGGGAGAGTTTTCAGGAACGAGGGGATAGACACAAGGCATAATCCGGAGTTCACCATGCTTGAGGCGTACAAAGCGTATGCCGATTACAATGACATGGCAGATTTGCTGGAGGATATATTTTACGCCTGTTGCCGGGTTCTTAACATTGAAAGCGTCATTTATGACGGAAAAAAAGTGAATCTCAAGGTTCCCTATCGGAGAATTTATCTGCCGGACGAATGGAAAAGTGAATGCAAAGAGGATATTCATGAGGTTCTTAAAGGCAAGTCTTTTGACAGGGAAAAGTTGGAGAAATTGGCTTTGCGTCTGAATGTGGAATATTCCAGAGAGCTTCCTTCCGCCAAGATATTTGAAAGAATCTTTGAGCATAAAATTTTGCGCAAGTTTAACGAACCCGTTTTTGTGAGAGATTATCCTACGGCTATAACCCCGCTCGCCAAGTGCAAAGAGGGAGACGAAGCATTGGTGGAAAGATTTGAATTTTTTGCCGGCGGCGAGGAAATAGCAAACGCCTATACCGAATTGAACGACCCACAGGACCAGAAGGAAAGACTTCAGGAGCAGATGCGGCAAAGGAATGAGGAAAGAAACCAGGAAACGGATATACTGGACAAAGATTTTATAGAAGCAATGGAATACGGCATGCCCCCCACAGGAGGCATCGGGATAGGGATAGACAGGATGACAATGCTTTTAACCGGAAAGTCCTCCATCAGGGAGGTTATTTTATTTCCTTTGCTTAAGCCCACAACTTCTGACGAAATCTGAATGCCGATTGAACTGTTTATAGGTTTAAGATATCTGAAAGCCAAGAGAAAGGGCTTGTTTTCTATGCTCGCTTCGGTTATAGGTATAGCCGGGGTTGCCGTAGGCGTGGCCGCCCTTATAATTACCCTTTCCATAATGAACGGTTTTCAGAGCGACATAAAAAATAAGATTCTGGACGCGCAGGCCCATATCATAATTTACGGGAAAATCAAAAACGAGGATATTGACTACTATCGCGGCAGGATAAAATCCGAAAAGGAAGTCGAAAGCATCGCTCCGTTTGTTCTTGGTCAGGCGATTCTGACCTATAGCAACAGGTCGCTGGGCATTATCGTCAAGGGCATAGACGCCCAAAAGGAATTTAAGGTCAATAATTTGAAAAAATCCCTTGTTTACGGAGAGTGGAAGAACTTTGAAAAAAGGCGCAAGGAATCTCCTCCTCCCATAGTTTTGGGGGAAGAACTGGCCAAAAACATGGGGGTGTGGCTTGGGGATGAAATTATTCTCGTTTCTCCGCAGTCGGTTGCCACTTCGTTCGGCGTGTTTCCGAAAATGAAGAAATTTCAGGTTGTCGGAATGATAAAAACGGGCTATTATGAATTTGATAGTCAAACCGCTTATGCCCCGGTGAAGGAAGCATCTGATTTTTTTGGCTTGGAAGGCGGCGTGAACGGAATTGGCGTAAGGCTGAAAAAAATTAAATATGCCCGCCGGGTTTCTCTCGAGTTAAAAAAAGATTTGGGCATTTCCTTTATTGTCAAAACATACGCTGAAATGAACAAGACCCTTTTTTCAGCTCTTAAGCTTGAAAAAATAATGATGAGCCTCGTGCTGGCCTTGATAATTCTGGTGGCGACCTTTAATATAGCCTCGAATCTCCTGCTTATGAGCATAGAAAAGCTGAGAGACATAGGTATATTGCGGGCCATGGGCGGCGCCCCGAAGTTTGTCAGAAAAATATTTTTATGGGAGGGAAACGCCATAGCGCTCGGCGGGATATTGATGGGGTTAATTATGGGGCTTGCCGCCTCGCTTTTTATAGCCAGATATCCGTTGATAGAGCTTCCGGCGGATATTTATTACATCACGCGGGTGCCTGTGAAAATAGAATTCCGGGATATAATTTTCACTGTTCTTATAACCTATGTGTTGTGCATGATAAGTGCCCTGTATCCCGCGATCAAAGCGTCCAGAGTCAATCCTGTGGACGCGATAAGGTATGGATGAAAATGATAGTTGAAATTGAGAATCTCACCAAAACCTATACACAGGGTCATGAACAGATTCTTGTCCTGGAAGATATAAACTTGTGTCTCAGGCCCGGCGAATTTATATCCGTCGTCGGTCCCTCCGGCTCCGGGAAGTCCACTCTTCTCAATCTTATAGGGCTTCTGGATAATGTCTACAGCGGTTCCATCAAACTCTTTTCCCGTTCAGTCTCATCTTTGGATGAAGAGGAAAAGGCCAAGATGCGTCTTGAAAATATCGGCTTCGTATTTCAGTTTGATTCGCTCCTTGAGGAATTTACTGTCATTGAAAACATAGAAATGCCCGCCAGGATACTCGGGAAGCCAGACGCAAATTTTTCAAAGGCTCTTCTCGAGAAGTTTGGACTTCTGGAAATAGCCGATAAATTTCCCATGGACATATCCGGGGGTGAGAAGCAACGAGCGGCCGTTTTAAGGGCATTGAGAAACGGTCCCTCTTTGCTGATAGCGGACGAGCCGACAGGAAACCTTGATAGATATAATTCAAAGATCGTCCTTGAAGATTTAAAAAAGGCGAGTTTCAGAGGAACCTCCGTAATTATGGTTACGCACAATGAGGAAGCCGCCAAATATGCCGAGAGGATATATCATCTTTCAGACGGAAAACTAAAGTAAATTCATTGCAAAGTGGGACCAATGACCCTTGACAAAACTTCGTCGCGTAATAAAATATATTATTACTTGAAATGCAAAATAAACTGAACTTGGCGATAAAATTGTTTTTGTCGGGCGGGCTTCTTTTGTGCCTCTCCGTTTTTTCCTTTTCCATTAATCCGTATGTTTCAAAGGGTGAGGACACAATCTTACTGCAGGGCTTTTACTGGACCTCCTGCAAAACTCATTCGTGGTGGCATACCATAGAAGATAAAGCGGATGAAATAGCGGCTTCCGGTTTTGACATTGTGTGGCTGCCTCCTTCATCCGATTCTTTAAGTTGCGAAGGGTATATGCCGCGCAGATTATATGTTCAGGATTCCAAATACGGCGGCAAGGAGGAGTTGAAAAAGGCGATTTCATCTCTCAGGTCAAAAGGCGTAAAGGTTATAGCGGATTTGGTTTTGAATCATCGGGTGGGGACGAAAGACTGGGCGGATTTCACCGACCCTAAATGGGGACCTGATTCCGTGTGTTCCGACGACGAATGGGGAAAAGGCAAAGGAGAGCCAGACACGGGCAAAGGTTTTCACGCCGCCAGGGACATTGACCACACCAAGAAGTATGTGAGAGAGAGCGTAATAAACTGGCTTGGCTGGCTTAAGTCTTCTTCTGGTTATTCGGGCTGGAGATATGATTATGCCCGGGGCATAGCACCGAAGTACTTCAGGATTTATAATGAAGCGACTTCCCCGGTTTTTTCAGTGGCGGAGATATGGGACGATTTGGACATTTCAAATCCAGATTCGCACCGGCAGGCCCTGTGCGACTGGATGAATTCGGCGGGGGGGGAGATAAAGGTTTTTGATTTTACAACCAAAGGCGTTCTTCAGTATGCCTTGCGGAATAATCAATACTGGCGGCTCAGGGACAAGTACGGCAGTCCTTCCGGTCTGATAGGATGGTGGCCCGGCAATGCCGTCACCTTCATAGACAATCACGATACAGCACAAAGGGGAGAAGACGGCTCCGTTCACAAATCATGGCCTTTTCCGTCGAATAAGGTGCTTATGGGATACGCGTACATATTGACCCATCCGGGGGTCCCCTGCGTTTTCTGGCCGCATTTTTTTGACTGGGGGATAAAAGACGGGATAAAAGAGCTTATCCGGGTAAGAAAGGGCCGCGGGATAAATTCCGCCAGCAGGGTGAATATAGTCAAGGCTTCCTCCAGACTTTATTGCGCCATTATTGACGGGAAGATTGCCGTTAAACTGGGGTTCGATTACTGGATTCCGGGCTCCGGCTGGGAAGAGATTGCCGCAGGCTACGGATACAAAATTTGGGTTAAGAAATAATACAAGCATAAATAGCGCAAGGCGTTGCAGCGCTGCGGCGCTTTTTTTGCATTTTGCGGATTGATTTTGTTAAACTTATAATAAATTTGACGGATGTTGGTAAGCGCGCATTTTACTTGAGAGAAGGTTGGATATGAAAATTTTAGCCATAGGAGCGCATCCTGACGACATTGAATTCGGAGCGGGCGGAACTTTGTTTAAATTGGCAAGGAAAAACTGCCGAATAGACTTTCTTGTGATGAGCAAGGGGGGTATAGGCGGAAGAGCCCGGGAGAGATGGCTTGAGCAAAAGTCCTCGGCCAGGATTCTGAAAGCGTCATTGCATTACGGCGGCTTTCAAGACACCCACATAAATATGAACAGGAAACTCATTCAAACCGTGGAAAGAACTATTGGAAAACTTAAGCCGGATATAATAATGACCAATTATTTCAACGATACGCATCAGGATCATAGGAATCTGGCGAAAGCGGTTGAAACAGCCGCCAGGTATATGAAAAATCTCATTTTTTTTGAGGTTCCCACCACTATGGAATTTTTGCCTTCCCTTTTTGTGGACATAGGAGATGTAATGAACGAGAAGGTGGGGCTCCTTAAATGTCACAAGTCCCAGATATACAAAACGAGAGTCGCGGACCTTTCTATAATTGAAAGCGCCAGAAGCACCGCCATATACAGGGGATATCAGGACAGGATAAAATATGCCGAGGCATTCGTTCCGCAGAGACTCTCGCTTGACTTTCTCCTCTCCTTATGAATAAAAAAGAGACGGGTTTGAATGTTTTCTTGCTTTTGGCTCTTATTCTGCTTTTGCCTCCGGGCGGGTTTTCGGCATGGACATGGACAGCCGGGGTGAGATGGCTTTATCTTTTTTTCATGTCGGCGCTTCTGGCGGCGATACTTGTTCCGTTTTCGGTTTTTCTCGCAAAAAAGATGGGAGCGATAGATTATCCCGATGAAAGAAAAGTCCACACAAAACCGGTGCCACGACTGGGAGGCGTGGCGGTTTATCTCGCCTTCGTGTTTACAATAATCAGGAATTTTCAGTTCTCGGAAAAATCTCTCGGGATAATCATAGGCAGCACCATAATATTTTTTCTGGGTCTTGCGGACGATGTTAAAAATCTTTCCGCAAGGACGCGTTTGTTCTGGCAGCTGGCGGCGTCCATAGTGGTAATTTATTTCGGGCTTTACTTAAGTTTTCCGCTCAAACTTCCATTTGGACATTTCATATCCTATACCTTGAGCGTTCTATGGCTCATAGGAATAACAAACGCTTTCAATTTTATGGACGGCATAGATGGAATGGCTTCTACCATGTCCATAATCTGTTCCCTTCTTTTTCTCGGCATAGCCTGGAATTCCGAGCAGTATGTGATAGGTTTTTTTTCCGCCGCCGTGGCGGGTTCGTGTCTGGGTTTTCTGAAATTCAACTGGAATCCGGCGAAAGTTTTTCTCGGCGATTCAGGTTCCACCTTTATCGGATTTGTGCTTGCGTGTCTTGCCCTGAGCGGGAGCTGGGCGACCAATAATCCCTGGGTGGCCCTGAGCACTCCCCTTTTAATTCTCGGGATTCCCATATTTGACCTGGTGTATACGACAATTTCCCGGATAAAAAACGGCAAAATCCACAATGTGATAGAATGGCTGGAATATACGGCCAGGGATCATTTTCACCACAGACTTATGAAGATAGGCTGCTCGGTCAAAAGCAGCGTCGGTTTTACCGCTCTGTTAAATGTTTGTCTGGGTTTGGGTGCCTGGAGCATGCAACAAACCGGTTCTACAGTGGCGACTTTTTTTCTCCTGTTCCAGTCGGTTTTAATTTTTATCGTGGTTATTGTGCTGATGCTGCTCGGACGCCAAATCACGAACTGACAGCGTTTTAGGCGAGTGAGCGATTTATGAAAGATACAATCATAACCGGCGTAAGAGTTAGAAAGGTATATGCGGCTTTGCATGTGCCGTTTACGATAGCCAGCGGCAGCCATGAAAAACTGGACAATGTTTTTCTGGAAATAAAACTGGAAAACGGCGTAAGGGGGTATGGCGAGGGCGCTTCTTCCGCGCATATTACCGGGGAGAGCCAGTCTCAGATATACGCCGAGCTTGAAAAAGCCGCAAAATGGATTAGGGGAAAAAATGCCTGCGACTATCACCTGCTGGCTGAAGCGGAATACAAAATTTCCTGCAGAGCCGCCCTGACTGCTTTTGAAATGGCTGTTTTGGACGCCTGGTCAAAAACCCTTGAAGTTCCCCTGTGGAAATTTTTCGGGGACAAAGCAAACAAAATAAAGAGCGACATCACAGTCGTTGTCGGAGGCGAGAAATCGGAGGAAGATTTTCTTGAAAAGATGTGGAGAACGGGTTTTGACATTTTCAAGATAAAAATAGGCACTAATTTCGACGAGGATATAAAGCGGGTTTTATTCATTAACAATAAATTTCCC
>Ga0180301_10003360_pt1 | contig 12517 bp, 7 predicted proteins | sample GuaBasSediGuay16_FD_121797 | JGI IMG/M metagenome (GOLD analysis project Ga0180301, IMG submission 121797) | Subseafloor sediment microbial communities from Guaymas Basin, Gulf of California, Mexico - Guay16, Core 4569-2, 12-15 cm | ecosystem: Environmental > Aquatic > Marine > Hydrothermal...
AAGAAAAAGATTAGAAGTAGTAAAAATTAATATTTTACCATTAAGTTTTATGGCTAGACACACGTTTTTAAAATATCTTAGAGCCATCTTCGAGAAATTGGGATTTTACACCCAAAGAAAATATTTATTATCGTAAGGAAGCCGTAGTAAAAGTAATAATGCACGCTAGCATGCGATGTCATTATTAATAATCAGAAGAGATAAAAGAAAAATAAGGAGTCGTTTCGTATATGAACAGCAGAGAAAATGTTGTTGTAGTCTTAAAGAAAAATATATTTGGTTATCCGTCTTTTCCGTTTAATCCTCCTGAAAAATATCTTGAACTCAAATCCTTACCATATAAAGTAGAAACGGATTCAAGGAATCGTATTTATGAAGCAGTTAGACAAATGTTTTTTATGTATGGTCTAGATCATGATAATTATGGAACAGAGAAATGGAATCCTTTATCAGAGATAATTAAAGAAGGAAATATTGTAGTTATTAAGCCAAATCTTGTTTTTCATGAACATCCACTTGGTAAATCTGCTGCTTTGTCAACAGTTACACATGCCTCCATAATAAGACCAATTATCGATTATTGTTTATTAGCTTTGAAAAAAAGAGGCGAAATAATCATTGCAGACGCGCCTCTGCAATCTGCTGATTTTATAGAGATTTGTAAGTTAAATGGTTTATTTGATTTGTTTAGATTCTACCAAAAAAAGTTGAAAAATGTTAAAATCAAGATTTCCTTGATGGATTTAAGAAATAAAATGTTATTACGATATGCTAATGGCGTTTTTTCAAGGTATGTTAAACTTAAGGGAGATCCTAAAGGGTATGTGATAATAGATTTAGGGAAAGATTCATTCCATAGGGAGATTGATAAATTTTGGAAAAAATATGCTGTAACGGGTTATGATCTTGATAATTTAAGAAGGTATCATACAAATAAGATACATTCTTACTTTATTGCTAGGAGCATTCTTGATGCTGATGTGATAATTTCATGTCCTAAGCTTAAGACTCATAAAAAAGCAGGCATAACTGTTGCGCTAAAAAATTTTGTTGGTGTAAATGCTTCAAAAGACTTCTTGCCACATTATAGGGCTGGTATTATAGACGTTGGAGGAGACGAATATCCTCGATCATCCAACTTTTCGTCGCACATTATGAGTACGATTTTTCAAGTTGCAATTTTAAAAAATCTTCTTCATTTATTATTTTCTTTTCGATTTTTTAAAAGAAATTTAATACAAACATATAAAAAACACTCAGGTTCAAACAGAGTTAAAATTAGCGAGGGTAGTTGGTTTGGTAATGATACTTTATGGAGAACTATTTTAGATTTAAACATAATTATGAAGTATGCTGATAAGAAAGGAAAATTGCAGTCTTTCCCTCAGAGAAAGTTTCTTTTTATAGTTGACGGTATAATCGGACAAGAAGGTTTAGGTCCAATGCATGGAAAACCAAAAAAATGCGGACTTTTAATGCTGGGTTCAAATCCATGCGCTATAGATTATGTAGCTGCTAAAATTATGGGGTTCGAAGTAAAATACTTAAAACAGGTTATAGTTCCATTTGAAAAGAGAAGAAGAGTTAGATATCCTTTGGTTAATTTTGATTTAAGCGAAATAAGAGTTATTTCTAATATTAAAAGGTTTAAAAATATTCATATTCTTGAGAGAAAAGATAGTTTAGCATTTTCAGCACCTAATGGATGGAAGGTGTTGGAAAAGAGGTGTCGTTTAAATGATTAAGAAATTCTTATATAACTTAATTTTGGTTATTAGAGGTGCAGATTTCAAAAAACAATACATGGAAATACTGAATATGGTTAATGATGCCAATATTCAGAGAAATGTAGAGAAATATCTTAGAATTCTACTTGAACATGCGTATTTTAACACAGAATATTACAACAAGATTATCGAGGAAGCAGGAGTTTATGTGAATAGGCAAGTGAACCTAAGAAATTTTCGTTGTATTCCTTTACTTACAAAAGAAATCGTAAGGAATCACATGAAGGAACTGGTTTCTAGGGATCTGGGAACGAGGAAATGGTATTATAATTCATCTGGTGGATCGACGGGCGAACCTGTGAGATTTATCCAAGATGAACTATACGATAAATGGCGTAATGCAACGATTAAGTATTATTATGAAAATATCATTAATGTTGATGAGTTAAGGGTTAAAAAGATATTGCTTTGGGGGTCTGAAAGAGAAATATTTGAACATACATTAGGCTTAAAAGCCAAGATAATTAACTGGTTAACGAATACAAAATTTCTCAATAGCTTTAGAATGACTGAAAGCGATATGGAACGATATATTAAAATTATAAATTCGTATAAGCCAGATTTAATAAGAGGTTATGCGGGGTCATTATACGAGATCTGCAAGTTTATTGAAAAAAAAGGAATAAATATTCATCAGCCGAAAGTGGTTATTAGTTCAGCAGAAAAATTAAGGAAGGAAATGAGAGAAAAAATAGAAAGTGTATTTGGTGTAAAGGTCTATGATTTTTACGGTTCAAGAGAGGTTAATGGTATCGCTGGTGAATGTAATGCTGGCTTATTACATATTTTTATGTTTAATACGTATGTAGAAGTATTAAATAAACATGGGTTTCATGTAAAAGAAGGAGAAATGGGAAAGATAATAGTAACTACACTTCATAATTATTCAATGCCACTAGTGAGATATGAAATTGGAGACACTGCAATACTTGGACCTAAAAATTGTAAATGTGGCAACCCATTACCAACTTTAAAGGAAGTTACAGGTAGGATAACTGATCATTTCATCAAGGAGGATGGAACAATGGTTCATGGAGAATACTTTACGCATCTATTTTATCTAAAAGATTGGATAAAAGCTTTCCAAGTTATTCAAGAAGATTATAGAAAAATAAGGATTTTAGCTGTTTTGCAAGGTGACATAAATATGGCGGAAAAACGGGAAATTGAAAATAAAATAAAGTTAGTCATGGGAAAGGACTGTAATATCGTATGGGAATTTGTCGAAGAAATACCAAAAACTCGGAGTGGAAAGCATTTATATACTAAATCTTTGCTCTATCACACCTAAAATTCAAAAATATTCAAAAAACTAAAAGAAAACGCTGTTAAAAATATGTTTTTCCAATTTGGATAAGTAAGCTAAGATGATTAGAAGGTTGTTTACCGAGAAGAAACTCTCATCTTCTTGGTAGGAAATTATTAAGCCAACAAGCTAGAAACCCTGCAATAAAGGAGGCATGAACGAGAACATATAGTACGGGTCCGTAAAATATTAATTTTGGTTCTTTTCGTGAAAAAACAAGAATTAAAGTTTCAGTGATGACTGAGAATATATAAGTTAGTATGACGAGGTTTGAAATGAGATTTATGCTTGAAAAAATAATTGATGGTAAGTCATGACTAGGAATAATGTTTAATATTTTCATTAACAATAAAGGAATTTTAATGATAACTAATAAGAATACTATTAGCGCAAGTAAATACGCCGGGCTCATGAGATATTTTTTTTGTTTTGATGCTAAAGCCCTTCCATAACCATAGCTGAAAATATGTCTAGCAACTTTTCCCAGTGTACAAAACTTTTTTAAATGAAAGACTTCCGCTCCTGGAACATATAAACTATGATAGCCAGTTTTTCTAATCCTATAATGAAGGTCAGCATCCTCACAAAAACGGAGTTCTGAAGAAAAACCGCCTAGTCTTTCAAAAAGATCTTTTTCACATAAAAAATTTCCAGCTGGAAGAGACTTAACTAGAGTCGGTTTTTTAAATGGATAGTATTGAGCTGATCTTCCTGATCCAAGTAATGTCTGCATTATCATGTGGAAAAATCGATTAATAAGTTGTTCGTGATCGTAAGGTAACAGAGTAGCACCGACTGCCCCTATTACTAATGTTTCATTATTTTTTTTGAAAAATTTCCTCTTAATACTTTCCAGTAATTTTTCTAGCCAGTGTGGTGGAGGTATGCAATCAGCATCTAAGAATGCAAGAAAATTTCCATTAGAGTTTCTTGCTCCTATGTTTCTGCCTTCAGCTGGAGTACTATTTGGTGCTAACATAATTTTTATAGGCACGTTAAGCGATTTACTCATATCTTCCAAGTATTCAATGGTTCCGTCGTTAGATCCTCCGTCAACGTATATGATTTCAAAGGAATCCTTAGATAGTGTTTGGTTAAGTAAGGCATTAACTATAAAACCTATACTTTCTCTTACGTTTTTTCCTGTAATAATTACGGATACAACTATATTCTTATTAGATTCTCTTCCTGGTATTTATGCAGCCTCCCTATGAACTTAAATTTCGTTTTATGCAGTATATTTTCATTACTCTTTAATGTTCAATAAAAATTTTGTTCTTAAAACGATCACAGTTTTGAAGTTAAGAATCGTCCTTTCCCAAACATCTGTAATTTCTCGATACAAAAGAATATGTGGCATTTAAATGAGGTGTTGTTATTTTTACCAATTAGAGACTTTAGTTCGAAAAGAACCAATGTTACACAAGATTGGGAAAGATCTGAGAGCTTTTTTGTAAAAGTCTTCTCACAACGATATAATTAGCAAATGTATTGAAATTAGGGTTCATTTTCTTAAAAATGTGGTTAACAAGCATTAATAACACATGTTTCTCTAACTTACAACTACCGTTATTCAGCAATGTTTTAACTTGTAATTGTTTGCTAAATATGGAAAATTATGTTTCATAAAACTTTAGTAACCCTTGAAAAAGCTTAACAATCGGATTAGGATCTCTCGTAAGCTTTTTATAGTTTTCCTTAACAAAAGACTTATTATAGCTAAGTTATGTAGGAGTGACGAAAGAAATCAAAAACTCTGCACGTTGTGGAAAAAATTTAAGTATTACTATTTGAGAGGAAAAATACTAAAAAAGAACCTAATAGATCTGTGACCCCGCTTTAACAACTACCGAGATTATTCCTGAACAAAGTGGAATCTAAGTGTGATTAATTTGACTAAAGTGAATTTTAATATCAAGATGAAAACAAATTTTAGCAGCTCTTTAGTTATTATACTCTTTTATGTGCTTATGTTCTATGTTGGAATAATTTTCTTTTATAAGTACGGAGATCCTTGGTTGTGGAGAAAAAAATCAACAATAAATAGTATTGCGATTGAAACGTTTATTATTGTAATTGTGGGGATCATTACTTTTGTTGTGGCTGATAAAACTTTGAGAAAAAATTCAATTACATTAGATTCTAACGTAATTAGCAAAAAGATTTTTTGTATAGCTGTTTTTATACTATTCTTTCTGATCGTGATGACGGAATATATGATTTATACATTTCATAAGAGGGTTGGTTATCTGTTACTGGGTTGGGATACTGTTTACTACGTGTATTACGCAAAAATTTTTATTGAACATGGATTAAATCTGTTGTTAAGTCAATATCACGTTAGATATCATAGTTTTTTATACTGGGTATTCGTTGGACTATTAAGTTCTTTATTAAATGTTGATCCTTATTGGATCGAGTTGCTTTCTCCTTACCTCTATATTCCACTTGTATCTTGGGTCGTTTATTACTATGTAAAGAAAGAATTTAAGAAATCTGGTTTGGCTGTTCTGTCTACTTCTATATTTCTTGTCTGGCCTTCATTTATTAGGATGCTGGTAGCAAAAAGAAGATTTTTGTTTTCCTATGTGTTGATGCTGTATATGTTTACTCTAACCAGTAAATTACTTTACGATAATAAAGGTGCTAAACATTTGATTAAAAATTTACTTGTCATAGTAATCTTACTTTTGATTCAATCTTTAGTCTTAATTCACTTTGCGGTTTTTACAATTCTTACCATAACTTTCTTTATCGTTTTTAATGTTCTTCTCAACATGAGAGGGAAGCCTTTATCGTTAAAGTGTAATAAAAGGCTTGTATTGATAATGATTAGTATATTACTATCGATCAGCCCTGGATTTTATTTCTATGCTAAGTCTGGTCTTAAAAGTGATATATCGAGAGCAGTAGCAGTAAAACTTAAGGAAACAAAATTATTGAGCACCATTGGTGAATTGCCATATAAATTTTCATTGCTATATATGTTTGGTGGAATTTTGGCACCGTTTACGGTTTTAGGTATTGTATTATATATTCTAAAGAGAGGATATTTTGTCTCCAAAAATAGTAGTACAATGATTTCTACATTCGAGACCTTATCGATCACTATTCCATTATTAATTGTATTAAGCACTCTATTCCCATTTTTTCCCATAAGTGCTCTAGGTCGTTTGAATCTAATTTTCCCTGGGTTTGTATACTCGAGTATATCGTTTCTTATAATGTATGATTATTTTCGTGTCATCGTAAAAGGAATAAGTAGGGGAAGAAAGAAGCTGCTATATATTTACAAAATATTTTTTATTGTTTTTCTAATTTCTATTCTCTCGAGTACGTATATGTTTACCTCTAGAGAAGCTGCTATACACTTTAAACCTTTTATTTCTAAGGATTTATATAATAAGATTAATTGTGTCAAAAATTATCTATCTAATAACGGTCTAAGCAATAGGAACTATACTTTTCTGTTGCTATTGAATCTGAAAGATTTGAGTAAAACAGAGGTTATTATTCACTTAGATGGGTGGATAGGTAGTCTAGTAGGTTATCATTATTTGTTCATTGGACCGTTTAGTCTTCTCATTAACGGTATAGCGCAAAATTGTTATCCATCAAGTAACAGGCTTGCTGCTGTTTATCATGACGCCATAAAAAAGGATTACGGGATTGAGGGTAATTATTTCTTTAATGCGGCGCAACTGGTTATTAATTCGGAGGTAATAGTGATTGACGATCTATATTACCCTATCAAGCATTATGGTTTTGATCGAAGGTATTTAACTGAGGTTGAAAATGGAGTCTATTTATTGAATAGGGAAGCTTTTTGGAATTATTACATGGGTAGCGGTTATGTATTATATGTACCATCATATTTCTTTTTAAACGCAACCAATTTTATGGTTGACTATGATATGGGTATGTTACGTCCCAAGGGCAATTTATCGATAGTGTCTTTCCCTATTTATACGGTTAAGGAAGTTCTTTCAAGTTATAAGAGAGGGGAGGATATCATATGTCAGATACATGTGTATTTTAACAATGTTTCCTCATTATTTGAAATTTTTAATGTTAGTTTGACAATTAACGGGAAACATGTAGAATATTCTATAGATCGAGAGAAAAATGCGTTAACAGTTATTTACTCTGGTCTTCTTACAGATTTAAATGAGTTAGAAATTCTATTAGAAAGGTCTTTATATGATAATACTATTAGTGATGTGGGCCTTAAGTATTTAGAGGTAGTTTATAATAGTTCAGCATATGGCTAAGTCAAATATTTCGGTGTTAAACTGAGATGAACCGGAGATGATTAAGTGCCTGACATAGGATTGATAACTAATACAAGTGGCGGAGTTTATACATCTACAAGAAATCTAGCTAAATATTTATCTAAACGAGGGTTTACTTTTCACATCTATTATCTCAGCCAACTTGATGCAAGCAATCTTCTAGATTTTTTGAAGAAAAATGTTGATTTAATTCATACGAATTATTCATCGACTTTACCGATATTATTGTGCAAACGGTTAAAGCGAAGGATCCCAATCGTCTATACTGTCAGAGGAAAACCACAACCTTGGCTTGCACCGTCTCTATTCTTGCGTGCTGGTTATAGTGTTGAAAACATATTTTTACATCTAAGTAGAAAATACATAGACTTACATATTTCTGTATCTAATTTCGTTAAACAGCAGCTTTTAAAAAAATATGGTATAAACTCGATTGTAATCTACAACGGTATAGATCTGTCTTCTGTACGACCACGTAAAAAAGATAAAGCTAAAATAGAATTAGGATTTAGCGAAGAAGACTTGCTCATATTATTTGTAGGGAAATTACGTCCAGTAAAGGACCCAATCACCTTAATTAAGGCTTTCTACTTAACGCTAAACTCCTTTAAGTCAAAGAAAAAACATTTACATCTTTTGATTGCAGGCGATGGAGAACTGAAAAATGTAATTGCAAGTATTATTAAACGATTGAAGATTGAAGAGAACGTGCATTTATTTGGATGGATTTCAAAAGAAAAATTAGCTGTTCTTTATAGTGCTGCTGATATATTCGTTTTGCCATCAATCAGTGAAGCATGTCCTAATGCAATTTTAGAAGCGCTAGCATATGGCAAATCAATAATAAGCGCGAATAATGGAGGTGGTTCTGAGTTAATTGGTAATGCAGGACTTGTATTTAAACCACAAGATTTTAGGGAACTTCATAAGAAAATTACTTCACTAATAAATAATTACGAATTGCTACACAGATTGGCTCAGCTAGCAAAAAGAAGGGCTAAATTATTTTCTGTGAAACTAATGGCTAAGAAATACGAGAGAGTATATAAAAAACTTTTAGAAGATAATAAAGTGTAAGACTGCCAAAAACTCTATTATATCAGATCTTTCCATTTTTGGTAGAAATAGTAAGCAGTCTAAGTGGAACTATTCTGATATTAAGACAGTTGCGTAAAACAATAATTTAGGTAGATGAAAATGAAGACCGTAGTTATTGGTTTAGATGGAGCCTGCTTTGAGTGGATCATTAGATACTTAAAGAAAAGGAGAAATAAATCATCTTCAGCTTTTGTAAAAATAATTAGTCAAGGATCAGTTGGACTTTTACACTCAACTTTACCGCCTACAACCCCTCCTGCTTGGACAACATTTTTGACTGGAGTTAACCCTAAGAAACATGGAATATTCAACTTCTTTGATGTTAGAAGTGGAAAGGCCTTAACAATATATCATTCAGTTTATCCTCTTTTATGGGAAATCTTGGAGAAACATAAGGTAAAGAATGCATTTTTATGGGTACCGATGACTTATCCAGCCTTAAAACACAAGTATTCTTTCATTTTTGCAGGATTTCCTTATCCTGAGACCATCAGATTACATAATCTGGTTTCATATAGCAGTATTTTTGCTAAACTTGCCAAAAACGTGGTATATAAGTACAAAAAACAAATTCTAGGTATTTTGGAAGAAGCTGTTCATCCCGCTGTCAACAAATTTTTAACCAGCATTTGCTATCGTTTCACTATAATTAAATGGCTAGCATCAGACCCTGCTACCGATTTTATTTTTGCTGTAATTCCCGAAACTGATCACATTTGGCACTATTCAAATAATGAGAGATTAGGTCTCCGCCTTTATAAGAAAGTAGACGAACAGTTAAACGATTTATTAAATTTTCTGAATGAAATTACACATAACAATTATCGATTATTTATTGTATCTGACCATGGAACTTCTCACTTAGCATACAAGGGCGTTTTTCCAAATAATATCTTATTGGAAAAAGGGTTTTTAGAAATTCAAAAAGGAAAAGAACAGGAAAAAATATTACAGTTAATAACTAATAAGATCTTTTCCTCTCACTTTGGGAAATGGTTTCTTGGCATATTAAACATGGTAATTCCATTTAGTCTTGCTCTTAAGACGTATTTGAGGCACAGAAAAAGTTCCACAAACATAGATTTTAAAAAATCAAAGGCATTATTTATACATGGTCCCACTTCAAGGTTTGGAAAAATTATAATAAAAGATCCCGAGATTGTCAAGTCTGTTATGACTATTTTACATAATCTTTATGATAACCGCAAAAAAATTATAAAGGGGATATTACAAATTAGTGATATTTATTCTGGAGAAAATTCAGGTAATGAGTTTTCGTATATTGTGGAATTCGCTCCCGGCTATGCCGTTTTTGACTCCATCACGCCCTTAAAACCAATTTCAAGAATTCTGAAATATTACACTCATAGCAAATATGGCGTGTTTATGGCCTATGGAAAGGGAATTAAAAAGGGACAAATAGGGGTTGTCAATATAGAACAAATGTTACCAACTCTCTTGGCGAGTATGAAACTACCTGTACCTCATTATGTTGAGAAAAAACCGATATTGACAGTTTTTGAGAAAGGTGGTTATTATTCTATCGATTTGCAAATTTCTCCGATAAAAATACATTTGCGAAGAAGAATAAAGCTACTAAAGAAGTTGAGAGAACTATAATTCATTAAAAATTTGTGAAGTGCAACAATTTATGATATGAATTGGTGAAAACCATGACGTAGTCCATGAAATCCTTCAATAATTATTCTTAAACCTGCGACGATAGAATACAACAATTGTCGAATAGATGGATCTTAGAATTTAAATCATCCTCCTTGTCAATAAGCTTTACTTATGTCTATTGTATATTTTACGTTATGTTTCCCAAAATATTAATTGGTGTCTTTACTCAACATTTTTAATGATAACCGTGTAATTGATTAAAGAAAAATTTCACGAAGTTTTTTCGGTCTACCTTACCTCCGATATCTCCACTTGCCTGGACAACTATTCTTACGGGAGGTAACCACTTAAGGTGAAAGGGGTTTGCGGTAAAAATTTTTGATCCTTATCCTTTATGCAATAGGCTACACGATATATATTGTAGAATCTCTAGAAGACGTGCTTAAGTTGCTTAACTATATTCGAGTATGATTATTACTTAAATTTTTAGAAGAAGAAAAATCTTTTACTGTTACTTATCTTATCTTGTTATTATTCTTCTTAGCCATTACATACAATAGAAGGGCGACAAGTATAGCAAATATCCCAGCGAGAATGGTTGTGGTGGAGATTATCATTGTGCCAATTGCAAGCTGTTTTACTTCATAATACCTTTGGATGACGTACCAGAGAAGTGTTAACCCGAAACCTAATGAGATAATGCCTGGGACACCTAGTAGGAGAAGGGGATGTTTTATGGCTATAAAATTAAGAATTGATGCGATAACATTAAAGCCGTGGCGGAGAGGATGGTGAGTAGAACTCTTAATGCCTTTGTATCTGCAAAATATGGGGACTTCTACGATACGTAGCTTCTTTTCTGTCGCTTTAATGAGAATTTCCGTGCTTACTGACATTCCTGTTTCCTCTACCTCCAATTCTTCTAGGGCTTTTCTAGAGTACGCTCTGAACCCGCTTTGGGCGTCGCTTATTTTTTGGTTGCCAGTTGCTTTGCGTGTAAGGAAAGTTATGGTTTTTATGCCTAAACGTCTGTAAAATGGGATCTCGTTTATGCTTTTTATGTCCATGAATCTGGATCCTATGACGATGTCCGCTTCGTTATTTAATATTGGTTTGATGAGTTTTGGGATTTCTTCTGGGTCGTGTTGTCCGTCTGCGTCTAATGTTACCATTATGTCTGCGTTTAATTCTTTTGCTGTTTTGAAGCATGTTTGTATTGCTGCTCCATAGCCTTTTCTTATATCATGTCTTACGACGAAGGCCCCTAAGCGTTTTGCTATTTCACTTGTTAAGTCTTCGGAACCGTCATCTACGACTACGACTTTGTCCACGAACTTTTGCGCAAGTAATACTATTTTTGCGATGGTTTTTTCTTCGTTATATGCGGGTATGCATGCAATCACTCTTTTTTTGCTCTCACTAGGCATTGAATCCCCTCTACTAAAATGCCACTAGAGAATAGGGAACCGCTAATATATATAGTTTGAGTTCATGTCTCTTTCCTAAGTAGTGTTTGCCAGCGTGGTCGTATCTTTCATTATGCTCATCTGGGCATGTTTTAAGGTAAGTGTGAAAGATGTACTTGTAACATCGTTAAGTTTCTTGTGTTTTGGAGTATTTTTTATAATAGTTTGTATTGGGTTTGGGTATTAGTGCAGTATTTTTTATGGTTTACCTATGGGGCGAGATACTTCAGTATGTATTATTTAAAATTGTTTTGCCAAGGTTTTTCTCTATATGTTGTCGGGAAGATTGTTTATTTTTCGGCTTTTAGTTTGTTATGAGGGGAATATTTGGTGATTTTATACCTAGTGTTTTTACTATTGACGGTTTCCTGTTTCTTCTATCTTTTGTTTCTCAGCTTATCCCCTCAATTTATAATTCGCTACTTGTCTGTTACATTTTATGTTTACTATTCGAATTTAAAAGGGGAATTTCATGCGAGAACGATTTGATATACTTCTATATATTATGTCTTTATTTCCTTGGGGAAGAAACTTGCTCTTCTAACCTTTGTGGCCGCATTCTTTAGGAATTTTTTAACTTGAATTGTTTGAAGAGAGAATTGATATGTTGTTGATCATGGGAATTTAGTTAATTCTTTTGGCGTTAACGGTATTTTATTTGTTTGTCTTGGGCATTAGGGAAGATTAGTTGTTTTGGTTCGGGCAGTGAATTAGGTAGGAAGGAAATTTTGTTAACTTTTGGATTTTGTTTTATCGCTGATGGGGATAGGGGGTTATGGGTATATATTTATAGGGTTGGGTGAATTTAATTAGTTGTAAGTGATTTATGGTTGTTTAATAAGAGTAATGTTAAGTTGGGTTTATAGTGATGGTTGATGTGTTATGTCTTTGCGGAGGAAGATTTCGGTTGTTATTCCGGCTTTGAATGAAGAGAAGTCTATAGGG
>Ga0180301_10003361_pt1 | contig 12517 bp, 14 predicted proteins | sample GuaBasSediGuay16_FD_121797 | JGI IMG/M metagenome (GOLD analysis project Ga0180301, IMG submission 121797) | Subseafloor sediment microbial communities from Guaymas Basin, Gulf of California, Mexico - Guay16, Core 4569-2, 12-15 cm | ecosystem: Environmental > Aquatic > Marine > Hydrothermal...
CTATTAAGCCTAGGTTGTAGGCTGCTATGAAGGCTGTTTGGCTTAGGGGTGGATTTGACTTTTCTAGTTTTTCACGTAGCTCCCTCAAAAAAATGTTTATGGTTGTTTCTCCGACACCCTTAAACTCTAAAAGCCTTTTTTCTAGATCCTTGGAGTCTGATGCTTTTTCATAAAGCTTTAAAAGGTTTCCGTTATAATCCTGTTTTAGTTTTTTAGCTATTTCAAGAATTTTTGTTGCTGTTTTAAAGTCGTAGCGGACATAGCCACCCATATCTAAAACTTCAACAAGCCTATCCCAGCCAGCTTTTAGGATGGCTTCAGGTGTTAAAAGTCTACTTTTCCTAAACTCGTTAAAAGTTTTGATAGCGATTTTTTCAGATATTCTTGCACCAAAAAGTATTGATGCAAGAAACCATTCAAAAAGGCTTTTAGAGTCTTTCTCCAACCTAATTTTTAGTTTTTCAGAGTAGGGTTCACCAAAATCTTTGACAAGTTTTTCGATAAGCTTCTGGTTAACCATAAAAGCTTCCCTACAAAAGTTTTTTAGCTATCTCTTCAAGCTTTTTTATTTCAGGCTTCCTAAAACCTATGTAGACACCATCAATTTTTCCTCCAACCCATGTTCTTGTTTTTTGGTTTGGCTGAAGAACCAAGTTAAGCATGGGTGAAACAACCCTAATTTTTTCAGGTTTAGGTTTTTCCCTTAAAACTATTTCAATCCCGTTCTCAAAACCTTTAACAGTTAAAAACTTTCCATGTTTAGGTGGAATTAAACCGTTTAAGGCTTCATGTTCAATATCAAGATGGGTTACCCTAGCCAAAGCATAACCCTTAAGATGGATATAGATAGATGCCTCCTCCAAAAGCCTACTCTCACCGTTTATACAAAGATAAACCTCACCTTTTAGGGGAAGCTTCCCTTCAGCAGGTCCTGTCAAACAACCTTCACCCTAAACATTATCCGTTACAGCTGGACAAAGAGGGTCTGGCTTGTTAAAGTCTCCGTATTTAGCGTAGGAGCGTGCATAACATCCACCTAAACATTTAGATTTTACAGGGCATAGGTTGCATGGTTCATCAAGTTTTGGGTTTAAAATGTTTTTAACAAGCTCATGGTTTTCACATTTAACCCAAACCTCTTTTAGGCTTTTACCCTTTACATTATCTAAAACCACATCTAAAACATCACATAAAAGAATATCACCGTTAACACTAATATCTATGGCACCCATCCCCCTACAAACATTCACATACACGTTATTAGGAGAACCTATAAAACGTTCTGCAAAAGGCATACACCACAAGTCAACAGTAGCATCAACCCTACCCAAAGAATCCTCAAGAATCCTAAAAAACTCTAAAACCTGTTTTTTATCTAGAACGTTTTGCCATCCAGCCCTACCAAAAGGCATAACAGGTATAAAACAATGGTAGCTTGCACCAGAATCAACAGAAAACCTTAAAAGTTTTTCAACCTCAACATAGTTACGCTTGTTTAACGCTGTTACGGTTGCAAACTCAACACCAAACTTTTTAAAGAGGTTTACAGCTTTTTCAACAAACCTCCAAGAACCTTCACCCCTAACCTCCTCATGGCTTTCCCTAACACCATCAACACTCAAATAGACAAAAACTCCAAGCCTACTAAGCCTTCTAGCCTTATCCTCATCCATTATAGAACCGTTTGTAACCACTGTAACGTAGATTCCAAGATTTCTTGCCTCAGCAAACAAATCAAAAATATCTTTTCTTAGGAAAGGCTCTCCACCAGTAAAACTTATATGGTCTACTTCAAGCTCTCCAGCCTCATCTATAATCCTTAAACATTCACTTGTGTTAAGCTCGGTTAAACCTCTAAACCTAGAAGCATAACAGTATCTACAGTTTAGGTTACATTTTCCAGTAATAAGCCAAATAATAGAATGTAGCAACATTAAACCTAGAATACCTCCCATATTCATAGGGATAAAGGTTAAAAATAAGGTTGCCTCAACACTAAAACACTATACGAAGGTTTTAATACCTCTTTAACCCCAACTTTTGTTAAGATTGACCTCAAAGTTTATAGGCTCCCTTAATAAGCTTGAGGCAGTCTACTGGATTTTTCTGGAAATGCATAATGTTTTAGGGTTTTATGCTTCCAAAACCGATAACAGCTTTTTTAGATTCCACCTAAAATCCGCATATGATAAGTTGGATAAATGGATTAAAATTTTAGGGGTTGAACTTAAAAATTATGGTCTTAGCCTAGACATAAAACCCTCCCAAGACCAAATTGTTAGGGCTGCTGGTTTAAACCCCTTTAAAGTTATAAACGAGCTTTGGAAAAGCCTAGATGAGCTGGTTAACAATCCTAGTGAAGCTCTACTTGGAAAACCTCCCCTTTTCTCAAAGGTTTTAACAGTCTATGCTGATGCTGCAGAGGTTGCTGTTGAAGCAATTGAAGACTATAAAACACAGCTTATCAGGCTTGACTCCGATGAAACTAAACGTTTAATTCCTGTTTTGGGTAAGATTGCTGAAGATTTAAGACAAATGATTTTAAGCCACCGTAGAATAGCAAAAACATTTTAAGCCTAGATTTAGATTAAGAAGTTTGATTGTTTCCTCTATAACCCTAGTTACGGGTATGCCGTCTGCTACATAAAAGCCTGGACATAAAGCATCAACATAAACATAAAACTTTAACCCATTAAACCTAAACTCTGCAGCCATCCTATCCTCGTTTTTTGGCTCATTATAGACGTAAAATGGGTATGCGATACATGCATGTGGTTTTTCATCGTAAATTCTGCATTTTGATTTTCCATCCTTATCATAGCATAGGAAAACACATTTACCGTTTACCTTTTTAAGATAAAATTTTCCACCAACCATAAAAACAACTTTACCATATTTTTGGTTAACCTTAAAGTTTCACCAATTTTTAAGGGTACAGTATACGTTTTACAGCAAAAACCACAGTTAACACATCTCCAAAACCTAAACCTACTCCAAGGAGTAAGTTTAGGCTTCATCATCTAGGTTTTACAGCTAACAGTATTCCTGTCTATATAGCTTCTTCTGCTAATAGCAGACACAAACCATAATTTAAAGCTCCACCCATAAACCATATAGACCACACCATATTTCTAGGAAACAGATTCCCTTTAGAGTTGGAAGGTATAAGAAGGGTGGATAAGACAGAAAGACTTTGGAAGCTAAGCCTAAAGAAAAGAATTCAAGAAAGTAATAAGTTTGCTGTTTTTCGGTTAGGCTGTGGAAGGTTTTACTGTCCCTACTGTGGCAAAGAGTTTAAAGATATCTATGAATTTGAGGAGCATCTTAAAAATTGTAAAAAAGGGTTTTAGGTAGGATTTTTATGTCCATCTCAGCTTTAATACATCGTTTAAAACTGGTTTAGTTAGAATTATTCCAAATCTTTTTAAGGTTTTTAAACACTCGTCTTTTGTAAGCCTATAACTATAGTCAAATTTTCCAAAAGACATGTTTACTAGGGTTTCAGGTAGTTTTAGGGTTTCAGCCATAAGTTTAACTGCCTCCTCCCTACGTTTCTGCAGTTTATCAGTGTTCTCACGGTAGGTTTTAAGGAAAACCTGAAAAATTTTCTCGTTAACCTTAACAAACTTTTTGTTTACAGCCATTGTGCAACATGGAAAACGTCCAAAAAGCTCCTCAAAATCATAAACTCTAAATTTTCCACGGAAAAATCCTAGGTATGGCTCCCAAATACTTAAGGCTGAAATTTCCCCACTAGTAAAACTTTCAACCATACGGTCTGGAGTTTTAAAATATCTAAGTTCAACCGAGGATGGGTCAATATTTTGAGACTCAAGAAAAATTTTTAGGTTCATTTCCATGGTTGAAAGCTCTGAGCAGCCATAGGTTAACCTGTCAAATTTTTCGTTTTTAACCACAAGTCCACTTCCACCAAAACCACAACCAGCAACAATCTCTATTGAACGTAAAAGAAGAGCATAAAAGGTTTGTGTGACTAGTGGTGTGTAGGCTATGTCCACGTATCCTGTTGCTAAAGCTTTTGTGGCTTCCAAAGCGTTATCAAAAACCCTAAGCCTAACATTTACACCTTTTTCCCCTAAATCTTTAACTGTAAGTAGAACATGCGGATATTCAACAGCTCTAAGTATAGCTACCCTGATAAGATTTTTGATTGGGAAAGGTGTGTAGTCTGAAAGCCAAACCCTATAAGCTTTCCTCCCAACCTTCTTCCTAAAAATTTCACCATCCTTAAGCATTTTTGTCAAGGTTTCAGAAATGGTTGAACGGGAATACCTTAAAATTGATGAAATTTCACCCTGAAGAATCCCCTCAGAACCTCTACTCTTAAGCAGGTTTAAAATATCGTGTTTAGCATTCATGTTCCTAAGTAGTTTTAGGGTGGGAAAAATATTTAAATAGAAGGCTCGAACAAATGTTCGATTAGTCCGAACACAATTTCTAGGTGAAATGATGGCTTTAAAGAAAACAGTTAAAATTGTCTGTTTCTTGGTTATAATACTTTTAGCCTATATTATACCCTACACGGTTTTATCCAGCCTCCCTAAACTTTGGGGTGCATACCTTTTTTGGGTGGTTTTAACCCTTATAGCTGTGGCTTTTATGTGTTCTGAGCTTTCAGGTTGGAGGGAGGAATCCTGATTTCAGGTTTTTGGGTTGCTTTAAGTGTGGCAATATTTTTTATTGTAAGTTTTATGTTAGCTCATCTTGGGAGGATTCATACAGGTAAGGGTTTAAGCGAATATTATGTTGCTGGGAGGAATGTTGGGGGGTTTATTTCAGCTTTGACCTATAGTGCAACAACCTATAGTGCTTTTATGATGGTTGGCTTAGTGGGATTTACCTATGCTGGTGGGGTTGGAGCTTTAGGTTTTGAACTCATATATTTTATGGGTGTAATGTTAGCTATCCTATTCGGTATAAGATTTTACATGGCTGGACGAAAGAAAGAATATATTACTCCCGCCCAACTTTTAGGTGCAAAATATGGGAGCCGTTTTCTTCAAGCCTTAGTTGCCTTAATCTGTCTAGTATTTCTTATACCCTATATGTCAGTTCAGCTTATCGGTTCAGCTTATCTGCTTGAAACCCTGTCTGGAGGTCAGATACCCTATGGGTTGGCCGTGGTAACCGTAGGTATAATCGTTGCCTTTTACACTTTTTGGGGTGGGATGAGGGGTGTAGCATGGACAGATGCAATCCAAGCCTTAATAATGATAGTCGCTGCTCTAACACTTCTAGTTTATGTGGTTCAGGTTTTGGTTGGTGGATTTAATGTTTTAGTGTTAAGACTTGAAACAGAACACCCTGAACTTTTAACCGTTCCAGGTCCACCTAGAGGAGCAGGAAGATGGTTTAGTTTTAGCCATTTTCTTGGGCTTACAATCCCATGGTTTTTCTTCTCCATAACAAATCCTCAGGTTGTTCAAAGATTTTTTATTCCAAAGTCTATTGGAAGCCTAAAAAACATGATTAGAGGTTTTTTGGTTTTTGGTTTTACCTACACCATAATCGTTACACTTCTAGGTTTAGCCTCTAAACTTTTAATCCCAAACCTATCTAAACCAGACCTAGCCATGCCTACACTATTAGGGCTTGTTCCAGCACCATTAGCCCTCATAGTTATGGTTAGTATTTTGGCTGCAGCTGTTTCAACCTCAGACTCTATACTTTTAACCCTAAGCTCAATGGCAACCATAGACATATACAAAAACCTTAAACCCAAAGCCTCTGAAAAAGAATCCCTAAAGTTTGGAAAAATAGTTATCGGGATAATCATGGTTTTACTCGTCCTTTTCTCGCTTAAACCTTTAGGCTTAATAGTTGAACTTTCAGTTACAAGCTCAGCATACCTACTCCAATTTGTCCCAGCAACCTTTGGAGCCTTCTTCTGGAAAAAAACCAACGCTAAAGCAGCCACAACAAGCATAATTTTAGGCTGCCTAGTCACTGGCGTATTATACTTTACCAACATTAAACCTTTAGGCTTATGGCCAGCCATATGGGGGATACTCATAAACACCCTAACATTCATAATTTTAAGCCTAGTCGTTAAACCATACCCTAAACCAAAAATAGAGGGTGGCGCCGGGGACGGGATTTGAACCCGTGCGGGCCTAACGGCCCACAGGCTTAGCAGGCCTGCGCCCTCCCAGATTTCCCAACCTTATATCTTTTAACGGTTTCTAGGCGACCCCGGCCTTTTATCTGGTTTTGGTGGGGCCGGCCGGATTTTCAAACCTGAAACCTTGTCGGTTTCGGTTTTTTGAACCGGCGATCTGGCGGGCCCAAGCCGCCAAGCGTAGACCAGGCTAGCCCACGGCCCCACTAAAGGCTAAATTAACATAGGTGATTTCTCTTTCTAAAATTTTTTCCTTTAGGGTTTTGTTAACTTATTGTTGGTGAGATAAAAAATAAAAATTATTGAGTTTTCATCTCTACTCCATTAGGAATAAACCTTGTCAACTTAGTTTGATTATAGGTAGCCTCTCCTATCAAATCCTCCAACCATTTTCTATATTCAAATCAATTCCGTAAACTTCAGCTACGATCGCAAGAGTTATAAAAGTTCGCTTTAACCTCCATTTGAGAGATTATACGAATAAAAAGTGTGTGAAATACTCGTTATATTCAATTTGCCTCTCGCTAGAAAATGTTATTATTTAGAAGTGCCCGCTTTAAAACAAACATTTATTTTTTAACAATAGATAGATTTAATACTAGATTATTATGAAAGCAAAAACTAAAAACTGGAAACAAATTATAGTTTTGGTTAGTGGTTTTTTGGGAGGCTTTGTTACAGGCATTATAATAACTGCACACTATAATAACTGCACACCATCTTGGAAAAACTGAAGGAAGAATTTTTCCTATGTTTATTTTCACTATGACGGTTGGTGCTTTAATTGCAGGTATAATCAAATATTTAGTTGACAAACGTAAAGGAATAAATACTTCAACCTCCAAACTTACACTTACAGTTGAGCTCTGTGTAATAGTTGGTTTGTTGATTGATGCAAGTATTGGTATGTGTTTATTCATATAAGATGAGACAAAAATGATAAGCGAACACTTCCTTAATTTAAAAAACGCTCAGGAGTAAACTCCTCGGAAAGCTTCGCTTTCCCTTTTATCCGCAAAACGTATATGTAGTCGGCTTCAAGATGTCTGGAGCAAAAAGATAAAAAAAAGGAGGTAAAAAATGGAAGAAACCAAAACATGTCCAAAATGTGGAGGTGAAATGGACTAAGGAAGACTTTATCCTATTCATCTCAAGACTATTGTCACTTTTGGAAAACCGAGAAAAGAAAAAAAGAAATTTTAACTTATGGCCCAGAGGGTAAAAAAGAAATCATAGCTTATGCCTGCAGGAACTGTGGGTACATTGAATTGTATATGAAAAAATAAACTATCAAAAGAGTTAACAGCTTCCTTTAGGGGGTTTACTGTTTTCTAGGATTATTCTTACATCGACAGCTTTTGCATCTTCTCCATATACTAGGATTGGGTTTAGGTCTATTTCTTTTATTTCAGGGTAGGTTTCTCCGATTTTGCATGTGTTTAATATTATGTTGGTTAAGGTTTTTAGGTTTGCTGGTGGGAGGTTTCTGTATCCCTTTAAAAGCTGGTATCCTTTAATTTCCCTAATCATTTCTTCAGCATCGGTTTTGGTTATAGGGCAAACTCTAAAAGACACATCTTTAAGAATCTCTACAAAAACTCCTCCAAGCCCAAACATTACGGTGGGGCCGAACTGTTTATCTCTAATTAAGCCAACAATAACCTCTGTTGAAGGTTTAACCATCTCCTCAACAAGAAAACCGTAAATTTTTAGGTTTGGCTTATGTTTTTTTGTTTCTTCAACAATTTTTAGGCAGGCTTCTTTAACCTCACTCCCGCTTTTAAGGTTTAAGCTAACACCTCCAACATCAGACTTATGAATTATGTTTGGGGAAACTATCTTTAAAACTACGGGGAAACCTATCTCCTCAGCATATTTAACAGCCTCAAAACTGTTTCTTGCAAGCTTAAACCTTGTTGTTGGAATTCCAAAAGTTTGGCATAGAGTTTTGGCTTCATGTTCCAAAAGAAATTTTCTACCTTCGGCTAAAGCTTTCCTGATAAGCTTTAAACCCTTTTCTTTTTCATCCATCCCTAATTCTACCATACAAAACTTACCTTTATAGCATTCTTAAAGTTATATTTTAATATTAAACCTTTTAGATAGACACTAAGTAACCTTTTAGGCTGGAGAAAAACTTGAACACTTATGAGGAGCTTAAATCCTTTTTTGAGCCTAAAACCATAGCTGTTATAGGAGCCTCCAAGTCGCCAAGTAAGGGTGGATACATTGTTGTTGAAAACCTAACCAACTATAAGAAGGGAAAAATTTACCCAATAAACCCAAACGTAGACAAAATATTGGGTTTAGAAACCTACCCAACAGTTTTAGATGTTCCAGACGAGATTGACCTAGCTGCAATAATAATTCCAGCTGAAAACGTTCCAAAGGTTTTATGGGAATGTAGCCAAAAAAGGGTTAAGGCTGCAGTTATACTTTCCCAAGGTTTTTCTGAGGCTGGTGAGAAAGGAAAAATCCTACAAAATGAGGTTGACAAGGTTATTAGGAAGGGTGGAATAAGGGTTATTGGACCGAACTCTGTAGGCTTAATAAACACCTCCAACAACCTTGTAGTATCCTTTGTTCCCTTCAAAGAGTTTAGGAGAGGAAACGTTTCAATAGTTTCTCAAACCGGAATTTTTTGTGGAAACATGTTACTCTGGTTTTTGTCTTTTGAATGGTTTGGTTTAGCTAAGTCTATCGACCTAGGAAACAAGTGTGATGTCGATGATGATGAAATTTTGATGTATCTGGAGGAAGACCCTGAAACAAAAATTGTTCTTTTACATATGGAGGGTGTAAGGGATGGGAAAAAATTCCTTAAAACCGCAAAAAAGGTTTCAAAAAGTAAACCTATCCTCTGCCTTAAAGGTGGTAAAACTTGGGCTGGAGCAAGGGCTGTAGCATCCCATACAGGCTCAATTGCAGGTGTAGATCAAATATATGATGCTGCATTTAAACAGGCTGGAATTGTAAGGGTTGAAAGCCTAAACGACTTTTTAGACCTAACCCAAGCATTCAATTTTTCGGTTCTTCCAAAAGGAAATAGGGTTGCGATACTTTCAGTTTCTGGTGGTGTTGCAGCTGTTCTTTTAGACCTATGTGTTGAGAAGGGTTTACAGCCAGCAGAATTTTCAAGCCAAACAGTTGAAAAACTAAGAAAAATTTTCCCACCCTACGTAAACATCTCAAACCCTGTAGACCTGTGGCCTTCTATCATGAGCTTTGGTGCTAAAAAAGTTTACCCAGAAATTTTGGAGACTGTTCTTAGAGACCCAAAAGTTGACATGGTAATAGTTTTTACCCTTCTCTCTGAAAAGTTTCTTGAAAGCTGGAGTTTTAAACCTGAATTTATCTTGGAGAGTGTTAGGGGGAAAGTGGATAAGCCTGTTGCTATTACCGCTATGGGTGAAGCTCTTAGTCTTGAAAAACTAAATAGGATTACAGGTTTTTTCCATGAGAAAGGTGTGCTTTTCTATTGGTCTTTAGAGTCTTCTGTTAAAGCCTTAGCAGCCCTCTACAAATACGCCAAATACAAGGAGAAAATTTTAGGCTTGGATGGTTAACCAAAAAAGGTTATATTTAGCTCATCCACAATGAAAAATGAGAATAAGGGTTGGATAAAAGCCTTCTAAAATATTTGGTTATTGTTGTGGTTGTTTGCTGTATTGTTGCTGGTTTAACCGTATATGTTTATCTTCCTCAAACCCCACAACCTCAAACAGTTAAAAAGGCTACAATACAGGTGGAAGCCAAACCTATCCAACAAACAATAAAAACGGAAGTAAAAAACATGGTGGTCTACTATAGGGAGGAACTCCTCTACTCTAAGGATGTTTTCCAAGAAATTTTAAAGGACAAGGAGAATTTTAGCCTAAAACTAATAAAAAAGCTAAACTCGACAGTGTCAGGCTATGGGAAAAAAGCAGTCAACTTTAACGTTAAACTTGACCCAAAAAACAATTTAGCCATTCTAACATGTGAAGTTTATGGTGCTGTATCAAAAAGCGGAAACAAGTATTATGCAACCTTTGAGTGGCTGATAAGACCTTTAGGTTTAGATTTTATCGACAACCATTTCAAGGAAACAGTTAAAGGGCTTTCATGGGAAGGAACAATAGACAACACTCCAACAAAAATTGTTTGTATATTTCCATATACAGGGTTACCCTATAAGGCTTGGACTCATCCAACAGGACACTGCCATGCTCATGTTTGGTGGGAGCTAAAAGAAAGCAAAAAAAACCTAAAAACTACTCATTCACAGTAAACCTTCCAACCAAAAATTCCTTTTTCTACAAAAAAGAAATCTTAAAATCGTTAAGAAACCCTTAATCAACTATCCCTAAACCTAAAACTAAACTCCTCCAAAGATGACCAAAAAACCAAAAGTTCTCTGAAACATGTCAATCCAACATAAATTATATTATTATGGTGGGTAGTAATGTAGCTTTAGGAAAGCATTTGCTATAACTAAATTTTTGAGGCTACTCATTAAGGGTTGAGATGTTATGAAGGTTACAAAAGAGGAAGTGATTGGAATACTTTTTGCAAAACTTAAGCCAAAAAAGGAAGAAGTCTTTGCTGACATAGGTTGTGGAAGTTGCGCGGTATCCAACTTTTTTGCAGACTATGTTTCTAAGGTTTACGCCGTTGATATAGATGAGGATGTAATTGGAAACGCTAAAGTTAAGGAAAATGTTAAACTGTTACATATGCACGGCTTAGAATTCTTAAAGAAGTATGATTACGATATTGTCTTTTTTGGAGGAAGTAAAGATATTGAAAAGATGCTTGAAGTTGCAAGCAAAAAGGCTAGAAGGATTACCGTAAATCTTGCAAGAATAGAGACAGCTTACAAAGTTATTCATGCTATGAAGGAATCTGGTATTTTCAAGGAAGCCTTAATTATTAACGTGTCAAAGAGTTATGAGTTAGCCGGACTTACTGCTTTCAGGACAATAAACCCCATATTTATGATTGTAGGTGGTGTATGATGTTATTCGGTGTAGGTTTAGGACCCGGAGATCCTAAACTAATAACATTAAAAGCTATTGAGGTTCTTAAAGCCGTGAATGAAGTGATCGTCCCGGGAAGACTCGCAGAATCGCTTGTTAGGTGTATAGTAAAGCCTCGTGTTGTAAATTTTCCAATGGGTAAAAGTAGAGAGAGCACAATTAAATTAGCGAAAGAGCTTGCAGATAGGTGTGTTAAGGAAGATATAGCGTTTGCATGTTTAGGAGATCCAATGTTTTACTCCACATTTCATCATCTTGTTGAAGAAATGATTAGTATAAACCCGAGTATTAAAATTGAGGTTGTCCCGGGAATACCAAGCTTTACAACCGTATTCTCAAGAATAAAGGTGTTTGTGGACAATCCTTTGCTTGTAACCACACCTAAAGACAATGATATCGGATGTGTTGTCGTTTCAAAAGCTACAAAGCCTAAGGAAATATGTGAATATCTCAAAAAGATGGGGATGAAGAAATTTTACTTAGCAGAGAGAATGTTTATGGATGGTGAGAGAGTCGAAAAAATTGATAGACCTCCGGAAAAAGCAGATTATTTTACAATTATTGTTGGAACAAGGTGACAATAGTGAAGGTTTATTTTATAGGCTTTGGCCCAGGAGATCCTGAGCTGCTGACAATCAAAGCCTATAAAATTCTTAAGCAAGCTGATTTAATAATATATCCCGGCTCATTAATAGATGAAAGATTATTAGAGGAATTTAATGGGAGAAAAGTTAATAGTTATGGGATGAAGCTTGAAGAAATAATAGAGTTAATTGAGAGTAATGTTAAAGCTGGAAAAGCCGTTGCAAGAATTGTGAGTGGAGATCCCTCTATATTTTCAGCTTTAAACGAACAAATAATTGAGCTTGAAAAAAGAGGACTCGAATGCGAGATAATTCCGGGGGTCAGTAGTATCTTCTCAGCTGCTGCAACCTTAAAAGTTGAGCTAACAGCCCCTTCAGTTTCGCATGCGGTTGTAATACTTCGACCTGCTGGTAAGACTCTTAATAGAGACTACTTAGAAGAATTTGCAAAAACACCCTGCACTATTGTAATTTTGCTCGGAATTGAAAAAATTGAAGAAATAGTTGAAAGAGTTGGAAAAATTAGAGGTTGGGATGAACCAATTGCGGTTGTATATCACGCATCAAGAGGTGATGAGAAGATAGTAAGGGGAAAACTTGGAGATATCACGGAAAAGATCAAGAAGGAAGAGATAAGAAGAACATCCGTGATAATAATTGGTAAAGTTTTAGAAAGAAAGGAAAATGTTAAGAGGTGTGTTTTATACGCATAGCTATACTAGGATTTGAAAAAGACCGTGAAAAAATTAAGAAAATCGCAAAGTTTCTTGACGCAA
>Ga0180301_10003362_pt1 | contig 12512 bp, 14 predicted proteins | sample GuaBasSediGuay16_FD_121797 | JGI IMG/M metagenome (GOLD analysis project Ga0180301, IMG submission 121797) | Subseafloor sediment microbial communities from Guaymas Basin, Gulf of California, Mexico - Guay16, Core 4569-2, 12-15 cm | ecosystem: Environmental > Aquatic > Marine > Hydrothermal...
CTTCTTCTTATCCTTACGTTTCATGTTTCACTCCCTTCTCTCAAGAATGACCGTCGGAATAGAATTGCTTATTGAGCATACGAGCCTGGCAGTTACGTATCGGCTTTCAAAGACTCCGGAGACATGTATCCTTCCGGGCAGATACACGCGGCATCTATATCCCGTGGTTTCAGATATGCCGAATCCTCCCTCAATCCAGGCCGAGGAGGAATCGTTTGACATTCTGATCCAGTAGTATCTGTCTCCGATCTTATGGGGCATCTTAATATCCAAGGTTAATGTTGCGTTATCTTCGGATAGAATGAGAAGTGCATATATAACTTCGGAGCGCATATTCTCGAGTAGGGCCTCCAATTCTTCATTTTCAGATGAGGCCTTCAATAATCCGCAGTATGAATTTATGGAGGCCGTTAAGATTATGCCTACAGCCGACAAGGTTAGGAGCGAGAATAGGAAATCTATTGATTTTGAGGGCATCAGCCGATCACCTTCTCAATTTTTAGGTTGCAGATGAGGAGTTCTAATCTAATAAGTGTGAGATCTCCTTCGCTTAGAAGCGGAAGGATAACTGATCCGGCATTGCCATCAACTATTGCCTTCACATTAATAGAGGATAACGAACCGTTTATGCTGTATCTTCTAGTCCAGCCAGTAATGTTTAGGCATCGAATTCTAACTTGGAAGCTGCCGCTAGATAGAATGTTCTCAGAGGAATTCAGGTTAGTCACTAATATTCGGATGACATTTACCATGCCTTCATCCGAGTCTTCGGTATAGGAGAAAACGAGCGGCCTATATCCGAGATATATCTTCTGCTCATTACCGTTCACTCGGATATACATTTGCGCGGCTTCACGGAAGCTCTGATTCACTATGGGCTCTGAACTTCCACGCAGATACCATCCGACTTCGCCTCTATCTGCGGCTGGAAGCTCATATTCTACATAGCCTATCGTTGAGTTGAATATTATGGCCGATGTGGAGCCGTCTGAAACGTTTATTATTAATCTTCGACCGTCTGGATTAACCTCGAATTCTCCTCCATAACCATGAAATTTTATTATGATGGATGATTTTGGAGACCAGCTTACTGAGTGAATAGCGTCTTCTAGGGCTAGCATTTCATGTTTGGCAGCGGCATAATTGAGCCTGTATGACCTGATATTTACCGCTGAGACCGCAATATTGTAGGTTGCCAAGATTATGATCGTGAATGAGGAAATCAATAGGATCGATGAGACTGGGGTTGTAAGGCCTTTACTCTTCATATTCGCCACCACTTGTAATATAAAAAAAGGAGGGGTGGGCTGAGATGCGGATTTATGAAGAAGCCCTTTCAGCGGATTTCACGTTGCATTCAACGTAGTATTGGGCATTCTCCGTGAAGACGGTGATTCCAATCGTTGTGCCTATATCATTAGCGCTGACGCTGTCTGGATTCTTAATGTAAATTATAAGGGTATCGCCTGAATGTAGTGGAATATCATTTGAGGCCGTTGTAAAGTTCCCCAGTGTGCCAGAGACGTATTCGAAGTTGTTTCCTGGAAGGCTGCTTGCGTAGGATCCATTTGGAGCTTGGAGGGAGCCCGTGATGGGTGAGCTAAGCCTCAAGTAGGCTACGTCGCTCCAAGAGACTTCGACTCCTCTAACCTGAATCTTGTCTATCACCACGTCTCTTCCACCGACATTGTCTATGGCGAGGGCAGCGTAGGAGTAGCTGCCAGTAACGTTATACCATACTTCCTGCTTGTAGAGTCTCAGATCCTCCTGCTGGGTTCTAGTGGATGTTATGTTCACTGCATACAATGCGACTACGCCGGCTAGAAGTACAGATACGACTAAGATTATTAACGTTGTAACTACTGTGCTGAGCGCCTTCTCATTGTTTATTCGGAGCATCATCTTCTTCACTGAAGAAAAGACTGGCGTTTGAGTGGATATTTCGGTTTGTGCGTATATACGCTATACAGACAGAAAGTCAAATAGCGCAACAAGTATTTATTTAGCCTGATGCTGCCGAGATGTGCTACTGATCTGAACCTCCAGTTCAAACATAGAATAAGAGGATATATTAAGGATTTTTGAAGGCATAAAACATGTTTTAGAAGTGTATCTCTAATCGATATCTATTCTTCAGTATTTTCTCTCAGTTCCGTTTAGAGTTAAGAATGAGACTCTGAGGGCGTCTATCATGGCCTTTTGATTGGTCCAGATGGCGCGTCTCTCATTCTTTTCCGCACCGGCTATGAAGAGTATGAGATTCTTCTCTGAGAGGATGAAGCTAGGCATATTATCGATGTCTATGCTTAGGCTCTTATCTTTAAGATCTAACTTCTTAAGTATGTATTTGCTCTTCAATGAGGAATCCGTGATAACCTTCATCTTAACCTTCTCGGCTCTCTCTGCGAGGTCATCCATAACTCCCGAGTAGAAGAGCTGCAGGAGAATATCGCCTGAAGCCACCATCAGAATCTCCTCTTCAGCATCCCTTATTAACTCGCTTGCCTTAATGCATATCTGATTCTTCCCCTTAAGTACCTGTATAAATTCGCCGAGCGCCTCATGGTTTTTGATTGGAACCATTATTGAATCCCACATCTCGAGTATTCGCCTCTTTTCCTCCTCCAGCTGCTGAATCTTCTGCTTCTCTTCTCTAACTAAGTTCTCAAGGGCCTCGCCGATTGGGATCACGGCGAACTTTATAGGCTTGTCTAGAATTCGATATACGAGGCCCTTCTCCTCAAGCCTTTTCAGGATCTTGTATGTTTCGGTTCTATGAAGCGATAATGCCTTTGATATCTTATGAGCCTTCTGTTCGCCATATTTCGCGAGGTAAATGAATACTTTAGCTTCATTCTTTGAGAGACCGAAATTGACCAGTGCATTACATATCCTCTGGAATCCGGGGGTGGATTCCAAGCGTAGCTTGAAGGCATTTATGCCCCTAAGGATCGTTCTTCCTTCCCTTAAAGATGATATCTCAGTTAGCAATCCGCTTCTATTATCAAATATATGCTTAGCTTCTGTCATGTGCTGGAGTTCCCCGGCTCGGCGCTCGGCAATATGCAGTATTCCATCATTATTAAAATGGGTTATGAAGAGCGGATTCAAACCGAAAATTCAGACATTGCATTTTTACTTTTCAGTCTTTACTTCTTCGCTAGATTCTCCGGTATCATTTTTAACTGAGGTGAATAGGAGGTCTGGAGGTGGATGTGGAGCTCCCATAAGCCCTGAGAGAAGGAAGATGGAAACGAAGACCCTCTGATATATCTTCTTCAGGAGGTGTGGAACTTTAGTCTCCGGGTCTGTCTCTAGGAGTTTATCGATCGTCCTGTTCTTCCCAAGCACATTCACTATGCCGTTCAGTTCGAATCTTACAACGCTGGGCTTCGTATTCATTGCGATCGCGAAATTGAAGGTTGCCTCATCCAAGTTCCTGTTAACCTCCTCCAATTTCACGTTTACATCGAATTTCGGCTCTACATTCTCTCCTTGAGTATTATCAATGATGGATCCTGATACGTTAAGTAGCCTAACGTCTATCTTCACTTCGCTAGAGCTCATTGATGCATCTCCCATCCAAGCAGAATATCAGCGCCTTCCGCCTTGAGTGTTGATTATTCCCTTCAAGCCAATTTCCCTTTGTGTGTAGTGGCACGTTACACACTAGCACTTAAGATTCCCATTCGATTAGGAACTTTCGGGATTCTTCAGTATGTCAAAGCATGGCAGCAAAGTTGCGTATGGAAGCCATCAGATTAGGAGCCAATGTATAGCTAGACGATACGTAGAGGAGCGGTTCCGAACCAAACTTAAAAATGCAAAGATCAACCTTTTCATTAGGAGGACAAAGTCGAAATCTGAGCTTCTAAAGAAGTATGGCATAGAAAAGTATGATCTGCATCCTGGATATGAGTTCCCAGAATCCGTGAGAGATCTAATTCCATCAAATGTTCCAGAGTATATAACGCCTCCAGGAAAGAATTATGTAAAGCAGATCGTTCGGGCGCTATATTATTTTAAGCAGTGCGCCCTAATAGGGCCGAGTGGAACGGGGAAGACTCATATAGTCTACTTCATAGCTGAACTTACGGGGCTTCCGATATGGGAGGTTAACTGCGGCCTGCAAACATCAACCTACGACCTCTTTGGGAGATATATAGGCTTAGGAAAGGAGAATTGGATAGATGGGCAGATAATCCTATGGTGTAGGAACGGTGGGATCCTATACCTAGATGAAGCTAACATGATGAAGCAGGATATAGCGGCTCGACTAAATCCGATACTGGATACCCGTGGGCACATAGTTCTAACGGAGAAGGATAATGAGATCGTTAAGCGACATCCCTATGGATACGTGATAATATCGATGAATCCATTCTCAAGCGAGTTTGCAGGGACAAAACCATTGAATGCTGCTTTCAGGAGGAGAATGTCCGTCTGGATAAACTTTAGCTACTTGAGCATAGGCAATCAGATATCTCCTGAGGAGATCAAGCTGATCCAGAAGAGAAGCGGGGTTGACGAGGACACTGCTACGAGGATCGTCCGCGCCGGGGCTGAGCTACGACGACAATATCAAATGGGCGATCTTCCATATGGGCCTTCACCTGGGGATCTAATGAATTGGGCGATTCTGATCGCTGATGGAAGTGATCCGCTTGAGGCTGCAGAGGAGAGTATTGTAGGCACCACAAGCGATGACGTTGAGATCCAAGAGGCTGTTAGGAGGATAATTAAGGGGTTCTTCTCTTAGAAGCCGGGTGGCCTCCTTGAAGTTTTATGATACTGCATGGTTCATCTCGTATGATCTGACTGGAAAAGAGCCCGGCGAATTAAAGATATTGATGAGGGACTCCACGCCATTCCCGTTCCTCGAGAAGGATGATCTTGGATTTGTGATGTACCTCCCAAAGGTGAGGAAAACGGAGGATGGCAGACTTGAATATCAAGGGATGCTCTTTGATCCAAGGGATGAAAGCCAATTATTGATCCTATGGAATCTATTTAAATCATCCATTTACTACCTGAGCCTTCTCACCCTAACCGTGAATTCAAAGGCTTATAAGGGATATATTGACGGCAAGGATGAGAAATTAGCCCTAGCATCGATCATCATGGTTGAGGATGCCATATTAAACGCTTACATGAAGACCTTCCATCGAAACTTACTCGCTGAAATAATATTTGCCGATGCAACTTCATACATCAATCTTAAGCCAGCCAACCTGATTAGAAATGAAGGTGTCAGAATTTTATCCTCAACTCTCTCCACCTACAAGACTGGTATGATAAAGGGGAGAATCGCTACATCTGAGAATGAGATAGTCAGGAAAGCCGTGGATGCCCTTAAGAGACTGGAGAGAAGAGTTATCAGAATCTTTTCAGGCTTAGAGAACAGACTGGATATTACAAGAGTAGATGAGACTCTGTCTAGATATAGAATCGAAGCCTTCTCTGAGATCTATGGACTACTATCCAATAGGTCATCGACACTCCCTGAGGTTCCAGCCTTCCTATACATGAACCATATAGGTGAAAACTCCATATTTCAGGAGAAACTAAGGGTTCCCTCCGAGGTGGAGGTGCAGGACGTCGTTGACGAGATTAATCGAAGAACAGGCTTGAGAATAAATGTTAACTATGAGACATTGAGGAGAGAGGCATCCCAGAATTACTGGGATTGGATGAGGAAGGAAAGGAAGATGAGGAGGATCCTCTCGAGATATAAGGAGTTGGGGGTGAAGACTAGATTTAGGGAATTCCTTTTTCCGGAGTATGATTATGCAGAGTTCTTAAGGAGAAGGGCCGTTCACTCTAAGACTATAAGGCGGATTACGAATAGGCTTGCGTTATACTATAATCTTACTGGCGAGGACTTCAGAAGGGAGGCTGGAATAATAGATCTACAAGAGGCAATACAGGTGATTGCAAGTCAACAGCAGCGAAGCGACATCTTCCAGGAGGATACCTTACGTTACAGGGCGCAGGCATGGAGCATACTTGTAGATGTGAGCTTAAGCCTAAAGAGCTTTGCAGGCGAAGTGAAAGATATAATCTTATGCTTAACAGAGGTTTCGAGGAAGCTCTTTCAGGATAATCGGTCATTGGGAGTATTCGCATTTGATAATAGATTCTACATAATTAAGGATTTTGAGGAGAATCATAATAGGACTGTATGCGCGAGGATAGGCGGGATAGAACATGGCGGAGTAACCTATCTCGCTGATGGAGTTAGGATCGCAGCTGAGGCCCTCAGGAGGAGATATGAGGAGAGCAAAATACTAATAGTAGTCTCTGACGGCGTTCCGCTTGGATATAAAGGAGCAGATGAGGAGGCCAAGGAGGAGATCAGAGAGGCTGTAAGATCCGGAATTAACGTGATAGGCATAGGAATAGACAGTGAAAGGGTGAAAGATTACTTCCCAATCTACTGCATAGTCAGATCGCCATACGAGCTCATGAAGAAATTTGTGGATACATTCTTCAGCTATTCCTACATCATGTAATAGCATGCTGAATCAATCTATTGTTATTTCCCGGCTCCTTCCTCTTTTCCGCTCTTCTCTTGGCTTTCCTCACTCTTATTTTCGGCTTCTTCAATCTTTGAAGGCTTAGGAGTGGGCGTCATTGACGTTGAGAGGAATAATTCGAGCTTATACTTTTGGGCGGCTGACTTCGCCTTTTGAACGAATATCCTTTCTGGAACTCCATTAACGAGATAGACGGAGAATGATAAGCCTAAGCCGAAACCAGCCTTCTGGAGCTCTTCAATTAATGTCCTAGCCTCCTTTATCCTATTTATGGCATTCTCGATCTTCTCTATAGATTCGAAGAGCATCTCTATTCTACCCTGCTTATCAGCAGAGAATAATAGGCCCTTATAGCTGAACCAGCCTTCTGAGGGAGACGCTGACCTTCCTTTCTTTCCTTTTCTGGAGACAGGCCGGCTAAATCCCTTCTCCTTAAGTATCTTCTCGACTTCCTCTGATGATAGACCCTGTCCTCGGAGGAGGGAGCCTAAAGTCTCACCATATTCTTCGAGTAGAGCCTGATACCAAGCTATTTCCTTCTCTAAGAACTCGTCTAGTTCATTTATGGAGGAAAACTCCCGTATCTCAACGGGTAGAACCCTGATCATCTTGAATTTCTAACCTCAACTAGGATGAACTTGCAACGCTACTATGGAATAAAGACCTCCTTGACTTTCTCTTCCCTGAATCCTCCAGATTCTTCCTCCTCATGAATGAAGGGTCTCTGAATATCCTTTAATTCCTCCTTAAGAGCCTCCAGGAGGTTAAATCTCATGCTGACCCTCCTAAGATATGCATTAACCTCATCCTTCAATCTCGGCAGGAGAGCCCATAACACGGCTAGGATGGTCTCCGGGGGGCAGTTGCTTAGAGATCTAGATTCGACCGTGCCATCATCAAAGATGGTGATGAGGAGACATTCAGAATTCAAGATTATCTTCCTGCTCTTCTCCATGTTCGGCAGGGCCTTTTCCGGTATGACTATTGAGAGGCCGAGTTCTGACAGGATCCTCCTGAGAAAACTGCATACGTCATTTATGGCCTTTTCTTCGGCTATTAAATACTCGCTTAATTGCTTAGCATCCTCTCTTATAACCCTCGCTAAGTTACTGAATCTCTCCTCTAACTCTTTAATCTTCTCCTCCGAGGCCTCTTCATCCATGATGAGAGGCATAGGGTCAGAATGAGGATTATCCTTGTCTTCATTAGACATGAAGTACCGCCTCACGGCAGGATATCGTTACTGACTCTTCCGAGATTCATTAAGAATCTTTGTATGTCATGCTGAATACAAACAATCGCTTTTAAGGCTGATGTGCAGTCTTTATCCTCAGCGGTCACTAAGCCACTTAGTTCTCTTTTATGCCGAGCTGATCGGCGATTTTAGCGATGAAATTTGGATCCTCAATTGTCGGCTCGGCTATTCCCACCATATCCACTCCGATCGAGAAGAGCTTCTTTGCATCATCCGCTGATCTGACATATCCACTTACGAAAAGGAGGAAGGGACACTTCTCTCTTATTTCCTCTGCAAATTTGAAGTCCGGCCGTTTTGTATCTTCGTCTCTGATGTTGAAGTGCACGGCGAAGATATTTATGTCGGCGATCTCCTCGAGGACTGCCGGGTAATCTGGGATTACGCCAGCCCTAAACTTTACGATTAATGGAATCTCAAGGTTGGATAGGGCCTTAAGCCATTTGATCATGTTCTGCCTGTTGTTTGGGAGTACCATAGCCCTCAATAGTCCGAGCTCTAAGTATCTCTTGTAGCCGCCGTGAACGTTGAGTTCAACGAGGTCTCCTCCAGCCTCCCAGAAGGCCTCCGCAGCCTCTATAGCCCACTCAAGCTTTGGAGAGGCTAAATTCAGACAGACATAAACGTCTGTGCGGCTCTTGGCTTTCCTACATTCTTCGCTTAGGAATCGAATGCATTCTCGTCTTTCAGGCGGCAGAACAGACTTGAATTTTCCGTAGGCTGATGGCTCAGCTAGGTATGCTCCTATCTGAACCATTGCGCAGCCACGGCTTCTCTCAGAGCAGAAGGATCCATCTGTTAGGTTCATCATTGATGAGAGAAAGAGCTTTCCATGCAGTTTACTTTTTAATTCCTCAAATTCAACCATGCATGCCTCACCGAGTCTTTCTTCTTCGTTTCATTATTAAGCCCTTACATATCAATCTTTTACGCCTCTAGAGGAATAACTATTTAGGGATGGCTTCCCAGTACTACTAGGTGAATGGGGGAAGATACTTGGCTAAGTGTAGAAATTGCGGTGAAGAATTGCCTGGAGGCGCAAATTTCTGTCCGAAATGTGGAGTTCCAGTCAATGAGTCTCTAAGGGAGGAGTATACTGTATCATCAAGCGATCTCATCGAGAAGGTTAAGGAGCTGCTTCATGAGGGAAATGTTAGGAGGATAATAATTAAGGATGATAGGGGGAATACGCTATTGGAGATACCAGCCTGGGCTGGCCTTGTCGGTGTGGTCATAGCTCCGTGGCTGGCGGCCTTAGGTGTAATTATGGCAATAGCGACTAAATGCACGATAACCGTCATTAGGCATGAGTGACCTTTTCCGTCAGTTTATTTTGGCGCTCCTGCGATCGGCATAACATCTATTAGGCGTAACCGCGTAATCACTGATTAGAGTGATCGTTTAGTTTGGAGTGGGAATGTCCACTATACTCTTGGGAACCAGCGGATGGTCATATAAGGAGTGGATCGGACCCTTCTATGATGATGAGAAGAGAATGTTCAGTTATTACGCCAAATTCTTCAATACAGTCGAGATCAACTCCACTTTTTACCGTTATCCATCTAGATCTACCATTTACGGCTTGAATAGGGCGGCTCCTCCAAACTTCATCTTCTCGGCGAAGCTGCCGAGATTGATAACCCACAAGAAGAAGCTCGATTTGGCTGAGGATATTAGAAGTGATCTAATGCGGTTCTTGGAGCTCCTTGAACCTTTATATGTAAGTGGCCGGCTGGGTTGCATATTGATCCAGCTTCCACCGAGCTTCAAGTATGAGAGTGGCTATGAAAGGCTTGAGGGATTCCTAGATATCATACCGGACGGATATGAATTCTCGGTGGAGTTTAGGGATTCATCATGGATGAGGGAGGATACATGGAGAATGCTGAGGAAATACGGTGTGGCCTACTGCGTGGTTGATGAACCTTCCTTCCCATCGGAAGTCCACGTAACAGCCGATTTTGCCTATTTCAGATGGCATGGGAGGAACAGCAGGTTATGGTATAATTATCGATATTCAGAGAGGGAACTAAGCGAGTGGGTTCCTAAGCTGGAGGAGACAGGTAAGAAAGTCAAGAAGATCTATGGATACTTTAACAATCACTTTCATGGGTATGCAATTGAGAATTGCATAGAGCTCATGCAGATGCTGAAGATTGCAGAGCCTAAGCATGAGAAGGTAAAGAGGAAGATCATAGAGTATAATCTTTATGGCGGATCATTAAGTGCGGGTCTAAGTCGAACTGAAAGGGAGGTTTGGCAGCTCCTCCTTAAACTTACGGATCTAAATAGGATAAAGAGGGGTAGGAGTATAGGAGATGAGGAATTAATAATCGAGGAATCCTCGGAGGATAGGGTGAGAATGCGGGTTAAAGAATATACTGTGGAATTTCTTTTGGGGAAGAGGATTCTGAGGCATGACTGTGACGATTGGCGTAAGGGACTTGAGGAGAAACGCCTTTGTAAGCATGTTGTTAAGGCATTATTATCCATGAAGCCTGAAAGGGCAAGGGATATACTGGAGGATATCATAAAAAATAAGAGGTTCTGGAGGTTTCAGCAGTTTTAGAATGAGGCAGGCCTGTTTATGCAGGCTCATTGATCTTCTTGCCTGTTCTCTCTATCCATTCGCGGATTGATATGGCGAATTTCTTCTCAACCTCATTTCTGTAGAGGTTATTGTATGTGCAGAAGGATCTTACCTTACCATCGGGGGTTGCATAGTGTATTGCGCATCTCTGAATTCTGTCGAGATCCATGTTCCATACATCTTGGAAGTGCATTATCCCGATCATGACTACTCTATGCATTAATGCTGCAAGGGCCTCCATGCTCCCCTTAGTCACTATGTCCTTAATTAAGCCCCTTACGAGATCAGATTTTATCATTGGTAGGAGCTTCAGTATCTCAGCCTTGGCTCTTGTCCTTCTGCCCTTAACTCCGAGATAATATATATTCCAGAAGATATCCGCGAATTTGTCTACATCGACATACCTCGTTATGGGTGTGTAAGAGCCATTCTCGACGACTATAAAGGTTGAGGCTCCGCACATTGGGTGCATAGTGAACTCCGGGTAGGCCCTACTCTTTAATATCTCCATTCCCTTCGCTACTGGAACGGGCCAATTTACGGGTCTCCAGTCCTCGGCTAGGATCTTCCTTCCAGTCTGCTCCTCTATCAGCTTAATCGCATCTGGGATAGTTATGCGTAGTTTTCTCATTTCCTCTTTACGTGCCCTTCCAGCCATTGAGATCGGTTGTATATTCACGCATCTGACTACATCCGAGTTTTTTATGGCATACTCGATTATGTCTCCTAAGTCCCTGTCATTCACATCCTTCGCAAGCGTAACTACGAGAACTATCGATCTTAATCCGATCTTCCTTGCATTCTCTAAGACCTTCTCCTTTATCGGCACCAGATCTCCTCTTCCTCTTAGCTTCTTGTAGATCTCCTCTCTTAAGCCGTCGAATTGGAGATAGAGCGTGTTCATTCCAGCCTCGTAGAGGCTTCGGAAGTAATCTAGATCTTCAGCGAGCCTCAATCCGTTAGTATTCACTTCGATATGACTCATTCCAGCCTTTCTCGCTTCCCGGATGAGATCCGGCAGGTCATCCCTTAATGTTGGCTCTCCACCGCTGAATTGAAGCGAATTACAGGCCCAAGGCCCATTTGACCTTAAAAGCTTTATCATCTCAACTATCTGCTCGTATGTGGGTTCATAGACATAGTTTGCGGCTCCAGCGTAGGCGAAGCATATAGGGCATGCCATGTTACATCTGTTAGTGACATCTATTATGCCTAGGATCGTGTGGGTTTTATGCTGTGGGCATAAGCCGCAGTCATAGGGGCATCCCTTCTCAATCTTGGTCAGTGGCTCCTCCACACCCGAGCCTATATACCTCGCGGAATACCAATTCTTATAGAACCACTTATATAGTTCAGCGTCGCCCCAATATACATCCTCGAATTTACCATGTTCTGGGCAGTTCTTCTCGAGGTATATCACACCATCTTCCTCATAGATCCTCATGGGAACCCTTCTCAGACAAACAGGGCATATGCTTGAGGAGTAAATCTCGAATTTACCTTCCTGCTTCTCCATCGTGATCCATCCAGTTCTTAAGTAAACAATTATCTTTTAGGTTACCTAATATAAATAGTTAAGATTGATTTTGACATTTGCATGGATAGAGTCTAAGCTATACCGTAGGTTATAAAAAATGCGGTGACGTGAAATTTTGCGGCTTTGACTTATTGTGTTAGGACTATCTCGATCGTGCTTAAGTTTCTGGGAGTTGAGGAGCCTTCCTCCTCCTTCAGTTGAACTTGCTCTGTTCCGATGTTTATCTCTTTAATCTTAAGGTTTGGCATGAATCTCTTCCGGAGTATCTCGGCTACGTCTACTGCTCTGCTTATTGCTCTTCCTCTGGCTTTTATGCTGACTTCTTTTGCTCCGCTATGGAATAATGTTATGCATGCTAGGACGTAATTCATTATTGGCTTTCTGCCAATAAGCACAGAGTTCGCCTCAGACATTCCTCTGTCACCTCAATCTCTGATTAGTTTCCATATGCATATTAATAAGTCTTGGGGTTAAAAGATAGTATGTGATCTCCCTTCCAAAGCGCATCGAAGCCAGCCCGCTCGCATAAGATCGCCTTTCTGATAAGGACTTTGGGGGCATACTCAACTCTATCTGGGGATATTCCAAACTTGA
>Ga0180301_10003363_pt1 | contig 12511 bp, 12 predicted proteins | sample GuaBasSediGuay16_FD_121797 | JGI IMG/M metagenome (GOLD analysis project Ga0180301, IMG submission 121797) | Subseafloor sediment microbial communities from Guaymas Basin, Gulf of California, Mexico - Guay16, Core 4569-2, 12-15 cm | ecosystem: Environmental > Aquatic > Marine > Hydrothermal...
GATGAGGGAGTCCTCCTTCCAGGTCTTTCTGAAGGAGCTTGAAGGAGGAGGGGTGGTCAAGGGATTGGTGGTGGAAGGGGGAGCGGGGTTTTCGAGGAAGGAGCTAGATGAGCTGGTGAAGGAGGCGATGGAATTGGGGGCAAAGGGCCTCGCGTGGGTGAGGATCACCGAAGGGGGCTGGCAGGGGCCTCCCTCCAAGTACTTCCCCGAGGGCTTGAGGGGGAGGATCATAGAACGGACCGGGGCCAGGACGGGTGATCTTTTGCTCTTTGTCGCCGACACCAGGCAGAGGGCCTGTGAGATCCTGGGAGAGCTGAGGCTGAGGCTTGGCAGGCGCCTGGGATTGATCCCCGAAGGTGGATACGAGTTCGCCTGGATAGTGGACTTTCCGTTGCTTGAATTCGACGAGTCCGAAGGACGCTATGTGGCCATCCATCATCCCTTCACCTCCCCCAAGGAGGAGGACATAGGGAGGCTTGAGGAGGATCCCCTCTCGGTGAGGGCAAGGGCCTATGACATAATCCTCAACGGCCACGAAATTGGTGGTGGCAGCATCCGAAACCACAGACCCGAACTCCAGGAGAGGATCTTCCGCCTCATCGGCTTTTCCGAAAAGGAGGCCCGTGAGCGATTCGGCTTCCTCCTTGAGGCCCTTCAGTACGGTGCACCACCTCATGGGGGGATCGCCCTGGGGTTTGACCGATTGATGATGATCCTCTGCGGCAGCGACACCATCCGCGAGGTCATACCCTTTCCCAAGACCCAAAAGGGCACATGTCCCCTCACCGGGGCACCTTCGGAGGTGGAGCCGAGACAGCTGAAGGAACTGCACCTGAAGCTGGGGCTCTAATCCAGGATTATCAGGAGCTTCTCCTTCGGGTGGATGAGGTCCTGTTTCAGGTTATTCCAGCGCTTGATGTCCTCAACGGAGACCCCATAGCTTCTGGCAATTCGCCAGAGATTCTCCCCCTTTCTCACCACGTGGACAATCTTCCTGTTGCCACCGGAGGTCTTCCTCAGGGAGAGGAAGCCCCTTGAGGGCTTGGGCACGAGGATGATCTGGCCAGCCCTCAGCCTCCGGGGATTCCTTATCCGGTTTATCCTTTTCAGTTCCCTGACGCTTATCCCGAAGATCCTGGAAAGCCTCCAGAGGGTGTCCCCGCGCTTGAGCCTGTATTTGACGAAGCCCGAATACCGCTTCTTTGATGCGGGGATCTTGGAGAAGCACCGAAGGAAGGCCTCCTTCTTCCCCTTCGGGATCCTCACCGTATAGTGGACATCGGGAGGGGTGCACCACCTCAACAGATGCGGATTCAGGTTGCGGATCTCCCGGACCGTTGTGCCCGAACACCGGGCTATGAGCTCCAGATCGGTCGCGGGGGGAACGGTGACCTCATCCCACTGAAGGGGGGGATCGTACTGGATGTCGGCGAAGCCGTATCTTTCGGGGTTTTTGGCGATGAGGGCCGCAGCGATCATCTTGGGAACGTATTCCTTGGTCTCCCTCTTCAGACCGGGATACTTTATCAGTTCCCAGTAATCCTCGGTCCGGTAGCGCCTCATGGCCCTGGAGACGGCCCCCTCGCCCGCATTGTAACCGGCTGCAGCCAGATACCAGCAGCGGAACATATCGTAGAGGTCCTTCAGATACTTGGCCGCGGCCACGGTGGACTTTATGGGATCCCTCCTTTCATCCACCCAGTAATCTATCCTCAGACCGTATTTCTTGGCCGTGCTGTAGATAAACTGCCAGGGACCGACGGCCTGCCTGTAGGAACGGGCCGTGGGATTGAAGCCGCTCTCTATCATGGCCAGATAGACGAGATCCTCGGGCAGGCCGTGCTCCTTCAAGACCTCCTTCATGATGGGGATATACCTGCCGGAACGCTTCAGCCACCGGGCAAACCTCTCCCTGGCCACCGTCTGATAAAACCTCAAGAAATACTCGACCCTGTCATTGAGGACGATCGGTATATCGAACTCAGGTCCCTCCATCTCCATGGGGGCCTCCTCCCGGGGTTCGGCCTCCGAAACCCCACCCTCAACGGAAAAGGCCTCAAGGGGCTCCAAAGGAGGAGGGACCGCACAGAAGTCAATTTCCTTCCCCTTCCCCTCCTTCGGGACCTCAGCGGACTCCTCCATGACCTCAGGAAGCGGAACAGCGGGCTCCTCCTTTGCGCTACTTGGTGCTTTGGGCAACTCCACCCTTTTGGGCATTTCAGATAACGGTGTTTCCCTCTGTACGATCCTTGGGGAGCAAGCAAAAAGAAGTGCAGAGGAGGTCACAAGGAGGATACACAGGGCTTTCCCCCGCATGACTGAATGCTAACTATCACAGCCCCAACCTGTGGGTCAAGGAAGGGAAATGGATGTGATTGCTTCGAGCAAGCTTGACAAAGGATGGGCGATTGTGTTTTAAAAGTCATCACCACTTTTTCCTTGAGGTACCGGTCATGAAATATGTGGCAATTTTCGTCATGTTTTTGTTTTGGGGGCTTTCGACAGTGGCCCTTGACAGGGAGGTGTGTTTTGAATGTCACGGAAGTGCCGATATCCTTTCGATGACCGAAGAGGAGCGTCTTGAGATGGTCGTTCCCTCCGAGGGGGCGGAAGAGTGGCCGCAGGGCCTTTCCACCCTTCATGTCGATCCGGATCGCTTCTCCCGGTCCGTGCATGGGGACTTCGATTGCCTGGATTGCCACTCTGACATCTCAGAGGTCCCCCATCCCCAGAGGCTTGGCAGGGTCGATTGTGGCATGTGCCATGAGGAGGTTGCCGAGGGTTACGAGGAGAGCGGTCATCCCGCCCTCTGTTATCAGTGTCATAATCCCCATTACGCCAGACCCTTTATGAAAGTCAGGGCAGGGGAGAGGTCATCGGTGTGCCTGACCTGCCATGATGCCGGTGAGCTCTCCGAGGAGGGTTATATCCATTCGAAACACATCCATACGGGGAAGATCTCCTGTACGGTTTGTCACACCCTGGATTCAGAATCGAGGCTCGTCCTCCGCCTGGGGCCCGAGGAAGTTGCGAAGGCCGTAAAGGGGAAGGAGGCCATCGATCTCAATGGGGATGGGTTTGTCGATTTTTCCGAGCTCAGGGGTTTGCTGCAGGGTTTGAGGGAGGCCGGTTTTAAGCCCACCCTGGAGGCTGAGGTATCGGTGAGTGAGCCTTCCCATAAATTCGGGATAAATGAAAAGTGGGAGGATTGCCTCAGGTGCCATTCCCCGAAGGGCCTCCTGCAGAGGAATCCCATCCTTGTGTCCCCTTCCCGCAGGGGGACGGTCCTCCTTGAGACCGAGCCGAAGGTTGTGACCTCCCTTTCGGACTTTTATCCGGTGGGGTCTGATCGTTTCAGCTATGATGATCTGAGGGAGTTATTCTCCCAAAGGGAAGAGGGGAAGTTCAACGAGGTCGTCTCCAGGATAGGATGGAAGTGGTTGGATATACTGGGGTATATCTTTGTGATAGGGGCCCTTGCCTTTGTGGCCCTTCATGGAGGCCTGAGGCTCCTGACTCTAAAGTGGAGGAGAAGACATCACGGAAGGGGGGGTTGAGATGCAGGAAAGGGAGATCCTTCATCCCCTTTGGGTGAGGGTTTGTCACTGGGTCCATGCGGTCTGCATCGTGCTTTTGATCCTCACGGGTTTCCAGATGCGCTTTTCGGATGCCCTGGGGATGTTTGCCTTTGGGAAGGCCGTTAGAGTACACAATTTTTCCGGTTTCCTCGTCCTTTTCACCCTGCTGGCCCTTGGGGGCTATTATGGTCTGAAGGGGCTCTTCACAAGGGTCTATGTCCCCACAAGGGAGGACATAAACAAGATACCCCTTTATGCCAATTATTATTTCGTCCGCTATTTCTTCGGTGATCCCCATCCCTTCACACCGAAACCCGATGACAAGTTCAACTCCCTGCAGAAGGTCACCTACTTCATGCTCATGTTCATCCTGCTCCCCCTTCAGATCCTCACAGGGCTCTTTTTGTGGGATCCCCGAACCTTTTCCTCTGCCATTTCCGCCCTGGGGGGGATAAAGGTGGTGGATGGGATCCACTTGATCTTGGCCTACAGCTTCTTTGCCTTCGTCATCGCTCACATATACCTTGCCACCCTCGGGCATACCTTCATCGCCCATTTCAAGGCCATGATTCTGGGATATGAGGATTAGCCCTCCGGCCTCTTAAGGCCGTATTTTTTGATCTTGTTGTAGAGGGTGGTGCGGTCGATCCCCAGGATCTGAGCCGAGCGCTGGATGTTCCAGTTGGTTTCGTTGAGGATCCTTTGGATGTGGGCCTTCTCCACGGCCTCAAGCGTTTTGTCCTGTTCGGGCACCTGGGAGGGACCGAGGCTCGGCAGTTGGATATCCTCAGGGGTGATGGCATTGCCCCTTGCGATCACCATCGCCCTCTCGATGACGTTCTCCAGCTCCCTCACATTTCCGGGCCAATCATATTGCATGAGGATCCTTAAGGCCTCATCGGATATCCTTTCGACCCTTTTCCCCATCTGGATGTTGAACTTCTCGATGAAGTGCTGAACCAAAAGGGGTATGTCCTCCTTCCTTTCCCTTAAGGGCGGAAGCTGGATGGTTATCACGTTGAGCCTGTAATAGAGGTCCTCCCTGAAACGTCCCTCTTCAACGGCCTTCTGGAGGTTGCGGTTTGTGGCGGCGATGATCCTCACGTCCACCTTTATGGGCTTTGTCCCCCCGACCCTCGTGAACTCCCTTTCCTCCAGGACCCTGAGCAGGGCCAGTTGCATCTTGGGACTTATGTCGCCGATTTCGTCCAAGAATAGCGTCCCCCCATGGGCGAGTTCGAACTTGCCCTTTTTCTGGGTTATGGCATCGGTGAAGGCTCCTTTTTCATGGCCGAAGAGTTCACTTTCGAGAAGTGTGTCGGGAATGGCGACGCAGGAGACGGCCACAAAGGGACCATTGGCCCGCGGGCTCTCGTTGTGAATGGCACGGGCCAGGAGCTCCTTTCCGGTGCCGCTTTCCCCCAGGATCAGGATGTTGGAGTTGCTCTTGGCCACGGTCCTTGCGAACTCGAAGATCTGCTGCATCTTGGGGCTCTTGCTCACCAGATCATGGAACTGGTACCGCTTCTTCAGCTCCTTCCTCAGATAGGAGACTTCCCTTGCGAGTTCGCGGCTCTGAAGGAGCCGTTCTATGAGCAGGGACACCTCTTCGGGGTCCAAGGGTTTGACAAGATAATCGTAAGCGCCCTTCTTTATGGCCTGAACGGCGGTATGGACCGTGGCATAGGCCGTGAAGATGACCACGTGGGTGTCGGGGCTTTGCTCCTTTATCTTCTCCAGGAGCTCGATGCCGTCCATACGGGGCATCTTCAGATCCACAAGGGCTATATCCCAGGGACGCTCCTTGAGCTTCTCGAGGGCCTCAAAGCCGTCGGAGGCAGCTTCGGCCCTGTAGCCCTCCTCCCTCAACCACTCGACGAGGGATTCGCGCACGATCTCCTCATCGTCCACAACGAGTATGTTTATATCACCCTTCATCCCTCGGTTGTCCCTCGGGTTCGATCCTTATGGGCAATTTTATTGTGAAGGTCGTGCCTTCGCCCACCTTGCTCCTCACCGATATCTGGCCTTTATGCGAGTTGATTATACCGTAGACCACCGAAAGCCCCAAACCGGTGCCCTTCTCCTTGGTGGTGAAGAAGGGATCGAATATCCGCGGGATATCCTCCTCCTTTATCCCCACCCCGGTATCTGATATCTCCACAAGCACCGCTTCCTCGTCCTGGAGGTAGGACGTCTTTACGCGGATGGTCCCGGAGGAGTCCTGGATGGCCTCCGCTGCGTTTATCAGAAGGTTCAGGAAGGCCTGACGCAGCTGGGCCGGATCGGCCACGATGGGGGGCAATTGGTCCAGTTCCTTCTCGAGGGTTATGTTCTGCAGGGCAAGCCTGTTCGAAACCAGGGTCAAGGCCTCCTCTATGACCGCATTCACGTCCACCCCTTCCCTGAAGGAAGGTTCCCTCCTTCTGGCGAAATCCAAGAGGTTTTTGACGATGGTGCTGCAGCGCTCCGTCTCCCTCTCCATGATCCTCAGGTAGGACTTGAAGCGCTGGCATTCCCCGTTGGCCATCTGGGCGAGCTTCCTTTGCATGAGCTTGGTGTAGGTGAGGATGCCGCTCAGGGGGTTGTTGATCTCGTGGGCGACACTGGCCGCAAGTTTCCCCAGGGCCGCCAGCTTTTCGGTCTGAAGGAGCTGCTGGTGCATCTGCCTGAGTTCGCGGGTCCTCTCCTCCACCCGCTGCTCTAGGTTCTCAACCAGTTCCTTTATCTCCTGATTTGCCCTCTTGAGCTTCTCTATCATGTCGTTGAAGGCCCGGGCCAGTTCACCGAGTTCGTCCTCGGAGGTAACTGGGATCCTGTAATCGAAGTTGCCCTCGGCCACCCTCCTTGTCCCTTCGAGGAGCTGTTTTGTCGGACGGTAGACGTTCTGCCGCAAAAACAGGCCGATGATGAGGGAGAGCAGGGCCACAGTGGCCCCTGCCCAGGGGATGGTCCTCTTGAAGAGGCGCCTGATCCTCTCGTCGGTCTTCTTCAGCGACAGGGTTACATCCAGCACCCCCAGGACCTTCCTTTGGGGGGGATGGGCATGGCAGGGGGCCTGATAGCAGGCAGGCTCGTTGTAGATGGGAGTTATCATGCCGTGGACCCTGCCCTCCGGGGTCTTGAAGATGCGGGTCCGTTTGGGGATGTCCAGCTTTTCCAGGGGACGATCCTGAGCGTGGCAGACGTAACATGCCTCCGCCCTCATATCCACCCGCTGGCCGATCTCGGAGGAATCAGACGAAAAGGTGATGACCCCCTCCTTGTTGAAGATCCTCACCCGCACAATTCCTTCCTGCTTCCCTATGATCCTTATGGAGTAATAGAGGGCATCCCGGTAGTTGTGGAGCATATCAAACCACAGGCTCCGCATAATCACATCGCTCAATTGCTCCGTGCGGGCGATTACCTCCTCCATCAGATACTTCTTCTTCGTCTGAAGGTTCACATAGGTGAGTCCGCCGATGGCTATGGCAGCGGCTATGCTCACCCAAAGGATGAGCTTCACGCTCAGGCTTCGTCCCAGGCGCAAACGCATCTACCGGCTCGCCTCCTTCCTGCTGTGGCAGTCCTCACAGCCCACAGGGCCGCCCACCTCCCGGTGACAGCCGAGACAGAGCCCGTGGTAGGCCCCCTTCAAGCCGATACCGGTCTTCCTCCGGGCCCCTTCGTAATGATAGACGGTTATCTTGGGGTGGCACTCCGAACAGCTCACCGGTTCATCGCTGTGATGATGGCACTCGGAACAATCCCCGGCATAATCCATATGGGCCTCATGGGTGAACTCAACGGGGCCGTAGAGGTTCTCCAAGGAATCCATCGTGATGACATCAAAGGCCCAGGCAAGGGCCACAAAGGCCAGGGAAGCAGCAGCCAACAAAATCGCCCTCTTCATCTCCTACCTCCTTACCTTGTTACCCCAAGGGATCTATCGGCGACCGCAGCTTCTTCCTCGGATTCGCTGTAAACTGGCATTCGGTTGACCACCCACCTGAAGGCCCAGATCTCGGTGAGCACTATGGCGGCCGTAATCCATATCTCTATCAGGGAAGGATAGTACCTCTGGCTCAGGGGCAGATACCACCTGTAGGCGATGAGCACGTAGTTGAAGCGGTTGAGGATTATCCCGATCATGGTCCAGAGGGCCGCCACCTTTATGGCCGTGAAGTTCTCCCTCCTGATTCCCCTTATGAACAGCAGCGCTGGAAATAGCACAAAGCCCAAGACCTCCACCAGATACCATCCGCCCATCGGCGAGGCGATGTAACGCCACCCATAGCCGTGCACAAATACCAGGGCCTTAAGGAACAGATAGGCGAACATCGCCCCCACACAGCCCCGGGCCAGCCCCAGGAGGATCGAAGGATGGGCATGATGTACCTCTTCGGGGATCCTGTATTTGAACACCCTGTGGCTGATGGAGCCCTCAAAGATCACCATGGAGAGGCCGCCGAAGATGCTGGAGACGAAATAGAGCACCGGGATGAACTCGGTCCACCAAAGGGGATGGATCTTGTTCTTGGCCATCAGCACGAGCGCCCCAAGGCCCGATTGATGAAGGGTGGACAGGGTCACCCCGAAGATCACCGCCCCCAGGGTCAACCCCGAGAGGACCCTGCGGAGGTATTTGAGACCCAGCCACTCGGCGATGATCGGAGAAAACTCTATCAGTTCGGTGAGCATGTAAAGGAGGAAGTGCCAGGCCACAAGCCAAAGGACGGAATTGTAACCGAACTTGTTGCCTATTATGGGGTTGAATATATTCCACCACCTTCCTAGGTCGAGGAATATGGCCCCTGCATAGAACATGTAGGCCAGAAGGCCATTCAGGACCGTCGCCCTGATGATGGGGTGATATTTTTCGTTGCGGAGCACATAGACCACGAAGGTCAGACAATACGCCCCCCCTGCAAAGGCCACGCCACACATCACATCAAAGGCGATCCATATCCCCCACGGGAAGTCCTGCGAGAGGTTCGTGGTCGCCCCGAGCCCCTTCCACAGCCTCAACACGATGAGCACTATCCCTATGAGGATTATGGGGGCCGTGATGACATTGAAGGGGGTGAAAATTGGTCCCTTGGGCTTAAGCTCCTGCAGTATGAACTTCCGTATCTCCTTTGGACTACGCTCCAGCATCTCTATTCCTCCTCCTTCTTAGTGAGCTGACTTAGGGCCAACATCATGGAAGGCCAAAGGACGAAGATGAAGGGGACCGCATAGAGGAACCCCGTGGTGTACTCTGGATAGGGCTTCATGCCGAGATTGGTCTGGAAGCCCAACTGCTCAAAGGGTACCGCCGAAAGATAAAGGAATCCGGTACCCCCGACCTCATGTTCACCGTAAATGTGGGGATAATAGCGGTCGGGGTGGGTGTAGATCCTGGTCCTCGCCTCATGGATCAAATCCCTGCGGGGACCGAAGATCAGGGCCTCCTGGGGACAGGCCTCCACACAGGCCGGGATCTTGCCCTCCTTGAAACGCTCCCAGCACATATCGCACTTCTTTATCTCGGGGATCGCCTTCTCGTACTCGAACTTGGGGATGTCAAAGGGACAGGATACCATGCAGAGCCTGCACCCCATGCAATTCTTGGCCCATGTGACCTGCCCGGTGGGACGTTTCACCATCGCCTTGACCAGACACGCAGCCACACACGCCGGCTGATTGCAGTGCATGCACTGGATCTTTACGAAGACCTCCCCCTTCTCGGTCTCAAAACGATTGACCACCGTCAACTGGGTCGTGCTGGGCCTCCTCTTCCTCTCAAAAACCCTCTCGTCCCCGACCTCCGGAACGGGAAGCCCATGACTCTCGGCACAGGCAACCTCACAGCTCCTACACCCGATACAACGCGTCGTGTCCACCAAAATGCCCATGAACTCGACCCCGGGCCTCTCCTCGGCCCGAACCCCTAAAGGACCCAATCCCATACCCAAAACCCCTGCTCCTAAAGCCTTGAGAAAACTCCGTCTGTCCATCCCTCTTCTCCCCCCTTTCGTGGTTCAATCCAAAACACAAAAAAGCAAGACCAATGCCACTTTTCACCATAATAACAAAAAGTGAAAAATTACACAAACCTTCCGGGAAATCCCCTTCCTGCTGAATTTCTCCACACAGTTTGGTGCCTCTCACCGCAGAACCCCTCTGGTTGCCGCGGGAAGGTGTTGGGAAATTCAACGGCTTTGTCGAGGAATTCGACACCCCCCTGGGATTCCCAGGGGGGTGTTGGTTTTGGTTATGTTTCCGGGATGAGGAATTCGCGGGCTATATCGTCCCAGTTGTCCGGGGAGAGGGCGCGGGCGAAGCCGCTTATGGGAGCACCGCCGTCTTGGTAGACCAGGCCCAGTTCTCCTCCGAGTCTCCTACCCAGGCGTTCCAGGGTGGTTTCTATCCAGCCCTTGAGGGTTTCGCCCTTAAGGAGGTTTCTCAGGTCCACCCTGGCGTTTTCGGGTTTGACCTTGAGGAGCCAGCCCTCTCCGTAGGGGTCCATGTTCAGCAGGGTGGGGTTTTCCAGGACCTTCCTGTTTATGGCAACCACCTCTCCGCTCACAGGCGAAAGCATCTCTATGGTCTTTCCCCCGATGACCATCCTCCATCCGATGTCTCCCTGTTTCACCTTGGAGCCCACCGTGGGCAATTCCACCGCATCGGGTCTCCCCACCAGCTTCTGGGCGAAATCGTCAACTCCCACCTTGAGGAGGCCGTCCTCGGGAAGGGCCCAGCTATGGCCCTGGTGATAGTAGATCCCCTGGGGGAAGTTGAACCATCCCCACAGCACCGAAGCGGCCCTCCCGACTAGCCTCATTCCGGCCCTCACCGGACCCCTTACCAGCCTCCACACCGGCACTATCGAGATCAAGAAGAGGATAACCAGGATGTACTCGATGCCTTTTGTGGCGAAGATGTCGACCCATTGATATTGGAACAGTTCCATGGCTCGCCCTCCTTACAGTCGATTTTTCCCCTCAGCCGAGGTCTCCCCCAGCCTCAAAAACTCCCCGACTAAGGTCTGCCAATGGCGGGGATCGATCCCCTTCAACCAGTCCCTGCTCGGTTCCCCTCCATCTGCCAGGGTTTCCTCCCCGGACCCAAGGAGGGAACAGAGCCTCTGGACCTCCTGGGAAAGCCATCGTCTCGCCTCCTCGGCCGGCATCAGCTCCCCGATCTTCCCCTGGGGCTTGACCTTGAGCAGCCATCCCCTGCCGTAAGGATCGCAGTTCAGAAGCGACGGGTCCTCCTTCAGTTCCCCATTCCCCTCGATGACCTCGCCCTCGAAGGGCAGGGTCAGCTCGAGCGTCCCCTTTTCGGTCTCCAGGACCAGCAGGCCTTCCCCCTTCCTTATGGCCTCACCGGTCCCGGGCAGGGATACCCTCCTTACGAGGCCAATCAGGAACTGGGCAAAGTCATCCAGACCCAGCCTCAACCCCTCCCCTTCCTCCCTCACCCAGAAGTGCGCCTTCAGGTATTTGGCCCTGGGATCCACCAGGAATCCCCTCACCGAGCCGTAAGGTCCCGCCGAAAGGTCGCCCCGGCTCACGGTCAGAAAGAGGGGGCATTCCCTGTATCTCTCGGTACAGCAGAGATTGTCCGGATCGTAAACCCCCGAGACGGTGATCTTCTTTGCGGGGAAGAGCTTGCAGTAGGTCATCGTCTCCAGCTCCACGAAGGGGCAGATCCTCTTCTGTTCACCCCTCTCCTTATCGGCCACCTCCCGGTAGATGGGGCAACGGCGGTAGTTGCCCTTGAGGCAGAAGTTCTCGGGGGAGTAAAGCCTGTCAAAGGGAAGGGGCTTCTTAAGGGGGAAGGCCCTGCAGAGGACCACCTTCTCCTCCTCGAGAAAGGGACAGACGGTATTTGACAGTCGCTTCTGCATCCCTCCTATTCCTCCTTGTCGGCCTTCTCCCCTCCGTCCGCCATCGTGAGGCCGAGTTCCATAGGGGCCATGCCCCTGCCAAGGGCCCATGCCCTCAGGGCCTCAAACCAGCCCCCCAGGGTTTTGCCCAGGGGATAAAAGACCACAAGGCCCATGAACCCCACCACCAAGATCCCTATCGCCACAAGGATTGCGATCTTCACGCCTGCCATTTCCTTCACCTCCTTTCCAAAAGGTTCTACCCCTTCACTGCAAGGGCCGTGCCAAAGCCTTTCCCCTCTCCCTGCAGCAGCCGAAGGGATTGCGGGAAGGGGGTGTGCTGATCAATTCAACACCTGTGTCCGCTTTTTCAACGCTTGAGGGCTTTCAGGAGGAAGTCCTTGCATCCCCTGCAGAGGCCCATTCCCTTTTGATCCACCGCCAAGACGTTGTGGGCCACCGACATCACGCATTCCCTCTGGGAGCAGTGGATCAGGCCGAAGGTGTGGCCGAGCTCGTGTTTTATCTCCTTTATGAGCCTGCGGTGAAGGAGGGCCAGGTTGGGGGGGAGGCTGTAGAATTCCTGCCTCAGGCGGGCCAAAGACACGATCCCCACCTTTCCACCCAGTTGGGCCTCGCCGAACACGAAGGTGAGGATGGGGATGAAGAGGTCCACATCCACTATCAGGAGGGCCTTTTCGGCCTTTGGGGGGACTTTCTTCAGCAGTCCCTTGAGGATCATGGTCGAGTGGAACTGCCGCCTGTTGGCGTCAAAATAAGGGCGGAGATCGATCTTGATCTTCTGGACCCTGGTGGGGAGGAGGAATTCCTCTTCGACCTGAAGCCTTATCGCCTCGGTGTCCACCTCGTCGAGGTTTTCGCGAAAAAGCAGATATATGAACCTCTCTCCCAAGGTCCTCCCCCTGGACAGCGGGGGAATTTTGCGTTATTTTAACAAAGGTCGGGATGTGGCTCAGCCTGGTAGAGCACCGCGTTCGGGACGCGGGGGTCGCTGGTTCAAATCCAGTCATCCCGACCATTGATTTTTATGTGGACTTTGGGGTTGAAGCCCTTAATC
>Ga0180301_10003365_pt1 | contig 12507 bp, 10 predicted proteins | sample GuaBasSediGuay16_FD_121797 | JGI IMG/M metagenome (GOLD analysis project Ga0180301, IMG submission 121797) | Subseafloor sediment microbial communities from Guaymas Basin, Gulf of California, Mexico - Guay16, Core 4569-2, 12-15 cm | ecosystem: Environmental > Aquatic > Marine > Hydrothermal...
TATCATAACTGCTCTTTTCTGAGATTCTAGGAAGATTTCAAGTTCTTTCCATGATGGTTGAGCTTCTATATCTCCTCTTACAGTTACTACTAATGCTCCAGCTGCATTAGCATATGTTAGTGCTTCATCAATAGAGAGACCACGATATATAGATGCTAAGAAGGCTGCATCAAATGCATCACCAGCACCTATTACATCTTCTACAAATGGTACTGTAAATGCTGATGATTTATACACTTTACCTTCTCTATCTACAGCAAATGCTCCTTCCTTACCTAGTTTTACAACTACTATTTCTGCTCCTTTATTTAGTATTTTCTTTGCTGCATCAATAGTGTTTAATCCAGGTATTAAGATACTGAGATCCTCTATGTTTGTAAGTATTATTTTAGCTTTTAGGAATTTACTTAATGTATTTCTCGCTCTTTCAGCTTGCTTCCATAGTTTTAATCTTATATTTGTATCTAGTATGACATCAATATTATTAGTTATAGCAATTTCATATAGTCTATTCACTGCCATTAAACAACTATTACTTAGCGCAGGAGTTATACCTGTGATTATTACTGCTCTTGATTCTTTTACATAATTTTCATCAATATCATCAGGGCTCAATCTACTAGCAGCAGATCCATGTCTATAGTAAAAAACTGTTGATCTTCCTGGAATAGGATAATGCCTCTGTACAAAGTATATACCTGTAGGGGCTTCGTTATCAATTTTTATTCTTGACACATCAACACCTTCACCCTTTAAAGTATTAAGTATTAATATACCAAATTCATCGTTTCCTACTCTAGTTATGAATCCTGTCTTATATCCTAGTTTTGTTAGACCAACTAATATATTAGCTTCTGAACCAGCTACATGCACTTCAAAATATCTTGCATATCTTATTGGCCCAGGTGTGATTGGGTTTAATTGTACCATAACTTCTCCTATAGAAATAAAATCCTTAATCAATGAATAACCCACCATTAATAATAATGCCTCAGTACTTTTTATTTCATTCTTATTTCAATAAGCTAATCTCGTTATATCATATTTTGAAGAATGTTGCTTATCTAACTTAAATTTAGCATTATTAAATGATGTTTCGAACTTAGCATAAATTTAAAGCTATATTATATATCCATGTAAAACACTTAGAAATAAGATACACACCAAGTAATGTATAATACATATCATTACTCCTTTGTGAACATAAATAAGTTCATACATATTCACCACAGTGGTGGAGAAATGACTAGAGGATTTCAACTTTTATTAATTGGGAGAAGGAATGGTAATTCAGAAATTAGTCATAAGAATCAAATACTTAGTTATTCTACAGCAAATTACCAAGAAATAATAAGGTAACGAAATCAAAATTTCTATTTATATTAAGAAAATTATCTAAGATTTTCAAGATTACGTATCTTATTATCCCTTAGCTATTTTGTATTCTGTTATAGTTGTTGTGTATATATCTCCAGCTAATTGAAGTAGTGTATGGTACTTCTTTATATTGGGTATTTTTCTCAATGGTTCTTTAGCATATGCTTCAATAACCATACCTACTACCAGTACATGATCTCCCATGGGTATTTCTTTATGTAATTTGCATTCTAGTACTGCAGTGGATTCACTTATAACTGGTGCTTTTATTTTCTTAGCTTGTGTTTTATGTAGCTTAGCTCTTTCTATTTTATTAGAGTAATCTCTACCACTAACTGTTCCAAGAAAATTAACTTCTTTATAATATCTATAGTCCAACACATTAATGGCGAATTCATTACTTTTTCTGATAAGTTCATAAGTGTATCTAGTAGGAGCTATTGATACCATAACAAGAGGTGGATTTCTAGAAATAGGAGAACACCAAGAAGCAGCCATAGCAGATTCATGACCATCAGCACTAGCACTAATAACAATTACAGGTCTTGGATAAAGAACATAGTACCACTTATTCTTAATATTAATACTATACCAAGCCATAACTATACCTAATAATATCTAAATAGCATTATCTACTTTAAAGTTGAGGTTCTTAACACTATAGATAGCAATAGATTAGTATAAAATATATCATTCATTTCAACTACGTCATCAAAATTAGAGGATGCTATGATATATTTTAATCTTTTTCTATCTCTTTTATAGTAATTCTCTACTAACTAAACTTCAGTTTACCTAAATCGTAATTAGATGAATTAATCGCTTCTTATACAAAGCAATTTTAAGGAATTGAGTATTTATTAAAAGTCTTCTCGATAAATTTAAGAACATTCTAATCATTAAAATTTAATTATTTAAGTGGTGAATCACAAAATCTGGAGGTGTTATCTTGGTTCAAAGAAAAACATTGAAAGCTCCTGCTTGTGCTTATTGTAATATTAAAGCATGTTATAGAGGAGCAGATGTTAAAGAGCTCAGTTTTTGTCCGATGAATGTATATCCAGATGTTATTAAGAAAGCTTTAACTCTATATGATGAAAAGAAAAAGAGAATGCACAGAGCTGCTGCATTGGTAGTGAAGAAAGGCTACGCTATATGGCCTAGATTAAGAGAGGTAGCAGAATTTGCACATATGCTCAAGCTTAAAAAACTAGGTATTGCATTCTGTGTAGGTCTAAGCGAAGAAGCAAAATTCATTACTGAGTACTTAGAATCAAAAGGCTTTGAAGTATATTCTGTATGCTGTAAGTGCGGAGGAATCGATAAAAGTTGGATAGGTCTAAGTGAAAGTGATAAATTAAAACCAGGCACCCATGAATCTATGTGTAATCCAATAACCCAAGCTGAACTGCTGAATCATATCGGAACAGAACTAAATATAGTTGTAGGGTTATGTGTAGGTCATGATGCATTATTTATAATGCATTCAAAAGCACCAGTAACCTACCTAATAGTTAAAGATAGAGTTACAGGTCATAATCCTGCGGCAGTAATATATGCAAAGAGATATTTAAAATCAAGACTTGAAACCAACATTAGATAAAATATAGTAACTAGGTTTTTCAAATCACAATTGTTTTTATGGTTCTTAATTATTCAAATATTGAACTAAGATTAGACAATATTTGAATAATTAATACTGTCTTTTATATTCTAAATAAATCATTACATATATTGATGCTATTGGCATTAGCATTAATGGCGATATATTAATATTAAGTACTGAATTTAGGTTTAATGCCATTCCTTTGGTTAGGTCATATATATAGCCAAATATTAATTGACCTCCTGAAGTACCCATATTTGATGATGCATTTATCAATCCAATACCTGTTGCTGGTGATCTACTGTAAGTTGTGAAATATCTTCTAGATATTGGTGTAAAGCTCTTAATACCAATACTAGCTAATGAAAAACCAAGCACTATACTCATGAAGTTCCTAATGGATATGAGGGGTACCGATATAGTAGCTAGCAGTATAGACAAATTCAGAGCATTAATTGTTGATACTTTATCAGCATACCAACTAATGAAGTAACTGCATATGAATCCCGCAATACTACTGTACATAATTATTTGGGCAGCTAATGCTTTACTAACACCTAGAGTTTCAGATATATATACATAGGCTATATCACCTAATGTAATAGATGTTAAAGAAGAACATACAAAACTGCCAATAATAGCACTTAGATCACTAAAACTAGAGAGTGTTTTAGTTTTAGTACCTCTGTACTTAGTTTTAGTGCTTAAAGTGAGTTCGTGACCGTAGCTAAGGATCAATCCAAAGAGTATTAATACTGATGTTAAACCAAATAGAATTGATGATATTGTTAACTTCGTAATCAATGGATAATTAATTATGAGGATATATATTGCATTAGCAGATATTGCGGCTATAGAACCTATCGTAAAGTATATAGATAGAATTCTACCCCTAATGTTTTTAGGGGTTATTTGAGCTAGAGATAATTGAACCAAAGGCCATGAAGAACCATTACAAATTCCTTGAATTAGTCTCAAAATAACTACATCTATCCATGAAGAACTAAACGAATATAAGTAAGTTATTGGGGTGTTTATTAACATAGTTATTGGAGCTATGAATATTAACTTAGGTAATTTATCAATTATATACCCAGTTATTATTGCTGTTAAAGCTCTACTAACCATAAAAGATATGAACATAAGTGTTATTATAAATGAAGTGGCGCCAAGAACCTCTCTTGTATAAAAAGCCATTACAGGAATTGATAATCTAAATGCTAAAGTACCAGTAAATGATGCAATAAAGTAAAAAAGTATAGGAATAAACCTTACAAATACATCCTTATTAGTCATTGCACCTAGTCTCTCCTCCAATTAAGCTCAACAGCTATACATAGCTAATAATATAAATAACTAGCTATCATCGAATAGATGCAGAAACTTAATGCTAAACTAAGTAACTTTATTGAATTGAGTTTCTCATAAATACCATTTCAATCTCTATTAATATTTTTGAGTCAGTAAATCATAAATTCGTAAGTTACTCATCATTGCTTAGATCATGATTCTTATTAAGTGTACTGAAAATAATCTAGCTGGTGTTTAGAATGCCCTTTACACCTTTACATTTAGGACCTGCATTAGCTTTGGGTTTGCCATTTAAAAAATATATTCATGCACCAACATTTATAGTAGCTAACGTAATAATTGATATTGAACCACTTTTAGTACTAGTTTTTGGGCTCAGCTATCCGCTTTACGGATATGCACATACATTTGTACTTGCATCAATTATAGGGTTAGCCCTAAGTTATGTAATGTTTGTACTTGAAAAATTTCTTAAGCCTTTATATAGATTCTTAGTGCTAGTACCTCAAAAATCATTTAATTTTAAAGCATTTGCAATGGCTGGTATTTTAGGAACTATAATTCATGTTCTACTAGATTCACCACTATATACAGATATACGCCCATTCTATCCACTAAATATAAATCCACTCTATAATCCCGAGGTAAGTTTCAGAGCGTCAATAATGATAAATGATGTATGCATATTTTCGGGGATTATCGGGTTAATATACTATATAGGCTTAATCATATACTCAATACTCAAAAAGTATTCCAAGAGATAGCAATTTAAATAAATCTCAACATAGTTAGGTATTTAAGATAATTAGCATGAGTCATAATAAAAACACATCAATTCCATTGCTAAGAATTACTGTCTATGTTATGAAGAATTTATCTCTTATGATTATTCTGAAAAGTATTTAGAAATAAATAATTTCTATTAGTGAAGGTTATGAGCTTAGTTCTAGTGCGTTTCTATATAGAACTCAAGCTACTTCTTTGCAACCACAGTTATAACACCAATAATCAATTTCCAAAAAATATTACTTCTTTCTATAACTATATTGAGCGATTCCATCTTTGAGATTATTTGCTTTGGTGTATACGGAGTTTCAGGTTCCGAACCTATTTTCACTCTAACACTTCTAATGAGATTAAGTATTTGCGATGGGATAAATCTAAATACAACATCTCTAAGTAATAAGTATCCACCATTCTTCAGAACTCTTACAAATTCATCAATAGCTCTAAGACTTGGAAGCTCATGAATAACCTCAGTACTAAAAACAATGTCTATAGAGCCAGTTCTTACTGGTAACATTAATGCATCTGCCTGAACTACCTCTGCATTACTTAGTAATTTCTTAAGTATTTTGAGGAAGTACAGGTCTTTATCAATACCCACTAAGAATGATGATGAACCATAGCCCTTAATAATATTTAAATTAAGCCCTAAGCCGCAGCGTTCCCCCTCTCACGGTATTTTTTAACTACTTCTAATTACTTTTAGTTCCGTGAGAGGGGTTAGCCCTTGGTGCGAGTTCACTAGTTTCACCCGCACCTCATGGGGCTCGGTCGAGGCTAACGCCACGAGCCTCCCATCTGAGGTGAAATATTTTAGACCAATATTTGTAGCCCCGATAATGTCTCTATCTAGAATTAATCCATTGTCCAGCTTGGCTAGTCTTAGCTGGACTTTGATTACTCTTACTCTTTTCCTCCTTCTCACCGCAAAGCGGGTCATCGAGAGGGTAAAACCACGAATAAGTCTACCTGTAGACGGGTCTATAGAGGAAGTATATGTCTCCGATACCTCAACTACATGTAATGGCTTACTATCTAGTGCCTCCACCAGAGCTGATACACTCCATTGATGAATTCTATGCCTCAAAGTACTTTTTCTAGTTTTCTCAACCAATTTCTTCTTACCTCTATGCACATTACCAATAAGTACTACAGCATTATTCTGTATTGCTAGCTCTTCAATGATTCTAGCTGTCTTGTATATTATGTCTTGTTTCCTCTTCTTCTCTCTAAGCTTTCTAAGAGCTTTCTTCACACTCCTAGTCTTTGTAGACCTACCTCTAGTTATCCTCTTCCTTCTCTCAGAGTAAGAGATAACTATCCTTCCAAGACCAGTCTCTATCCTATACACCTCACATAGTTCCCTATTCTTAAACACAGCTACTGTAACATTGTTCTCATTAACATCAACAGCAACGACATTACTAGGATTATATGTAACCTCAAAGTCCTTCGTAAACGTTAAGTATACAATAACCTTCCTACCATTCAGTTTAAGCCTTAACTCACTAGAAAGCTTCCATCCGTTGTAGAGGTACCTATGTAGTTGCTTATGATCCCTATAGCATATCTTTACCCACCCCCTATGAGTCCTTACCTCAACAACACCATTCCTTAGTCTCCAGTCTTGTGAATCGGAGTAAGTTAAAGTTACTTTCCTTACTACTGGTTTATTAGTCTTAGCCAAACCCTTCTTCTTTAGTTCTCTAAACGACTTAGCTCTTCTAACAGCATCCCTATAGCAACCCTTGATTATCCTTGTTGGTAGCCGAGGATACTTTCCTCTAAACTTATGATAGAAGACTTTGTGGATGGTAGCTTGCGATGCCTTATGTTCTACAGCATATTCTATCATTTCTTGAAGCATATCTCTATAAGCCCCAATAATCTCTCTAAGAGCTTGTCTTCCATACCTATTAGTCCATCCTTCAAGTACTACTGTTCTTTTAAGGGTCTTTGATTGCTTGTTCAACTGCTTCCATCACCCTCTTATACTTCCTACTGCGTTTACCGTAGATTCTTCCAGCAAAACTGGTAACAATTGCTATAAGATCTTCAACTAATTCTTGGTAATAATCCTTGGGCTCCTCGTGGAAAGCAACTATTACCTTAACACCATAAGCTTCAAAGAGTTCTTTAAGGTAGGTAAATCCGAACCTTGTTAATCTATCCTTGTAAGCCGCCACTACAGCATCTATTCGTCTCTTCTTAGCCATCTCTATGAGTTTCTTTAACCCTCTCCTATCTTCCTTAAGACCGCTAGCAATATCCTTGACAACTACGTATTCAGCTTGTGAAAAATGTTTTCTAACATAATCCTCTAAAGAAGATACCTGTCTTTCTAAGTCATCTTTCTGTGTGCTACCACTAACTCTAGCATAGATTGCAATTCTCTTTAAACTAGCATAGGAACCCTTGGTTAATTTCTCAAGCTCTGACTCTGGAATATACCACCTACCATGAATATTAACAGCCCTAATCCTACCTTCCTTAATCCACTTAACAACACCGCTACGGCTAACACCAATCATCCTAGCAAACTCACTAAGCTTATACAGCTTCTCCATCCTTTATCAAGTAATTAGAAGTGATTAAAAGTATTTAAATGTATCGTTAAGCTCAGAACAGCCTATATCAGCTACAGCGTCTCTTTTCTTTGATATTAGTTCTAAGTAGAGTTTACAGAGGTCGGCTAAGTATTTAATTCTCGAAGATTTACTCAATGATTTCTTAATTTTAGATGAGTATTTAGAGAGATCTATATCTCTATTGTGGCGAATGCATGAAGCAACGTATAGCATAAAGCTATTGAATACATGAGCTTTAATGCATGGATAGATATTCTGCTGATTAATCCCTATATTCTTAACTAGCTCTTCAACATAGTTATTGATACTTGGTAATAGCTGAGTTATCTTCTCTAACCTATACATTGAATTCTATCACCTAACTCATTACTACAAGTAATAACTTATTTCTCTATTAGTACTTCAGATAGGATAAGATTTAATTCTTACCTTTACGCTCTTTGCTTAAGAATTAAATATATTATGTATGTGCTATACGCATTTGCTTTACTGTATTCGATAGCCCTCTTAAATAACTCATTTAGTTCTTTAGAAGATTTCTTAACTATAGCTCTATGGTATGAAGTCCGTAACTGAGATAGAGTTATTCTTCTCAATTGTATTTTTAGATATTTCTCAAGGTCTTCTATAGGTGCTATGTCCACATCTAGAACTTCCCTAACAACCCCATGTACATCAATGATTATGTTGTTCTCTTTTAGGGATTTAAGAATTATTTGCATTGTCCTAGATTTCCTAGCTATTTTATGTAGGAGATCTCTTTGTCCATAGATCAATATTTTGAAATCTCTATCAACAGCATTACTAATGATATTGAATAACTTACTTGCATCACCAGTTCTTATAGTCATTAACTCCTTAATCCTGTTAGAAGAGCTTAAAACTATGTGTTTATATGATTCTCCATCAAAGAATGTCGTAATATAGTAAGTATTTTCATCAATGATTATTGGAAGTATATCCAGTGCTAATAATTTAAGATCTCTAGAAGGTCTAGATATTAACACCTCCCCTAAGCTTTCCAGTCTTAATCTTAGTACACCTTGGATATAATCTAAGACTCTATGAACATATTTCTTCATCTCTTCCCATGAAATATTCTTCTCTATAACTTTTACAGCTATATCCTCATCTACAGCCCATAGCAATAATTCACATATTTTACTAGGTCTAAATATATCTACAAAATTCCTGATCTTCTTCCAATCAATAGATTCTAAAATACCGCTGCAATTACTTTCCCAAATAAGCATGTATTTCTTAGGTTTGTCATCAACAACATAGCTTAGCTCATTGAATGATAATTTATAATCTGATAGTCTTAGAATTATTTTAAGCATAGCAAGTCCCATACGTATTTTATCTATGTCCTCGCATGGATCGAGTTCATACACATAGCCGTATGTGGAATCAACATATCTACCTCTAACCCTTGGAGTTAGCAAAATATGCTTAGATCTATATATCATTCTATAACTATCACCAAACCTAACTAACTTAGGTCTTTTAGATTCAACTTCCCATACAACATACTCTGGCTCTTCAATGAATAATCCAAAGCCACTAGTAGGTACCTTGATGTAGCATTTAACTATAGATGTTAACTTACCAGTATCAAAATCCCTCAATATATTTGGCTCTTCACCCCAATACATCTTCACTGCATAGTACTGCTCATAAGCTTCTCTAAGAAATTCCTTATTCTCAATAGCAATTCCTATGTCTTGCTCAATAACAACACCTCTCCCAATACCTATAACTATAGAATCACTTAAATAATCAAAACACCCAGGCTGATACTTCTCAACTAAATCACACCATGATATATTATCTCCTATGAAAACTTCCTTTCCATATTCATTAACTAAGATCCTACTTATACCATAGGGTGGGCCGTATTCATAGAAATTGAGTTTATGCCATACTTCTTTGCCCTTATCTGAGAGGGTTAGTATAGTTCCAAACAACCCCTTCAATGGTTTCACAAGACCTAGTTCTTTGAGAAGTTCTTCCTCCTCATTAGTTAAGTCACTTACATACTTCTTAACTTTGAATAGGGCCTTGAACATTAATACATATTTATTATTTGGGTTAATGTATATATTCTCTAATGGTAGGGATATGTATTCTTTAAGACCATCAATACCTAGCTCAACTAACCTTCTATCCCAAGGCTTAATGGGTATTATGAGTGTTTCAGAGAATGGTAAATCCCTCCTCCTACCTTTTCTACCCTCTCTCTGCTTAAACTCTCTAACATCTTCTGGGATACCGTAGTGTATAATTCTAGCAATAGTGCCGATATCAATTCCCTGGAGCAATGTCCTAACAGTAAATATTATCTTGATCTTGCCCTCACGAGCTAATTCCTCAATTCTACGTCTCTTATCAGCACTTATCAAATGGTGATGTGTAGTGATGATATTACCAAGTATTTCATCATTCAATCCCAAACCCTCTCTGAGTCTTGAACGAAGTTTCTTAGCTAACTTCTCAGCAGATCTAATACTTGGTGTAAAGACTACAGTTACGCAATTCTCATTACTCTCAAAGTACTTAGCTAAAATCTCAATTATATCAAGACCTAGTTCAGGAATTCTAAAACCATATTCCCTAAGCAGTTCAACTACGTTAAATACATTGTCTCTAAAAGTATTGAAATCCTTAATTAATTGCGTTATTTCAGGAATCTTCTTCACAATTTCATCTTTATTGCTTTGTACAATATCCCATATCTTCTTAATATTTTTACCAAGAACTAAGTATGTGAAATTCTTAACCTTAAAAGGTTTACCTCTTATAATCTTTGTCTCCCTACCATTAATACGGGTTAAGTACTTTCTCAATTCTTCAGGATTACCTAGAGTAGCTGTTAATATGACTAACTGGGGTTTTTTAGAACATACATACCTTTGGAGAATTTCAACTAGTATTAGTAATACAGTTGCGCCTTTAGAGCCATAGTAATCAAGTTCATCAAGCACTATTAAATCTACATTCTTAAGAAAGTTAAGTAGTATAGATTTACTCTTACCATACGTATCTAGAGCTATTCTCTTAATATCAGCCATTAAATAGGCTGGATTAGTGATTACTAGTAATGCTCGTGGTAATTTCTCAATTATTTTCCTAGCTCCACCTAATTTCTCAATAATTGGTCTATCAATCTCAATTACAGAATCTCTTAACTCTATGGCTTTGTAATAATCTATTAATCTATTTATTTGATCTTGGGATAGTGCTAATGTGGGATATATAGCTAGTACTCTTAACTTATTTCTTAATGCATAAATAGCCCAAGCTTCGGTTTTACCAGAGCCCGTACCAGAGATTAGAATTATGTTCTTACCTTGTGATAAAGCTTCAATAGCTTCAAGTTGATGTTTGTAAAGTGCTTTATCAGTAATCTCCTTAGCTCTACCACCTAATGAATTAAGTTTCGGAACTAAATCACGGAACTTAATGTTGGTATATTCAGGTTCACTAGCGTCCTCAATGAGCTCCAGATATTCATAGCCAAGTTCGTTAAGTATCTTAGATGATGGAGTTACTATGATATTTTGTCTCATTTTCTCTGAGCACCCTAATTAATTTAGACTTTAAAAACTACAAATATATGAAGCCAATAACTATGTTTGGCCATGGTAAAGAGTTATAAATTGGTGCTGCTGACCACAATTAATTTCTTTTTTGTCAAGGAGTATAGATCTTCATAGGTGATACTGATGGCTACTATATTAGCAGCTATTCCTGTATGGAAAATTAAAGCATTTGGAGGCTTAGAAATTTCACTTCTATTATTTGCTGAAGACGAAGTTGTATTTCTAAGAGGCACTAAGAATGTTGGAGGGTCAAAATTATCGATTGTATCGCCAATAGCTGAGGCTATAGCTTTCATAATGTTTGGACGCAAGGCTAAGGAGATTAAGGAGAGAATAGACTCTCTTAGAGGATTAAGCATTGATATTCAAGAACTAATAAAATCATCTGAAAAAGGTGGCTATACCATACCTTACAATGAACTCAAATCTATATATTAAAGTACCTAAGCTGCTTGGAAAAGGAAAAATTAAGATCTTAATGATAACTAAAAAGGTCAAAAGTACGAATTCAATGTAGGACCAGCTGATTTATATAAAGAGTATTCAAAGGAGGAGATATGTAAAGAGATCTTAAACTCACTAAAGCTAATTCCAAGACTACAAACTATAATCAAAACTAAGGAATAGAAGAATATTAGTCTTAACCAATACCACTTAAGGATTTTTACCAATAGAAAATCTGGCCTTAGAGCATTGATAATCACTTAGTATTATCTTGAATTCTTATTAAAATGATCTAGTTATGAATTTTATGGTAATAATTATGCCTAGAGCTAGAGATATTGGTTTATATCATATATGGAGCATTAGTACAGGACCTAAGAATTCTATTACTGATGTCAATGGCGTTCTTGTAGGTCATGTAACTTTAATTAAAGGATCTGGAAAATTAATTCCTGGACATGGACCTATACGTACTGGTGTAACAATAATACTTCCACATACTGGAAATATCTTTAGAGAAAAACTTCCTGCTGCTATTCATGTAATTAATGGTTTTACAAAAGCTATTGGTCTTATACAAGTTGAGGAACTGGGATTTATTGAGAGCCCTATAGCACTAACAAATACTTTAAATATAGGTCTTGTTGCTGATGGAGTTATTGAGTATTCTATAGAGAGAAATCCTGATATAGGTATATCGACATCTACAATTAATCCTATTGTTCTTGAATGTAATGATGGTTACTTAAATGATATTCAGGGCAGACATGTTAAACAACACCATGTTATAGAA
>Ga0180301_10003366_pt1 | contig 12507 bp, 8 predicted proteins | sample GuaBasSediGuay16_FD_121797 | JGI IMG/M metagenome (GOLD analysis project Ga0180301, IMG submission 121797) | Subseafloor sediment microbial communities from Guaymas Basin, Gulf of California, Mexico - Guay16, Core 4569-2, 12-15 cm | ecosystem: Environmental > Aquatic > Marine > Hydrothermal...
ATATTCTACTTTTTCTCTTTCTTCTCCAGCAAAATCACTGCTGATCAATTTTAAAAATATATTACTCATGTTTTTCACTTCCATTTATAAATTAATAAGTTATTTGACCATCGTGTAATCTTATAACTCTATCTGCAAACTTTCTTAATTCTAAATTATGAGTAGAGAGTACTACTGCGGCTCCTTCTCTACTTATTAATTTCATTTGCCTTAAAATTTGTTCTCCAGTCTCACTATCTAGGTTTCCTGTAGGTTCATCCGCAAATACGATCTTTGGTTCTTTAATTAATGCTCTACATATAGCTACTCTTTGTTGCTCTCCTCCACTGAGTTGGTCTGGAAAAGCATTTTCTTTGTCAAATAGTTGTACTTTACGGAACAGTTTTTTTGCCCTCTCTCTTATTTCTCCTATTGGAATATCTAAAGGATATAAACTTGATTCCACATTTTCTATCGCTTTAAGTGTTGGTATCAATTCCCAAGCTTGAAAAATAAAACCAACATTGTATCGTCTATATTCTGTTAATTGTTTTTCATCCCACTGTGTAATATCTATAAATTTTTGTTTTTTAATAGGTTCTTCATCCAACCCTTTAACTTTGAATTTATCACTTGCTTTAGATATGTTAAAGAATATTTTTCCTTTTGTTGGTTTATCTAAACCAGAAAGAATGTTCAACAATGTTGTTTTTCCTGAACCGGAAGGACCAGCGATCATTATTATTTCTCCAGGACGAATTTCGAGATCGATATCTTTCAAAGCATAAACAGATTCTGAACGCCCTCTACGGTAAATTTTTGTTACTTTCTCACATTTTAATATTGCATTACTACTCATTTTTTTCACCTTGCTTTAAATAATAGAATTGGGTTAACTCTAGTAAAAGATACACTAGATATTAACAACCCTGGAATCGATAAACCAACCACAATTCCAAATGATATCAATAAAGTTAATGGTGTGATTACTTGATTTGTAAATGTTAACCCTTGCGTCCAGAAATAGATTAGCATGGCTGAAAGTCCTATTATAAAACCCAGCAAACTTATTGTCAAGCTTTCACCTAGTAAATTAATTCTTATTTCTCTTTTTTTGTAACCCATTGCACGTAAAACAGCTATCTCTCTTTTTCTAAACCATACAATTAAAGCATTATACAACAAAACAAGAATCATTCCGCCCAAAATTCCGACAAAGAAATACAAAAAGTCTGTTAATCTTTGTTTTTCAGATGCTCTAGCGTCTGGAACAATTGGTTCTGCCCACACTCCATACTCGCTTGTTTCTGAAGGATCATCAGGATTAATCCATATTATACTAGATTGAGGGGAAAGGGTTTCAATATTATTTTTTATATCATGGTTAAAGGGTTTAAATAAATCTCCCTTAACTAAAATTGCGATACTATAACAAAATACTGGAGAATTGTCACTATAGAATTCTTGAATTTGATCAAAAGTTGTATCTGACACAAATAGTTTAAACTTTCCTGGAGCATTTATTGTATCTTCAATTTCTCCAACAATGGTTATATCAAGTTCATTGTTATCTTTTTTGAAACTTAACACTTCTCCTTTATGTAATGTTGCTGATAAAGATGCAGATATGTTTCCTATATCAGCTGTAATTGAAGCATCAAGAGAAACTAAGGCTTCATTATCTTTTGTAATATATTTACCATCTACAATTTTAGAAGGTTTTGCTTCTAGAAGCATCCATCTTGAATCTGGTTCGACACTGAAAATACGTACTGAATCTCCTAAGTCAAAATAACGAAATAGTGTCACTTTTTCTACTTGGGAAAGAGCTATTATCTCTTCATAAAAGTTATTTCCTTGTTGTTCTGTTACCGTTCCTGCATTTTCACTTGTTCCTGCAGCTTTAATATAGAATCCTTTTTGAGCCATCAGTTTTTCAGTTGAATAACCATTGAAAGTACTTACAAAAAGCGTTACAAAAGCAGACAGGAGAGCAAATATTATTACAAAAGTTATCCATCTTTTTTTTGCTCTGAATGCGAATCTTATAGAATTTTTAACTAATCTCCAGATTGCCATTGATTAAACCTACTTTAACTACTATTAAAAGATAATGAAATACTGTTATAAAAATAATACTCTTAAACATAAAAAAAGTCATTTGTTTCGAGGACCAAATATTGCTGTTCCAACTCTTACCATTGTTGAACCGTTTTCAATTGCAAGTTGATATGCATCCGTCATACCCATTGAAAGTTGTAAGTTATCATATTCTATTTTTGGAACAAGTTCTTTATCTACATACTCTCTTGTTTTTTTGAAGAATTTTGCCAGAATTCTTCTATTTTCCATATATTGCAAAGGAGCAATTGTCATAAAACCTTGTATTTGAATGTAACTATATTTAGTTTTAATTAGGTGGATGATCTTTTTGGTTTCTTCAATATTTAATCCTTTTTTGACTTCAAGATTACTAAAGTCAATCTGTAAGAAAATTGGAAAAATTTTTTTGTTCATTTTTGCTCTTTTATTGATTAAAGAGAGGATTTTTTCATTATGAACTGATTGAACAAGATCACATTTTTCAACTGCATATTTTACTTTATTTGACTGTAATTTTCCTATCACATGAATAGAAACATTATTGTGTTTTAACAGATCATACTTTTGTTTTAGGTCCTTTCCAACTATTTCACCAATTATTGTTAAACCTTCTTTTAAAACAGGAACTATTCTCTGAACTTCTATTCTTTTTGTTACTCCAACCAAAGTAATCTCTGATGGATCTCGTCCTACTTTTTTAGCACTTTTTTCAATGTTAGACAGTACATTATAGTAATTTTCTACAACATTAATGTGTTGATTTTGGCTCATTTTGCTCGTGATTAATTGAAATATCTAGTAGATTAATCTTTCCAAAGATATGTAAAAATTTGAATAGGTTTATTAATATATATTCAGAATTATCTTTTGATTACAATGCAAGAAAAAACAATTTCTAAAGTTCTTAAACTTTTAGAGGAAAAAAACGTAACTTATGCAGATATAAGAACAGAAAGCTCTCTCATGACAGAAATAAAAGCTGTTAATGGAAGAATTGAAACTTCAAGTACTGGTATTGAGTCAGGCATAGGAGTAAGAGTACTCAATCAAAATGCTTGGGGTTTTGCCTATGGTCCTTTTGAGAAATACGAAGAAATAGTTTCCATGGCTTTGCAAGCTAATAAACTGAATATTAAACAGAAGAAAGAAGATATTAAACTTGCTGAAATTAAGATTATAGAAGATAAATTTATTGGAGAACAAAAAAAGAAAATTAAAGACTTTGGCTTTGATGAAAAAATAAAATTAACTCTAGAAGCAGATAAAGCACAAGAAGACGAGAGGATAAAGTCTCGTTTAACCATGTATAGAGAAGTTATGAGAAATCAAATTCTTGTTACTACAGAAGGGTTGAGAATTGAATACAAAGTTCCTTATGTAATGATGGGTTGTACAAGTGTTGCTAGAGAAGGAGCCGAAACAATAGAAGGTAGAAGTAGAATTGGTCACATTGGAGGATTAGAATTATTCGACATTCGTTCTCCTGAAGAAACAGGAAAACAAGCTAAAGAGAGGGCTATTGAAGGATTAAAAGCTCCTAAGGTTAAATCGGGCAGGTATCCAGTAGTTTTAGATGGTACAATCAACCACCTATTTGCACATGAAGCTGCTGGACATTCAGCAGAAGGAGACTTTGTTCAAGTAGCAGGAGTTTTTCGTAATAAATTAGGAAAAAGAATAGCTAACCCAGTTGTAAATCTTATAGATGATGGTTCAATGATTAAATCCAATGGAATAAACACTTTTGGTTATATTAAATATGACGATGAGGGAGTACCAGGACAGAAGACTTATATCATCAGAAATGGAGTTCTTGAAACATATCTTACAGACAGAGCTACAGCTGCTCACTTTAATCTTAAACCTACAGGCAATGCAAGAGCAGAAGTTTATAGTGTTCCTCAAATTGTTAGAATGACCAACACATATATTGCTCCAGCAAAAGATCCAATGAAACCTGAAGAGTTGCTAGAATTGACTAAAGAAGGTTTTCTCCTCATGCAAGGTGGAGGAGGACAAGTAGACCCAATTAAAGGTACTTTTAATTTTGGTGTAACTGAACTATATAAGATCGAGAAAGGTGAAATAGGAAAAAGATATCGCCCTACTACTTTAGCTGGTAATACCTTAGAAACCTTAAATAAAATAATCGGTGTTTCTCTTGAATTTGAAAACCCCCTAGATAGCATAGGTTTTTGTGGAAAAGATGGTCAATCTGCTCCTGTAGGAGTCTCAGGTGGTTGGCTTGCAGTTAAGAACATTGTTATAGGATAGGTGAAACAAATGGTAAATAGTGATTTAAAAGATAAAATACAAAAGGCTCTAGATATTGGTCTAGAATATGCAAAAAAGAATGGCGCAGAACACGCTGAAGGTTTTGGAATACTTGAACGAACTTTTAATCTTGAATTAGAGAAAAACAAACCAAAACATAATTTAGGTATTTTACATGGAATTGCATTTAGAGTTATTGCAAACAATGCTTATGGTTTTGCTTATACTTCGTCCTTTAAAAGTGAAGACATAAAGCAAACAGTAAAAGCAGCCATCCAAAATGCTAAGACTAAAACACCAGATCCAGATATTGTTCCTTTTCCAGAAACTAAAAAAGCAGAACATCCACTTAAACTAGATAAAAAGTTTTTAGATATGGGGATTGACGAATCTGTAGAACCTTTCGAACAACTTCTTCCCTCTAAACTACCCAAGAATCTATATTTCTTAACTGCAATGGGAAATATTGATTCAGGAGAAACTTTTCTAAAAAACACTTCAGGAATAGATATATACAAACAAGAAGCAGGATATGGACTAGGAATTGGATTTTTGTCTATTCATGGCTTTCCTATTTATGATTTTCATTTTGAAGGAGCTAGAGAATGGGGAAAAATTATCCCACAAGAAATAACTAAGAAAGCCATTGAAAAAACGTTAGCAGTAGCTAAACCTCAAACTTTGTCATTATCAGGAGAGTATCCTATTATTCTTCCTCCAGAAGGGTCATATGGTCTTTTCGGCGGATTATTTATGATACTAACAGACTTACTAAGAGGAGATAAGGCTTCAAGAGGAGAAACAGTTTTCTCTGATAAAATAGGTGAAAAAGTAGCTGCAGATAATTTTACTTTAATCGATGATCCTCTTCATCCAGATATGATAACAAGTACAAATTATGACGCAGAAGGAGTACCCACTCAAAAAACAACTTTAATAGAGAATGGAATTTTACAAACCTATTATTTGAATTCCTATTATGCTAACAAATTAAACATGGAAAGTAATGGTAAAGCAACTAGAGGAGGATTTTTTGGAGGGAATCCTATCAAACGCTCTCCTTCAATAGGAAGTTATGCCACTATAATTGAACCAGGTGATTCTTCAAAAGAAGAAATGATTCAAGAGACCAAAGAAGGTTTTATGCTTCAGAACTTTATGGGAATACACATGAGTGACTTCTCTTCTGGAAGATTTTCTGTTACTGGTTCTGGTTGGTATATCAAGAATGGTGAAATAACTTTTCCAGTTCAAGATATTACTATCTCAGGAACAATACCTGAACTTATACAAAATATTGATCTAATCTCTAAAGAGCGTAAACAAGGACTGAACAATGAAGTACCCTATCTTCGTGTTTCTAAATTAAGTGTGACAGCTAAAAAAATGGATTTCAAAGTTAGAATAGGAATGAAAATACTAAAAACTTTAATGGCTTTAGGATTAGTAAAAAACCCTTTTATTTAGTTTTATTTATCTTTCCTTTCTTTTTTGTTTTTTTTTCACGTACCTTTTTCACTATCAATCGCAAATCTAGTTAAAAATAAATGGAAAACAAAAAGAAAAAAAGAAAAAAATTGTTGTAATTTTTTATTTTCGTCTCTTTACTAATGTAATGAGAGAAGCTATACTGATTAATCCTAGACCCATAATGAGAACATCTACAAAATTGAATCCAATTCCAAGGACACCTTTTCCTTTTATTTCAATTGTGTAATTTGCTCCTCCATTATTATCTACTGCTTCATTTTGATCAACTGTCATATCAGTTGCAGTAATGTAAAACTCTACAACTGTATCAGCAGAGAATGGGCCTATTTCAGCGCTGTAAACACCAGTGCCATCATCAACCATTTCTATTTCTTGCCAATCAGATGTACCATTCTTATAGTGTAAGATAACTGAACAAACTCCGCTTTCATCTGTAACATTAGCACTAATAATAATAGTATCTTCCTCTGTAGGTTTATCTGGACTATAAGTTACATCAGATATAACAGGAGCATCAGTGTCTTTTTCTGGCATTTCTGCAAATGTGAGAATATCAGTAATACTTGCTAGACTGGATATTAAATCTGCTCTAATTCTGATGTCAATATCTGCATATAGTGTAAATTGAGGTGATGTTGGAATATCTGAAGTTAATGTTTCATCTACTGTTCCTTCTACACCAGCACCTAGGAAAATACCAGTAGTATAATCAAAAGCTGTCCAAATAACAAGTTTGAAGTATAGAGAAACAGTTGTTTCTTCCCACTCCCAGTCTCCATTTAGCATTTCAACACGTAATTCGTAAGCTCCAGAGATACCAGCATAAAGGTACATTACGTTGTTAGTTGAATCATGATATGTACTCATATCGTAGTATAGATCGTGTCTAAATGCATCAAAGGTTGGATTAGCATCACTTAGTAAGTCCATTGCATTACCTATCCATTCTGACATAGCTAGGTATGAATCTCCAGTATGCATAATTCCTCCCCAAAGGTCCCAATCAGGTAATATTTGCAGACCAGGACTCAAACAGGGTTGCATTACACCAACTGTATCAGATGTATCAGATGGATTGTTAGGATCTTTTAATGTAACATTGTATTCATTCCATAAACCAATATGTTGAATCCAATCAATGTCCATAAATTCTTCTCCAACAGCATCTTCTCCTCCATTCTTGAAGTCATCTAAACCATCAGAAACTTCTGGTGGAGCATCATCTGGTAATTCATAATTAAAGCTAAATGTATCTATTAGATAAGACCATGAAGTTGGATCTGGTGTTGGTAAGTTAATTTGTGTATCTGATTCATACTCCATTGCTACATTAAAGTACATATCTGTTTCAGTTGTGAAATCTACACTAAAACCAGTGTATTGTAAAACACTAGTGGTCATATCATAACGGATTGTTAATTCAAAGGCTATGTCTCCATCTTCTTCTTCCCAATTAACGACCATTTCGAATATGTCTCCATCAATAGTGGTAGTTACTCCAGGCATGTCACTATCAGGGTCAAAATCCCAATCCCAAGTATCTAGTTCTGTCCAATCACTTTCTGGAGCATAAATGCTAAAGGGTGACATGTGTTCTGAAAAGAGTTCAGTATTTTCTCCGTATTCATAATCAATATCATAATCCATCAGACTAATATTCAATTCCTTGAACATTATTATATCTGTAGGAACAGGTATAATTGAACCAGATTCTAAAGATAAGATTAAATCAGGTAAATACATGTAATAGAATGGTCCTTCGTGCTCTAACCAATTCATATCGTTTCCATCTCTATCTGTAAGAAAAGCATATTTCCATCCATTATCATAAGCTTCAAGGTACATCATTTCATAAATGAAGTTGCACCCCTCTTCAAACATGTTAGCTGGACTGGAATAAGGTAAGGTGAATGTTGAATTATCATAACCAAGATTATTTATGTAATCTTGAGCTCCAACTTGAAAACCATCTTCATGTGCTTGCCAGATATAATTATACATTCCATTAATAAAGTCTCCATAGTCGTATACCATATTGTAGCCATCATCGTATCCATGTTGATAACCGTCTTCTAAACCAGCATTATATCCCCATTCATAATCTCCACGGGGATCCCAGTATCCTTCAGGAGTTTCAAAATTATCTCCATAGCTTCCATAATCATGGTCATATTGTCCATCATTGGTACCTTCCGCATAACCATCTGAGAACCCATCTACATAACCTGCAGGATAAGTATCCCACATTTCTGCATATAACTCCCAATAAATTTCGTTATTGAAATATTCTTGAGCCCCTTCATATAAGAAACCTGCATCATAATAAATTGGCCAAGCATTGTCGTATCCACGTTTTTTACCTAAATTGACTAGGTTAGCTGTATCATAAGGATTAGTCCAAACTTTTTCTGGTATTCTATCAGTTGTATAATCATCTCTTCCTTTGTTATATCCATCATCTCTACCGTCTAAGAAACCTGCTTTAAAAGCTCCTTCTGCTGTTTCTGCATCAAACCAACTTGTTCCCCAAGGGTCACTTGGATCTTCTTCTACGGCTAAATGTCCTGCTTCGCGTCCTGTTTCATATCCCCATATTTCTCCGAATTGTCTTGCAAACCAGAAAATATCATCATAATGATCTGGTTCAGGCCATTCAAACCAAGCCCAATCGTATCCATTTACTTCATCATTGAATCCCCAATTAAAGCCATCAATAAAACCCTCACTAAATCCGTCCCAGAAATCGTCACTTGTTATTGGTGTGTCAAAATGAGACATTGGCCAAGAATCATAGTAATAAGCAGAATCTTGCCTTACAGCATCATCTGGGTAGGATAATTGAGATAGATTTGCAAAAGCTGATAAATCATCACCTAATTGCACTCCAGCTAAAACTTGCATTGCATCCTTTTGAGTAAAGTTTTCTTTAGAATAGTCATCAGAATAATCATATTGAAAGAGTTGTAATTCATCTTCAAGAGTAATGTAAAACCATACTTCACTTCCTACTAAACTACCATCATAGCCAATTTCTATATCTGGTGTTTCTGGGTCCTGAGTTATCTCTTGTAACAATTGATCAAAGCCAGAACCTAGTTCAAATTGCGTAATTTGATAGATTAGTTTACTTCCTATACCAATTTCTTCAGGAGTTATTTGATTGTTATTAACAACTGGTTGAGTTGTTGCTTGAATGTTAACCCCAGAATGATAAATTGGCAATAATGCAATAATTATTGCTATCGCTAAAAATATTTTTTTATTCATAAGTTCAAACCCCATTAAGGTTCTATTAAAATATATACAGTTTCTAGAATATAAACATAACGATATTTATAGTTGGTAGAGTCTAGTTTTCTTCCGACAAAAATATTTGTGGGAACTCTAATAGCAAGATATGAACATTCAAAAACTATCTACTCTTTTTAAGAGATGCAGAGTCCCCAAGAAAATAATCATAAGAGCTATTTATGAATATATTGGTTCAAAGAATGGGTTGAGGACCGTTGCATGGAAGAATGGTTTAACACACCAGGCATTATGGTATTGGGTAAAGAAGTTCAGGCTCTTTAGGGAAAGTTTACACAGAGTTGTAGCAGAGAGAGGGGGAATACCAGAGATTATAGTAGTTAATGAAACAGAGATTAAGACCACTCAGGGCTAAATGTATCTGTGGTTCGCGTTAGATCCATCCTTACAATAAGACTCTACTAGGGTTTAGTATTACTAAAGGACAGAGTAATCTTGAATGTTTACTAACTTTTCGTTATTGGTTCAAATACTGATATGGGATTCTAAGCCGCGTATTGTCGTTACAGATGCAGGGGTATGGTATCCTGTATTACGTCGTCTAGGTACAAAATCTCTGTTATCAAAGGTGGTTTACGCTCCTATATTGAACTTTTTAATGCCTCCCTTAAGAGTTATCGTTGGTTTCATTCTATTCTCACTGCACATGCTCTATCCGTGCCGTCTATGGTTCTACTCATCTTTCTGGTTTTCTTACTCTCTTTATGCTCCATTATAATTTCGTTCGTCCTCATCAGAGCTTGGGACATCCTCCCCTTAGTTCCTTTTTACCTAGGAGGTGGTATAAAAACTAGACACTACCTTTATAGTTACAATTGCTTAATCACAATCCTAAAAAAAAGAATTATTATTCTAAATCAGTAGGTTGTTCAAACTGTGAACCGAAGAATTCAAAGGTGTGATAACTCCCGCAGCTAGGACAATAGAAAATTATAGTGAAAGTTCTTTTTCTATCTGCTCCAACAAATACTTGCGTTGTTATTTTATCACAGAATTTACAATAAAACTCTAGTTCTTGCTTTTTTTCACTCATCTTTTTCATATTCCTTTTCTCCTTTAAGCTCATAAAAGTTTCGTTAATCTTTCAATCACTTGCTCTATTTTTTCTTCATCTACAGAACCGAAACTTGCTCTTAAGAAGGTTTTTTGGCTTTCTTCTTGTCCAAACTCTGTTCCAGGAACAAAAACTACTTTTGCTTTTTTAAATGCAAAATCAGAAAATTCTTCTCCTGTCATATCCAAACCAGAGACATTAAAATATGCATAGAAGGATCCAGATGAATTATGAGCTTCTATTCCTGAAATAGAATTTAAGCCCTTTACTATTTTATCTCTCCTTTTTTGGAATGTTTCTCTGATTTTTTCTCTAAAGATTTTTGCATCCTCTGAATTTATATAATTTGCTAAAGCTACTTGAGTAGGAGTGGTTGCATTTGCTACAACAAAAGAATGGTAACCCAATATTGGACCCATAAGCTCAGGAGTTGAGACACCGTAACCCATTCTCCACCCAGGTACACAAAAAGACTTTGAAAAAGAATTAATTGTGATAGTATTGTGATAAGCATCACCTATTGAAGCAACATGTACATGTTTTTTGTTATCAAACACGTAGTATTCATAAACCTCATCGCTTAAAATAATCAAATCATTGTCAACGGCTAAATCTACTATTGCTTTCAACTCATTTCTGTCCATCATTGCTCCTGTTGGATTATTAGGAAAATTAAGCATAATTGCTTTGGTTTTATCATTAATACTCTCCTTAACTGATTCCAAATCCATTTTAAAATCAGATGTGGATTTAACCCAAACTGGTCTTCCTCCTGCAAGAATTATTTGGCGAGGATAAGTTAAAAAGCATGGGTCTTGAATTAATACTTCTTCTCCTTTTTTCAAAAAAGCTTGTAAGGCTAAATAAATTAATTCGACGCCACCAGAAGTTACAATTACTCCATTGTTTTTGTCATAGTCCATATTATATTCTTGCTTATATTTTTTAACTATCTCTTCTCTTAATTGAACATTTCCAGGTGTTTGATCATAATTATTGAAATTGCTTAAAACAGCTTCAACTAAAGCTTCTTTTAATTTCTTGGGAGTTTCTATATCTGGAGCGCCTATACCTAAAGATATTACGCCCTCTAGTCCTTGTGCTTTAGCAAAAAGTTCTCTTATTCCACTTGGTTTTATATTGCTCAATTTTTCTGAAAAAAACTTCATACTTCGTATATACATAAAGCTAAATTAAATTTTTTGCAACAACATTATTTTTAAGAAAAAAACAAGAATTAAATTTTGTTACTTAATCAGTTCCAGTACTTTGTCTACTGGAGACTCCATTTGAGATAATATCTTTTTTGTTTTTTTTCTCTGTTTTTCTTTATTATTAGAGAATAATAGATCTTTTGCTCTTTTTATTGCGTCAGAAATTGTGTATTCATTATAAAGAGGGATTCCTGTCTTTGATATGTGTTTTAGCACAGCGAGTTCTCTAGGAAAATATGATATCGCTGGAGTTCCTATAGCTGCAGATTCCCTTGCCATTGTTGCCCCACCCGTTATACATAAATCAGCATAATAATAAAGTGAGAGAGTATCGACAGCTTTAGGTGGTACAATGATTTTTTCTTTATAGCGTTCTTGCAGCAATTCTTTTTGTTTTTGGTATCTTGGAAAAACTACTACTTTTCCTTTATATATTTTTAATAACGCATCCAGAATAACATCTAAATAAGTTGAAGAAGTAATGTTATCGTTCAACATATAAGCTGCACTGCTTTCTTCTGGTCTTGCAACAATAAAGTGATCTTCTTTAGATAGACCCAATAGTGAAAGAACTTCTTCATTAGGTTCAAACGATTTTAACCAACCAACTTCATCTATTCCGTCATATGGGTACAACTGCTCTTTTACTGCACCCAACTTTAACCACTCTTCTTCTTTTATACAACCACTATACACTAAATATTTCGATAAAGGAATAGTTAATTTAGCTACTGCCCAAGCATGTGGAGAATCATTAATATTAATTACAGGAATACCTAGTCCAAATGCTACTCTTGTTGACTCTGGGCAACCAAAACATATATGATAATCTGGTTTTTTATCTAAATCATTAATATAATCAGCAAGTAACTTTATTCTTTCATTTCCTGCAATAAGCTTTCCATATAATGTTTTTCCTCCATGTTTTCCAAATACAGCCACTTCTCGTCCTAACAGTTCAAAAAGTGAAGAAACATAATCATATTCTCTACAGGTAAAAATTACTGAATGTCCTTCTTTTTCCAATTCTTTAGCTGCCATAATTCCTTCCCAAGTAGCAGCTAACTTGATTAAAATACGAGA
>Ga0180301_10003367_pt1 | contig 12504 bp, 17 predicted proteins | sample GuaBasSediGuay16_FD_121797 | JGI IMG/M metagenome (GOLD analysis project Ga0180301, IMG submission 121797) | Subseafloor sediment microbial communities from Guaymas Basin, Gulf of California, Mexico - Guay16, Core 4569-2, 12-15 cm | ecosystem: Environmental > Aquatic > Marine > Hydrothermal...
ATTATGCTCATACTCTCATAGGTTTCCCTAGCTCTAACAAGCGCCTTCGCACGTGCATCCCCATCCTTCTCAACTATCACCTCGAAGTCAAGCTTATCGTAGGCAGCATATGGATCATCCCTCCTTACGTCGCTGGCTATGCCAGAACCCCTAAGTGTTGGTCCAACAGCCCCTAGATCTAGAGCTTTATCCCTCGGTAGCACGCCGACGCCCTTAGTTTTCTTGGTGAAGGCTCCATTATCGTCTAGAAGCGACATTATATAGTCTGATAGAGGCTTAAGCTTCCTAAGAACTTCACGTATCTTCACAGCCTTTTCAGGAGTTATGTCTCTTCTAACCCCGCCAATAGTATTTATCAGATAATTCATTCTGTTCCCAGTTAAATATTCAAGCAGATCCTGAATCCTCTCTCTTTCACCCATTATCTTCAGGAATGCCTCATGTTCATGAAGACTATGAGCCAATATGCCGAACCAAAGGTAATGGCTATGTAGTCTCTCTAGCTCCATATATATGCAGCGGAGGTACTTTGCTCGCTCTGGAACCTCAATCTTCATTAGTCCCTCAACCGTCTGCGCATAACATAGGGTGTGTACACCTGAGCATATGCCGCATATACGCTCTGCGAGAGCTAAATTCTGCATGTAGGTTTTAGTTGTGAATAGCTTCTCAATGCCTCTATGCATGTAGCCTAACTCGATTTTAGCATCAACTATCCTGTTGCCTTCAACGAGGAGCTCGAACCGCTCAGGCTCCACGAGCTGAGGACGATATGGGCCAATATAAACTGTTTCCGGCAACTAAACCACCTTCATCCTCCTAACTAACTGCAGAACAGGGCTCCTATGGAGCTCAAGATGCAGCTCCTTATATGGAACACCGAAAGATAATGCAAGCAGCTCCATCAGATTAATGCATGGCAAACTATGCCTTATACCATAGGATCTAAGCATTATTTGCCCCATCTCAAACTGGATCATGCATGCTGGACATGCGGTTACAACAGCGTCTGCTTCAGCCTCCTTGATCCTATCCAGCTTCAGCAGTAGCCTCTGCTTCAGTGAGAGCTCCTCGTCTGCCTGCATGCTTGGATATCCGCAACATAGGCGCTCAAGCCCATAATCAACTATTTCAACCCCAGTCTGCATGGCTATTTCCTTCATCATGTTAGGCTTACGCATTATGTCAGGGCTCCTGTATTCGCGATATAAGTGGCAGCCGTAATGGAGTGCAATCTTCATCTTCTGCGGCTTAACAACGCAGCTCCTAATCTTATCTAAGCCAACATCCTCATAAAGAACCTCAATGACATGCTTGATCTCAACTTTACCTTTATACTCCCTTCCATAACGCTTCAAAATCTCATTGACTTTGCTTCTTTTTTCTACATCATGCCTCAAAACCTCATTTGCCTCAACCAAGGTTTCATAGCAGCCATTACATAGGGTCATCATGTCTAGGCCGAGCTCCTCAGCAAACGTAAGGTTCCTGGCAGATATCGTTAAGGCAGCCATCTCATCTAGGAGACGTGATACCACAGGCTCTGGACAGCAAGAGTAGCCAAGCAGGTCAACAGCCTCAAGCCCAACCTTCTCGAAAACCTTCCTCGCCGCTATCTCAATGTTTGGTAGCCGCATCGGAATCTGGCAGCCAAGGAAGAAAGCGTATCTAACCATTCACTTCATCCTCCTCCATTACTTATATCTTAACCTCTTCTTCTCCCAATCAAACCCAACCTTATCACTTAAGTTCGTATCCTTAATCATGCTATGGAATTCGCTCATGGATTTCTCATCTGCAAAGGCAAAACCCGCGGACTTCGATAAACCAGCGCTTTCACGCTTCCTCTGAATAAACGATGATATAGGAGCTACGCAGCTACTTGATATTAATGCTTCAGCAACAGGCCTAGCCTTAGGCGGTAAAATACCCTCAAAGGGCTTCTTAAGCGGTCTCTTATCGTCTGGCCAATCCTTCGTTAGCACCAATCCATGCTCAGGCTCCGGATGCCTCATAAGTGTGATCCCAAACAGATCTGATATTTCTCTCTCAATGAAGTTCGCTGCCGAAATCAAATCAGCAATTGATTCAAGGGTATTATCCTCTTTAGGCTTTAGGCTCCTAACTGTTAGAACTATTCCATTTATGTGGAAGTGATATAGGTACTCCATGTCTAAGCCATTGTCAACCGCGGAGAGGGTCATGAAACGCAACATCAAATAACGATTTTTCAGTAGCTGAACAACCCTTCTAATGGCGGACGGTTTAACCCTAACGAAAACTCTTCTCTCACGTTGTTTATAGGCTTCAAGGAGATCTCCGTCAAGTTCCCCCTTTAAGTAATTAATTACTTCACTCTCAAGATCTGTAACCATCTTCTCTCTCACTCCTCCAGATAGCGTTTTCTATTGAACTCCCAAGCCTCCTTCCTCGTTACAACCCTAATAGCCTGAGGTGAACAGAACTTTGCACATTGGGGATCTCCATCGCAAAAGTCACATTTCATAGCCACATGATAGTCGGCGTTAAACCATGGAACAGAAAGCGGACATGCAACAGTGCAAGTCTTACAGCCTATGCACTTCATCGGATTTATTTTAACCAGTCCAGTTTCCTCATCTTTTACCGCAGCTTCTTTAGGGCATGCAGCGACACAAAGAGGCTCGTCACAGTGTTGACAGTAAATTGCTTCAAACTCATTAGTTTTCTCGTTAAACTGTATATGTAAGTTAGACCTACTCAAGTCAAAGTTTCTGAAATGGTAGTAGACGCAGGCGATTTCGCAGAAGAGGCAACCAGTACACTTTGTTGGATCATACAAAAGAACCCTTTGCTCCGCCACCTCAACCTTTTGCATCCCAACCCCTCAAACCAACTCATTTCTTATTTAACAAATTAAATTATTAAAAAAGTAATTTAGGTTTTAATTATTTAGAGTTTTCCCTTTAAACGCCAAACATCAAACTTTTGAAGTTTATTAAGGAAATAAATAAATAATTCTTAAGCCCGTTATATTTTGGGATGATGCGTGGCGACGGCGCGGAGCCCACCTGGATGGGCTGTGACGCCCTTAGAGACTAACCTCCGCTGACCAAAAAATTGGAGGAAACTTTTTAAGGCTTTTAAGTAAATTGCTCTTTTTCTCTTATTATTCAGGAGGTTGAATATTTGAAGCCTAAGGTTGCAATTTCATTAGGTGTGAAAGCTGATAATCCCAGACTTTTCGAGGAGAAACTAAGTGATATAGCTGATGTTCTCCCAAGCACGCTTAGAAGAGGAGAAATATCAGGAGATGCTAAGGAGTCTGAGGCAATAATACTGGGTCTTGAGCCTATAGACGATGCATTTCTAAATGACTTTCCAAAATTAAAAATCATCGCAAGATATGGAGTCGGCTACGACAACGTTGACGTTGAAGCATGCACGAGAAGGGGCATATACGTCACTCATACTCCTGGAATCCTATCGCATGCAGTCGCAGAACTTACAATATGCTTAATGCTCTGCTTATCAAGAAACCTTTTCCAAGCAGATAAATATGTGAGAACAGAGTGGGCGAAACCTAAGAAAGAGACTAAGCTTCCAAAGGGAATAGATCTCTATGGCAAAACTCTCGGAATAATCGGTCTCGGACGCATAGGATATCAAGTTGCCGCTAGAGCGAAAGCCTTCGGCATGAAAATAATATACTATGATATAGAACGTAAGACGGAAGCCGAAAAAACCTTGGGGATCCAATGCGTAAGCCTAGAAACCCTCCTAAGAGAAGCAGACTTTGTATCACTGCATGTTCCACTAACACCCAAGACAAGAGGCCTAATAGGCGAAAAAGAATTAAAGCTCATGAAGCCGACGGCCTACCTAATAAACACGTCAAGAGGCCCAGTTGTAGACGAGGAAGCCTTATATAGGGCTCTAAAGGAGGGGTGGATAGCTGGCGCTGGATTAGATGTCTTTAATGAAGAGCCCCTCCCGCTAGATAGCCCCCTTATAGGCCTAGAAAATACGATCTTAACACCGCACATAGGAACATACACTGCTGAAACTAGAAGAGCTATGGCATTAATGTGCATAGAAAATGTGCGGGCAGCATTGATGGGAAAAACCCCACCAAATTTAGTGCCAGAACAGAGAGGAAAAAGATTTTAGCAGAATAAACCTCCAATTTTTTCTCTTACCCAATTCTTAATGTTACAAACAAAATATTGAAAAGCCAAGTTTCCTAATAGAATTAATTGGTGATACGTTATATGGTTATGGAAGATTTCAACCTACTCATATCAACATCTCGAGGAAACGAAAATAACGCTTGCTCAGAAATATGGTTTCTTCTAGGCGAGTTAGGCGATAAGGAAGCTTTGGTTGATAAGACAGAAATTTCAGGCCTTATTGTCGCGAAAACAAATTTGGATCCATTTAAAGCCGTGGAAGGATTAAGGGATCTCCTCAGAGAAAGACCATGGGAATTCCGATATGTTTTGAAAGTTCTCCCAATAGAAATTGTAGTTAAAACTAAAATTGAGGAAATAAAAGGGGCTACCGCAAAGCTCCACCATAAAATTCTAGAGAATGAAACCTTTCGTGTTACAGTTGAGAAACGGCACTCAAACATATCAACAAGAGATTTAATTGAAGCGGCTGTTGAAAACTTAGACCGCAAAGTTAATTTAAGCAACCCAGACAAAATAATATTAATTGAGGTCCTTGGGAGACTGACGGGTATTTCAGTAATTAAACCCAGCGATATACTTTCAGTTACAAAGGAAAAACCCGTCTGAAAACATAAAATGTTATTTTCGTTATTGCCTAACGTTGCACAACTAGGAGAGCCGCTCGCTCTATAATAATACTTTTCAGCGCATCTCTCAAGGATCCCCTCATAGAGGCCTCAAGTTCAGCCTCAGATATATTAAATCTTTTCATTATAGCGGATACTTTCTCGTCCGTTAGCTCAATCACGCTTTCGTCTCTCTCACCGTCCAGAACTCCCGAAATATTATTAACCGCGGAGACCGCCTCATCACGGCTGTCGGCGACAATTACCAGAGCAACATCGCTGGATGAAGGCTTAACACCTAAGATTTCAATAGCCCTTCTAATTTGGTCCTGTCCGGAGGCAAAAAGCAGAATCTCAACCGCCAGACTCTTTGAAATATTTAAACCTGACTCAAAAGATTTCAGTGCATTTAATGCCGCAAAATATAAGTGTTCAAAACCAGCCACTAAAGAGGCATCCAAAACTTGAATATGACAGCTTCCAGCCCTAGACCTAATTCGATTAAGGAATTCATCTACATTATGAATTTTAACGTTTCTAAAGCCTTCAACAATTAGATATTTCCCTAAAATCTTAGCCTCTATCACTTTATCTCCTCCAGAGCCTCCCTTATAAATCGGTTGATTAGATCCCTGCTCATTCCGCCTTCAGCTAATTTACGTTTTACCTCATCAATTGGTATGCCATCCCGCCTACACTTCTCAACTAGATTTCTCACAGTTTCTTTCCTCTCCCAGGAAAGACAATCCATCGCCTAGTAACCCTCACGTAATAATCTGGAATAATGACGCTCCAAGGCTTATAATAGATAGTTGCAATTTTAATTATATCCGCTTTCCTCTTCTCAACATGCTCCTTGACAAGCTTTAGGCTCTTACCAGTATCCGCAACATCATCCATGATAAGCACCCTTCTACCTTTAACCGAAACTGAAAGAGGTTGTGTTATAACAGGTTCATTTCCAGCCTCAGCAACACCACGATAAAATTCAACACGAATATTGGCTAATTCAACATTACCGAGTAGATCAGACATAACTCTAGCAGGCGGCCAACCTCCACGAGAAACGCCGACGATGATGTCAGGAGAAAAAGAGTCCTTTCTAATCATGTCCGCTAGGGTGAGGAGCATCTCATATATTTCATCCCATGAAGGAGCCTCAAAATCTATATCTAACCTCAAATTACACCCTCAAAAAAATGTTAGCATCAAAAATATAAAAATTAAGAAACAATTTTTCAAGGTAATTAATGCTCTCATGATTTAACATTTAAAAAAGAATTTCGGAATTTTCAGCGTATTTTATGCGAGCTCCTGTAATGCTCTTAATCTCTTAACTATGTTTGGGTGCGTTGAGAAGAGCTCAGCTATTTGATCTAACAGTGTAACTTTGCGCCTTAGATACTCAGATACCAATTCTCGATCGCCTCTCAATCTTCTTGAAAGTATGATAGAATCCCTCTCCGCACTATCTGGGTCAGATATGAATAGAGCCTTAAAGGAACTTAAGCTCCCCGTATCTCTGTAGCGTTTACGTACTCTCCTAGTTGAGTGAACAATTTTTACTAGTCCCTCTGAAAGCTTTCTTGCCCCATCCTCCACGACGGTTGCACTATGCCTATCAGCATAGTATTCCCTCAACCTACTCAAGTATAGCGTGAACAACGTTAGAATCCAGTATACAACTATGCTTAATAGACCTATCAACACTAGTAGACCTCCGTTTCCACGTTGATCCCTGCCACCTCTATAGTACATTGATGACCACATCAAAGAGTAGCCAACATAATAGAATAACGCTGGTAACAATGATACGAACATCATTACCTGCATGTCTCGATGCTTTATATGTCCAATCTCGTGGCCTATAACAGCCTCAACCTCCTCCATATCAAGCGTGCTTAGCAAGCCTGTTGTAACAGCTACTCTGTTACCTGAAAGCGGTGAACCATAAGCAAACGCGTTTGGTATTGGAATGTGAGCTATTCTTATTTCCGGCATTTTTATGCCGCTTCTCGCACTTACTCTCTCAACTATTCTGTATAGCTCTGGCTCCTCATCTCTCGAAATCTTCTTGGTACGATATATCGCATCAATCATGTAGGGCGCCATAAGCCATTGTAGAACATTAATGAGAATTACGAAGGCGCCTAAAGTTAAAATGTTAAATACGCCAAGCAGTGAAAGTATGATCGCTACAAATAGTGTAGATAGCCCTATTATGGCAGCTAAGGTTGCAAACATTGCGAACTTTAATTTGAAAACGCTCACTGCTTGGTCACCCGAAGAAGAAAAATGTAAAACTCAGATATATATCTTTTATCCAAATTTTCTTATAGACTTTAACTTATTCAGTCACCGTTTCATTAAATCGCTAACGTATCCTTTTTCTCTCTCCACCTCAGGGCTTAAATTATCTAAAATTTCCTCAATTTTTTCAGAAATTACTTGTTTCAACCTCTCTGATATATAGCCATAGTGCACTATTTCATCAAGCTTCTCAATATCTATTTTCTCAATTCTCCCATTAGGCCACATACATATGTCAGCCTCTAAATCCACATATCGAACCTTAGTTGGGTAAACCTCTATGGGTGTATTCACATTAACATAAGTGCCCTTATATTCACCATCCTTCGAGAAGTAAGAAGTCTGAAAACTCCATTCACCAATCTTCATGCTTGTAACTGCATAGTCCCCCGGTTCTTTCCGAGTCCTAAGCCCATCATAAATGCCTGGCGTTGAAAACACCCTTAAAAGTTTAACCTGCTGACTCTGCTCATTGAACTCCACTATGCGGGCTTCACCTAAACTATATACTCTACCATTCACTTTTACATGCTCTATGCCTATTTTTGCTCCCTCATAAGGGTACTCGCGCCATATAGTCTCCCTAAAAAGATTTTCAACCTCCCTATATGGGCAACCCTTACTAAGGAGTCTCTCAGCCATCTCAACCATGTATGCAATTTTGCCTCCACAAGCCTTATAATAGTGATGTCCATTTAATGTTGGAACAACTCTACTCCTAATTTCATCTAGCTTTCTCTTTGAAAGACCAGGAAACTCAACATTTATGCGGATTTTTCTTTGCTGAATAGATGCTTCAACTTCTCTTAGAGTTTCTCCTATAATCTCAGCTAGGTTCGTTTGATCGCTTACCTCATAATTGGTTCCTATAGGCGAAAAGATTGATAGTCGCCGTCGAACTATAACATCGTCAAGCGTACCGAGAAGTATCGAAACAAATTTTTCAGCTGCCGTAGCGTTGCCAACTACATTAACACCTTGCTTATCAAATCTATCACTTATCTCTATGTCTGGCTGACTAACCTCCTCGAGCGTATCCGATAGCTTAAATCTTTCTTTTATTGGCGCAGAAGGTTGAACTATTTTAAAGCCGTTGTCAAGCAGTAACCGCGTTAAGGCCGTAGCGTATATTCCCCTCACCTTAGCCCTAAACATATCTAAGCTCTCCCTCGCTTCTTGAAGCTAAATTTCTTTCTTAATAACCCTATAAAGACCGTCGATTTTCTCTACTTTGAATTTTACGCCCAAAATTTCTTCTACTAACCAAATGTTTGATTCAAGGTGATCAGATATGGCTCGTGTTAAGTATACTGATTCGCCACTAGCTAGCGCCACATATGGCACTAACATATCAGCCATGTGAACATCAACTGTTGCTCTTGCATCTATCTCTTCAATTAAACCTCTGACGGCTTCCCGCGCTACTTTCTCACTTGTCTTCCTAATTTCCCCTATCGAGTCGCTTCCAATTAAAGCGCCCTTATCGGTCTCAGCCCACAGGGCTAGTGAGCTACCCTTCTGTAGCGGATTTGAGAAATCATTTACTACTCGGATTTTCGGATTTAAACCCCTCGCCCGAAGGAGTCTTTCAGCCTCCCTCGCCTGTCTTTCAGCAACTCTTCTATCAGCCAAGAATGTGCAAACTGATACGCCCTCAACTGTTTTTATCCCGCCAAACTCTTCAAGCTTTATTGGCTTAAGCTCTTTACATGGCTGAGTTCTTAATATAACCTCTCCCATGCCCTTGGGATAATACCCGTATTTCCTAACTTCTATTTGAGCCTTTAATCCCATCCTACCGAGAATTCTTAAGTAAACATATTTAAGATAGTTTATTGTGGGTGAATGCCTAACATCTGTTCCACCCTTAGAAATTTTAAGCGTAACTTTTTCCTTAGCAAATGCACATATCGGCAAAACAGTCATTATCAGCATTGGTATGCTACCAGCGGTTCCTATCTCAGCATACAATTCTCCGCCCTTTATCTCCTTCGGCTCAAACCATAATTCCTGAGAGCCAATATATGCTCCCCTCACACTTGCGCTACAAAGCTTAGCGGCTGTTAAAACTGACTCTAGATGCTGGGGTCTAAGGCCTGGTTCACTACGCTTTTTGCGTATATTATAAATGTGTAATGGTTCACCCAGTATGCTGGCTAAGGCAACTGATAAACGCAATAGTGTTCCACTGCCACTCTTTTGTCCTCCATCTATCTCAAGCATCTCTAATTTTTCCTCTTTTAAACATGGTTACTGAATATCAATTAAGATATTGAAAAACCAAAAATAAAACTTAATCTTTCAGCGAAGATCTCCTTCTCAGAAAAAGAACCTAAATCTAAAGCATTCTGGGAAATTATAAATAGATGAATGAGAATAAATGTTTTGGATTAAAGGGGAAAATTGCAGTCTTTGTTATTAGTGGTTTCCAATTGGAGTAGACGAAAAATATGAGTGAAGAACCTGATGTAAAAGACCTTCTTAAGCGTATAGACGATCTGTTGAGAGTTCTTAAGTTTATATCGGATGATCTTCTTGAAATTTCAAAAATGCTGAGAACATACGTTGGCTCTCGTATGAAAACAACACTAAGTCCAAGTATAAGCCAAACGGAGAAAATAAGAACAATCGATGACGTCCAGAAGGTTTTTCCACAGGATTTACTAGGCCTTCTTTTGTTTGAGGTTGCAGACGATTACATAATTGTTAAACCTAGACATTATTTAGGTCCAGAAAACTTCGCGAGAATAGCTTCGATAGTTCGTGAGCAGCTCAAAGGCGAATATGTTAGTCACGGAAAGGAATCGCACTTTAGGGTTCCAAGAAAATTATAGAGAGTCTTCCCTAACCTTTATTTCCCTCGGTTAAGCTACAGCAATAATAAAGAATAAGTAATTCTTTTGAGAACACTCTAGATTTCTGATTCTCCTTATTCACATATTAAGAAACAATTAGGCCTATAGAATAAAAAAGAAGATCCTATTATACTATCGCTTACTAAGATCATGAATTGCACGTAGTTCCTATGTTTACTTTAAATATAGAATGTTTCTCCTGTTCCTCTTCTTCTTTCTCTAGCTCTTTCTTCAGCTTCACGCCTAGCTTCTACCACTACGCCGCTTTTTCTTGCGCCCTGCTTTGTAACTTCAATATCATATTTTATGAATTCTTGAACAAACTCCCCCAATCTTTTATTCATTTCAGCTAATTCCTCTTTGTCAAATGAAACCATTATATCTGGATTGTTAACCCAGTTCATCCATCCCAGTAAGCTCCTGTGCAAAGCAAGTAAAATGAATCTCATTGATTGAACTAGCTCAAGTCTATCCATATCTTTTCTCTCTAATAACCTTCTTATTCGCTCCAGAGTTCTCTCTGAAGCCCTTATCCATCCTTCATTCAATATTATCACACTCCGACAAGTTACTATTTCTCCATCTCTCCTATTTATCTATCGATCCAGCATAAAGAACACGTAACAATTAATATCTCTTTTGGTTTACTTGGAGGAATTAAAAATCAATATCTAATCTGAAAACCTCTAAATTCGCCAGTCGGGTTCTCCCATATAACCTCAACCTTTTTAACAATCGCGCCTGGAGGGCCTCTATGGCAGAAATTGATCATAGCTTCAACATTCTCTCTTTCACCCTCAAAGACCGCCTCAACTCTACCATCCGGTAGATTACGGATCCATCCGGTAACATTGTTACGTATCGCTCTTAAACGCGTTTCATACCTGAAGAAGACTCCTTGAACTCGTCCACTTATGAAGACGTGAGCCCTAACCTTCATTGAGGCTCACCCTAGCGCCGCAGTTATTAATATGCTTTTCTAAATCTTATAGTCTGATTTGAAAGTTCAATATCGTATATTTGGTTTACGTCGAAGTCTACACCCAATTCTTCATACTCCCGCTCAGTTAAGAATAAGATCATCTTCGGCATTGAGATCCGCGATTGAATGTTAAGCAATGGAATCTGTTGCTGTAGCGCTCTGATCATATCCTGAACCATTCTAGCTTCTTCAGTTGCTGGTCTAATAGCGAATCTTGGGGCCACATCCTCTTGAACTAGCTCTATGCGCTTACCCAAATTTCCCTCTAGATCTTTAAATGATTCTATTCTTTGAACTCTAACTTTCATCGCCTGAACACCAAAAATAATAGTAATTAATGCACTTATAAAAGGATAAATCAGAAAATTTATTGTTTTAACTAAAACTAGCATTAAACATATTAGCCTAATTGAGGACTAAATACTTTTAAGGCTTAAGTTCTTCTACATATTAAGTAGTGCTATTGTGGGGTGTATAATGTGAAACTTGTAACAGTTCTGCTTCCGGAAGCCTATCTTGAGGGACTTGATGAATTAGTTAGACAGAATATGTATCCAAGTAGAAGCGCTGCTATAAGGGCTGCTGTAAGAGATCTATTAAAGCGGGAGCTCTGGTCTAAATAGCGAAGAGTAACGCTTTTAACTATGGTTCAAACATTAACTAATTATTGCAGCTGACCGATGAGGAAGCCCGTTGCTAATGAATCTCCTGATGACTAAAGGACGGACATCTAAGGTCGGCTGCTTCCCACTATATTTTCCCAATAAAATTATTTGCTAAATCCCTGAATTTTTTAGCAGTCTCGGATGGTTTTTCAGCATTAATTATTGATCTTCCAACGATTAGATAGTGCGCGCCAGCAGCTAGAGTTTCTCTAATTCTCCCACCTTGTACGCCAATTCCGGGAGAGTATATCGGAATAAGTCCCTTTAAAGTAGTATGTATCTCTTTTATTTTTTCAGGGTAGGTTGCGCCGGCTACAACACCGTCAGCACCCCAAAGTAGAGCCTTTTCAGCGAAAACCACGTATTGCGGTTTAATTTTCCCCGTTGTTGGATCATAAATGCTTTGACCATAACCTTCCCAAGCAGATTTATGACTCATGTATGCCAAAAGTATAACCCCGCGATCCATCTCTTTAGCAATCTCAAATATTGGTTGAAGCCCATCTTCCCATCCAACAAATGGATTAGCAATTAATGCGTCAAACCCAGCTTTAAAGTAGTTTTCAGCTATTACACGATTTGTATGTCCAACATCATTAGCCTTACAATCCATTATCGTTGGTAAGCCGAATTTATGTGCTCTATCAAGGATTTTTCTCACACCGTTAAATAGGCCTAAAGGTAGAATAAGATGATGATTTATTTTTAATGCACATATGTATTCATGAACTTTCTCAAGTATTAACATACTTTTCCAAAAGATTTTTTCAGGATCTTCAGCTGTAATATCCAGCGCCAGAACTATTCTCGAGTTTTTTTCTTTTTCCGACTCTTTCATGAGAGACTTAAATGCTAAGGGCAAATCTACCCGCCTCCATTAGCTAGAGATCCACCGCAGAATCTAGTAATGAAATC
>Ga0180301_10003369_pt1 | contig 12501 bp, 15 predicted proteins | sample GuaBasSediGuay16_FD_121797 | JGI IMG/M metagenome (GOLD analysis project Ga0180301, IMG submission 121797) | Subseafloor sediment microbial communities from Guaymas Basin, Gulf of California, Mexico - Guay16, Core 4569-2, 12-15 cm | ecosystem: Environmental > Aquatic > Marine > Hydrothermal...
AATTCCCCTAACACTTATTCTAGTAGCTACACCTTTCCTAACCATCTTCCTAGCTGTACACTTCGACGGGTCATCCTCACCGTAGTCAACAACCATGATCCTCGGCAACACTGTTTTAACCATACTCACAGCACCTACTATCCCGATCAAGACTTCCTATGAATAATATTTTTATTCCGGAGCTCGCTTGAAAGATGCGGTGAGGCTAGAGTGCCTGAAGCGATCGTACTTATAAACACAGATATTGGTGCCGAGGAGGAGGTACTTAACCAGCTCATGAATGTCGAAGGTGTCAAGGAAGCATACATAGTCTACGGAGTATACGATATCATAGCCAAGGTTGAAGCACCTACTACCGAGAAGCTTAAGGAGATAATAACGCTGAGCATAAGGAAGATCCCTAAGGTACGTTCAACCTTAACCATGATAGTTGTGGAGACAAAACTTAGGCAGAAGTAGATCGTGGAGGAGCTGCATATAGGTCTAGACGATTTCGATTCTTACAATGGAGGGTGTACGACGCATCTCGCTGCCTTTTTGTGCTACGCTCTGCTAAAGTTTCGAAATGCCAAATTATTAGATCTCCCACACCTGGTAAGGCTGAATCCTTCCATACCCTGGAAGACCCGTGGAAACGGAGCCGTAGCCATACATCTCCAAGTTCCTAAGGATAATGTTGAAGATGTTGTGGAACTGGTACTCAGGTTTGTGCATAAATACGCAAAGATTTTCGCTGGTCCGGATCAGGAACCCGGAGTGGTGATTATCAGAGGCTCTCTACCAAAATACCTCAGAGACCTCTACAGGTTAGCTGTATCGGACTACGTGGTTGAAGACTATGTGAAACAGCTTCTACGCAGGGATAACGCGATTGTGGACGGTGGAAGAGGTGTTGTAGGTGCTACAGCAGCTTTATCATGGTGGCTCTACAGAGGCGATTACACTTACGAGCTTCTGACCTACAGAACTGCAGATAAGAAGTCTCCCTATAGATGCATAGACGCTAAGAGTGTCATAGAATACGATCGCGAATATGGGGCGTACACATTCAATAATGTAGAGTACCTGCCCAGAAACAGGGTGCGTATACTCATCTCTCCGCATGGACCTGACCCTGTTCTCTACGGGGTGAGGGGCGACGACTTAAATGCCGTACTGAAGGCACTTGACAAAATAACAGTCTGTGAAACTATAGATGCGTGGGCTGTGTTCCGAACGAACCAGGGCACCGACGACCATGCTGTGCCGCGCAAAGCAGATGATGTGAAGCCTTACAGAACAGCATCCCTGCTTCTCACAATAGCTTCGGAGCCCCAGCGTTTACCTGGGGGACACGTATCTCTAGTAGGCTGTGACGATAGCGGGTGTATACGTCTCGTATTCTTTAAAAAGACAGGGCTTACGAAGATCGCGTCACAGCTCACCAAGGGGGATATCGTCAAGGTCTTAGGTTCTGCCAAGCTCTGGAGTGATGGCAGGCTGTCGTTCCACGTAGAGAAGATCGAGATCGTTAAACTGCAAGATTTGGAGATAACACTTGTACCTACCTGTCCTAGGTGTGGAGGCTCCATGGAGTCGCTGGGCAAGGATAAAGGGTATAGATGCAGGAAATGCGGATACCGTGTAAAGTTCCTAACGAAAAAGCGCTCCTTCAACCCGCGCATGATAGCTGCTGGTGTGTACGTACCACCACCCTCAGCAATGAAGCATCTACTGAAACCATTGAAGAGAATTGGTTTGGAGAAGAGACTGTGGAGACCCTTAGAGATACTGCCCGATACGCCCTATATACACGTACGTGATGTTCGCAACCTGCTAAAAATTCTCGTAAACTGAAAGGACCCCTCTGTTTCCTGTAGAGCCCACCTTTTTCCCACAGCTCCCCAAGTACTTGTTCATGGATCTTCGAGAACTGGTTCCAGACCCCACAGTTTCTAGTGGAGCTACAGTATGATTGAGGAACTTACGAGAAGTATCCAATATAGAAGCAAGATCGTGATAATTATACAAACCATAACTACAGTGATCTAATGTTTTGTAGCTACGATTCTCAAAGCTATGCATCAGAACTATAGGGGTGTAGCTCTCGTGAACCTAATTAAGTTAGACAATGATGCATTGTCTGAAGGAGTATTACCGACCCCTCTGCTTCCTGTGGAGGTGCTGGGCGGAGCCCCGATCCCGCTATAGCCCACCTTCTGTACTGCGGCGGCATTTGGCTAAGCGGCCTACCCGCACCTCGCGCGGCCCTCATCGGCGCTACTCGGCCTTACTCCCCCGGGGTCGGCCGTTTCAACGCTCCCACCAGCATCGTCGGCGGGTTAGCTGGCCCCCGGTTACCCGGGAGCCCTCGCCGCCTCATCCTCATATGCTGGTGGACGTGTCGTTTCTGTGCCGGAGCCGCGGGGTTTCCCCGCGCCCCTTGCGGGGCCCGGGTGCCGCGCGGAGGGTGGTGCTTCCACAGGGGTGGACCCCCGTAGCCGCCAGCGGGATCGGGGCTCCGCGAATATGTAATGATCTTTGCAGGGTTTATTGAGTTAACCGTACGCTGGGAGGCTTAGCGTTAGAAAATAATGTTATATAGGCGGGATCAAGATCTGTAATATGAGTACGATCGCTATAGTAGCAACTGCCATGGCTATTATCGCGTATGGGCTGAGCTTTATCCCGCCTTCAACATCTTCATAGAAGGCTATGAGACCAGCGTAGCTGGCTAGACCTCCTGGTCTTCTCCTTCTAGAAGAACTTCTCTTTCTGCGTTGCCTAGCTGGCATGGCTTGTTTCCACATTATAGCTTGAGCAGCGGGTAATAAAAACAGTTGGCGTCTACAATGTAACTGGTGTGGCTAGGTATGAAAATCTCTGAAGCTCAGCACTTGATTAGAGAGGCTTATTACGGTCGTGATAAGGCTAGAGGTCTATACGCAACTTTTACCTGGCTTGTTGAAGAAGTTGGTGAGCTTGCTAACGCGATACTTGAAGGAGATAGGGATAACATTGAAGAAGAGATAGCCGATGTTCTGGCATGGCTTCTCTCTGTGGCTAATCTGCTCGAGGTAGATGTTGAAAAAGCTTTCATTAAGAAGTACGCCGCGAAAGGTCCTCCACCATGAACAGCTATTCTGCCAAGATCAAAGAAGCACTAAGCTCTAGAAGAATCTTGTTAATCCGTTACAGAGAAGAAGGGCGAAGCATAGATCTCTGGATATTCCACGGTGTTGAAAGAGACTACCTGTTGATACCGGGTAGATTTTGTACGTGTCACGATTATGTAGTGAACGTGGCTTCTAGAGGTATTAAAAAGAGGTGTTACCATATCCAAACTCTTGACGAGGCCGTGAACAGAGGTATGTACAGGGTATTGGAACTAAGTAACTATGAGGTTGTAAAGCAGATACTGCTCGAAGTGATATTGCGGAGTAGAAGCAACGAATTGCGAAGATTGCTTTCACAGTATCCTAGACGGGATTCGTAAAATACTAGTAACTGCTCGGCATCTTCGGCTAATATGAACAGGATAAAAAGAAGCTAAGTGGTAAGCTAAGTGTAAGGGGCTGAGAAAAGTGGGTAGGAGAAGGAGAAAGAGATATAAGAAGCCGATTAGGGTCGTGAAGAAGCTCCCAACGATGTTCCAATGCCCAGTTTGTGGGCAGGTAACGCTATCTATATCCATAGACCGTGATGCCAGGGTAGCGCGGATAGTGTGCACAAACTCTGAGTGCGGACTTCGTTGTGTAGTGAAGAATGTTCCTGAGATATTTCAGCCTGTGGATGTTTATGCAAGATTTCTCGATGCCTATGCTAAAGGTGAAGCAGAGACTTTCTGCAGTGAGGAGATGTCGGAGGAAATAAGTGAAGAGGTAGAACCTGTTGAGGCTGTGGAGAGGGAAAGTAGCTAAATACATTGAGGAGAAGCTTGGATCAGGTGGAGTAGTGCATTTCTCACTAGTTGACCCTGCGAAGATAGACCTAGCGAAACTGCCTAAGCTAGCGGAGGAGCTCGCCGAAGCAGGAACAGATGCTTTTCTCGTAGGTGGAAGTTTAGCGGTTTCTGAAAGCGATGTCGACGTTGTTGTTGAAGGTCTGAGAGCTTCAGCGCTTCCAGTGATACTTTTCCCGGGTAACGTGAATGGTATTTCGAGGAAGGCCGACGCCATACTCTTTATGTCGTTGCTTAACTCTGACGATGTTTATTATGTCACGGGTGCTCAGGTCACAGCAGCGCCTATAGTAAGGAGGTACGGGTTGGAGGTTCTGCCCACAGCATACATAATAGTTGGGTACGGCGGAGCAGCAGGTTTCATAGGTAGAGCTAGGCCCATACCCTACGACAAGCCTGAGCTTGCGGTCGCTTACGCGATCGCTGGGGAGATGTTGGGGATGAAGTTCATATATCTCGAGGCGGGCTCTGGTGCACCGCGTCCTGTACCTCCTCAAACCGTATCGTGTGTCAAGAAAAGTTTGGTAAGAGCGAAACTCATTGTAGGTGGAGGAATTCGCTCACCTGAAATAGCTGAGGAAATCGCGCGTGCAGGCGCAGATATAGTGGTTACAGGGAATGTGATAGAAGACGATGTCTCCAAGGCCAAGAGGATAATCAAAAAGGTTAAAGAGATGGGTAAAGGTGGTCAAGGAAGTAAGGCGTGATGTACTTTTATCTCTTGAACACGACCTTATATCCACCATCTTCGTATCCTATTACTAGAACGTCTACGAAGTCCCGCGGAAAAATACCCGTTGCAACAACACCTACTATAGTGGTGAGACGGCGGTCTACCTGTACGGGATCTGAGATAGGACCTGTATATACATCTACTATGAAGTTTCCATTATCGGTAACCACAGGTCCTAGTTTACCGCGTCCCCTCCTCAAGATGTATCCGTATCCCAATCTCTTCAATTCTCTCAACACTAACGGTGTCGAGAATGGTACTACCTCTACAGGTACAGGTGTTTTTGAACCCAGACGTGGTGAGAGCTTGGTGCTATCTACGATAAATATACGGTACCTTGATAGAGAAGCCAACACCTTTTCGCGAAGAAGTGCGCCTCCACCACCCTTAATCATATCAAGATTTTCGGAAACTTCGTCAGCGCCATCTATATAGACGTCGATTTGGTCATCGACCAGTGAGAAGGGTTCAACTGTTCTTATCCCTCGTTTAGACAATGCATACGTGGTATCCAAACTAGATGAATAGAAGAAAGACCTTGAAACTTGTGGAGAGTTACAGCTTAGAATCTCTATGAACTTCTTAACGGTGGAGCCGCTGCCAATACCAACGACGCACCCATCTCTGCATATCTCTCGGAAAATCTCATATGCACCCCGAGCTGCAGCTACCTTACCCTGCTCCATAAACCCCCCTCAATCGTATCGATAACCAATACTTAAATAGGTTGTTCGGGGCTGAAAACCGTGGAGGGCCGGTAGCTCAGCCTGGAAGAGCGCTCGGTTCGCACCCGAGAGGTCCCGGGTTCAAATCCCGGCCGGTCCACCAACAAATAATCATGGATGCGTTTTCCGTAAATTTCGGCGAGGTTGTTAAACATTTACGCTTACCCCCTTGTTTAAATGGTAATACCTCTATACCTATAGTAAGCTGGGAGCAGAATATGGGTAGATACAGAGAAGTTGCAGCATTGCTGAGATTCCTGCAGCTAGAGCCCGAAAGCGATGATCTCAGAAGCAGGTTGATAGTGCAAAAGGTTGTCTATATAGCGCAATCATGTTTCGGTATAGACCTCGGGTACAAGTTCAAGTGGTATTCTCGTGGACCCTATAGCAGAGCTCTAGGCAGGGAGTTTGGTAAAGTTGTGAAGAGCCTGAAGGAGGGCTTAGAGGTAACTGAGGTGGCTCCCAGTGTTGTCCACCTGCAAGATTTCCTCAGAGAGCTATGGCGTGTTGCTGGGCGCGTAGATAAGTCTGAGGCGCTGGAGATAGCGGCGAGTTTGATAATGCTTTGCCGGGACATCTATCCACCGGTAAAAGACCCGGTGTCAGAGCTCATGAGACGGAAGAGTTTTCTGAAGAGGGATGTTGTGGAAAGTATATGGGGTGTGGTCAAGAGGTTTGGGTGCTGCTCTCAAGAAGGGGCTTGCTGAGTTCTGAAGCAACATAATAAGATTATCCGCTGCAGACAGAGCTAGCTACTCAGGAGTGTGGTAGTTTTGAACGGGCTGCCCGAAGGTATGCGAGGAGTTAAGCGTGTATATGACGAGATCCACGGCTACATCGAACTCACGAAGCCCGAGATAGATATTGTTGACACACCGACTTTCCAGAGATTGCGCTACATAAAGCAGTTAGCATCTGCTTGGTATGTCTATCCAGGTGCTACGCATACTCGTTTCAGCCACAGTCTCGGAGTTATGCACATTATGGGGATTATGGCTACGAAGCTGTACCGCGAAGGCTATATATATTCTAAAGACGATGTGCAGCTCTTAAGAATCGTAGCTCTGCTCCATGATGTTGGGCATACACCTTTTAGCCATGCAATAGAACCCTACTACTCCTCAGTGAACCCGCCGCTTACGCATGAAGAACTTACCAAGCTGATAGTGTTGAGAGACCCATACATAAGATCTGCGATAGAGGATAACGGGTTCGACCCCTGGAGCGTCGTTGCTATACTCGAGGGCAGACACAGAGAACCTCTATTCAACCAGTTACTCTCCGGAGATCTCGATGTTGATAGAATGGATTATCTGCTCAGAGATGCTCTGCACACAGGTGTTACCTACGGAGCTATAGATGTCCACAGAATAATAGCCACCATAACTGTGGACAGAGAGGGTAGCCTGGCAGTAGCAGAGAAAGGGCTTGAAGCTCTTGAAAACTTCTACTTAGCACGCCTCCACATGTACCGAGCTGTGTATTACCACAAATCCATAGTGGGGTACGAGCTTCTCGTAAGGATAATATACGAGAAGCTCATGGAGAGCTATCGAGATAATGTGCTGGCAAGCAGGCTTGCCACAGTCCAAGGAGTGAGGAAACTTGTAGAGGAAGGAAAGATCTTCTTTTGGCATGACAGCTGGTTCTTGGGACTTATGGTTGAAGCACTAGAGGATCCGAGTGTAGATAACGAGGTTAAGGAGTTGATAAGAGCTTTCTTGTTCAGAAGGGGGTATAAGGTGATAGTGGATTATTCAAGGTTTAGTGATGACGAGCTGGAGGAGGACGATGAGGAAGTGATGAAACTCAGAATACTCTCCGATAAGCTTCGTAGATACGTGGGCGGGGATAGGAGCAATGTTATGGTTTTTATTGATGACATACCGATAATAACGGTCGAGGAAGCCATAAGGGTGGCGATGGATGATGGGAGCAGTATCTCAGCGTATAACCACCCCCGATCCCTAATAAAGTTCATGCCCCGAAGATTTCATGTGAAGAGGCTCTATGTGCTTTCATCAGTTCACAGGAAAGCTCTTCAATTCACGAAATTAATGCAAGTGTGATAGACTTGCTATTCCTAGTCGGTTTGGGACTGTATCTAGACCTCATACCCTTGCGGAGTTTGGTTGCTTTAGCTCGCTGCGATAAGATAATAATAGATGCCTATACAAGCGGACCTAAGTACGTGGTGGAGGAGCTTCTAAAGATCTTGAAGAGTACAGGTAAAGATGTTGTGTTAGCGCAACGATTTATGCTTGAAGGTGAAGGTATCGAGAGCATAGTCTGGGAATCGCAGGACAAAGATGTGTGTGTCGCGGTTGTAGGAGATCCCATGATAGCTACTACGCATAATGCCTTGGCTGTAGAGGCGGCGGCTTCGGGAATAAGAGCTGTAGTAGTGCCCGCCCCCTCTATCCAGTGCTGCGCTATTGGGGCTCTGGGGCTCCTTTCTTACAAAATGGGTAAGTCCGTAACCGTGGTTTCACCTAAGAATGGTGTTGTTTATGAGTACCCCTACGAGGTTATAAAATCAAATCTTGAAAGAGGTCTTCACACGCTTCTCCTCCTGGAGATGGACTTAGAAAGAGGCTACATCATGACCCCCTGCGAGGCACTAAAGATACTATTCTCTATTGAGCAGAAAAGAAATGAGGGGGTTTTGGAGGAGCAGACTAGAGTGGTAATATTATCAAGTATCGGGACTCCGAGCCACAGAGTATGTGTGAGAACTCTTGGAGAGCTGCTGCAGAAATGCGATAATTGTGGAGATCCCCCCTACAGCATAGTTATACTCTCCAAGAAATTGCATCCGTTGGAGGAAGAAGCATTAAAGTATGCCGAGAGAGGATTGCTGAATATGGTACCTATAGAAGGATCTCGCGAGGTGTTGGAGCAAGTAGCAAACATCCTTTTTAGGTAGGAGCGGAGGAGGATATGAAGGGCCGCGGTAGCTCAGCTTGGTAGAGCGCCGCCCTGGTAAGGCGGAGGTCCCGGGTTCAAATCCCGGCCGCGGCTCCATAAACCTGCTTCTTCATCAACAAGATCATGAATATCCGGGCAATTGATTAGTATCAGCACTCTTACCGCTCATCATGCGTCAGATAGGAGGTGCACACATCATCTCTTGAACTGTTAAACCATGTTATCGTCATCCATACGGTCCTGAGCCCAGCAAACGATTTTTCTTAGCCCCTTCTTAGCCCTCCCTTCGAAGCAGTATATAGTTGTGTTATCTATTTCGGCTGTTAACACTAATGCGAGATCGTTGGCCTTGCGTCTTCTCTCGGAATCTCCTTTTCCTTTACGCTTATCGGTGTTGTTAAACAAAGTTGAGAATTCTCTCTGCACAACCGCACCCGGGTTCGCCATAGACTTAGACGGTAAAGAGTTTTGCAGATAAAACGATGTTGCAGAGTATGCTTTATTTCTAAATGAGCCTAATGATCTTCGGGGTGTTCTCTGCTTGAAGGGTTGGTGGGGTCGAGTACTACGAGTTGACCTAAGTCGTGGTGAGGTAAAGATTCATGAGTTGGATAAGGATGTGTTGCTAAAGTTTATGGGCGGTAGAGGTCTGGCCGCGTGGTTTCTATGGAATGAGCTTAGAGCAGGGGTAGACCCCTTATCTCCTGAGAATAAGCTTGTTCTAGCGGTGGGCCCACTAACGGGCTTGCCGGGTCCAAGTACAGGAAAAATGGTTATAGCTGCTAAGAGCCCGCTGACCGGTGGTTACGGCGATGGTAATATAGGTAGCTGGGCAGCAGTAAATCTGAAGAGAGCAGGGTTCGATGCCGTGATAATAGAGGGGAGGGCTAAGAGACCTTCATACCTGTATATAGAGGATGATAAGGCGTACATCCTCAGTGCTGAGGGGCTCTGGGGCAAAACCACGTTTGAAGCGGAGAGAATACTCAAGGAAGCTCACGGTAAAGACTGCGGGATTCTAACCATAGGTCCTGCCGGTGAGAACAAGGTACTCTATGCAACTATCATCTCGCAGGAGGGAAGATCGGGTGGAAGGCCTGGTATGGGAGCTGTCATGGGTTCTAAGAACCTTAAGGCGATAGTTGTGAAAGGTACCAAGGAGGTTAGCGTTGCTGACAAGGACAAAGTTTTGAAGATAGCTGCCGAGGCTCTGAAAAGCATTCGTGAGAGTAGAGGGTACAGCTTCTGGGTAAGACAAGGGACTATGGCCACAATTGAGTGGGCACAGACGGCAGCTGTGCTCCCAACCTATAACTTTAGAGAAGGTACGTTTGATATGTATCGTTTGATAGACGGTTATAGCATGGAAGCGGCCAAAGTGCTGCAGAGAAGCTGTCCAGGATGCATTATGCCCTGCGGAAACGTCGTGATGGACTCTGAAGGTAAATACTCTGAACTCGATTATGAAAACGTTGCCATGCTGGGATCTAATATGGGACTAGGACACTTAGGAAAAGTTGCAGTTCTTAATAGGCTGGCAGATGAGCTGGGTCTCGACACGATCTCCTTGGGCAACTGTCTAGGATTCTTAATTGAGGCATCTGAGAAGAGGTTGATAAGCGAAAAAATAGAATGGGGAGAATTTAAGGAGCTTAGAGAGCTTGTCGTAGACACCGCGTATAGGAGAGGCTTAGGTAACCTTCTAGCTGAAGGAGTTAAGAGAATGGCTCATAAAATAGGGGGAGGTTCCGAGCGTTGGGCTATGCACGTTAAAGGGCTCGAGATCTCAGCTTATGATTGCCATGGAGCCCCGGCAATGGCGCTGGCCTACGGAACTTCAGCAATAGGAGCACACCATAAAGATGCATGGGTAATATCCTGGGAGGTAAAGGTGGATAGATTCGGATATGGACGTGAAAAAGTTGCTAAGGTGATAGAACTTCAGAGAATACGTGGCGGAGTCTTCGAATGTCTTGTTGCGTGCAGGCTACCGTGGGTAGAATTAGGACTCGAACTAAGGTATTATGTAGAACTGCTGAGGGCTATTACGGGCTACAGCTATACCCTTGATGACCTGTATAAGCTTGGAGATAGAGTCTACACATTGATAAGAGCATTCTGGGTCAGAGAATATGCATCTAGCTGGAGTATAGAAATGGATATTCCGCCTGCACGCTGGTTTGAGGAACCTCTATCGAGAGGCCCCATCAAAGGAGCTAAGCTAGATAGAGACAAGTATCTAGAGATGTTGAGAACCTACTACAGTCTTAGAGGGTGGGATGAGAGAGGAATTCCTAGAGTGTCAACGCTTGAGGAACTAGGTCTAAAGGAAGTCGCTGCGGAACTAAGTAGGTTTGTGGAGTTAAAACCCTAAGGAGCCAACCCTACGGATCTTAATCTTGATAATATATAACCCTTATCATCCTCGTAAAGCTCAAGCACTCTTTTCATCAACGAATGGTCAAGCCTTATAACATGCTTGGATACGAGCCTCTTCACGGTTAGGAGAGTCTCTAGATCTTGTTCTGAGCCTCGGCGTGCCTTTAAAATAAGCCAGCAGTCTACCGCTAAGTGGTGTATAGCTGTACCACTAACAGTTATTCTGCGCGTGCATAGTTTCAAAACTTCTTCCGGTATGTAGAAATCGTGAATATTCTCGTAAAGCTCTACACGTATGTCGCTGCCATCTATGTTCATGATCACGGCGGGCGTCCCAAGCTCAGTATAGCCTACGGACCACCCCCGTCGATGCGCCTCTTCTCGCAACCTGTCTTCCTCCATAAAAGGACTGCAGCTCGTAACAAATAGGTCTACATCGTCCTCTAGCTCACCTCTTTTGAGAGCGAGATGGAGAGTCGTGCTGCCTACTATAACACCGTCGAATCCTATAGACCTCAGGTTCTCTATAGCCTCAGCTAGTTGCTTGAGATTGTAGGGCATCGCCTACAGCCTCGTCTGGCGCTCTACCTCAGCTTCATCTCTTCGTAGCTACTTTTCGTTTAGGTCTAAGGTTTCTACTTCTACATCTTCTGCAGCGAGTTGCTGAGGGAGGATTGACGGCTCCACACTTTCTGCAGATCTTCTTGTTTAGCGCTCTCATCTCCACGATCTTCATTAGCTCCGGATCAAGCACTGCCACTTATCAACACCTGCGTAGTAGTAGGAACAAGGGTTTATAAGTTATGCAAAGTATATTAGTTGTAAACAGTCTACTAACAACATTTTAATTCCTCGAATGAATCTTGTCTCTGGTGTAAAAGATAGTTTTGCGGGAGGCTCAGTGCCTATGATGAGGTGAGGGACGTAGAATGAGAATACCACTAGATTACATATGTATTAAGAGCGGCATTCTCTGTCCAAGATGTCAAAGACTTGTGGATAGCGGAGTAGTATCGAACTTGGACGTGGAATTAATGAAAGCGCTCTTGGACATAGAAGAGAATCAGTCGAACTTCCGTTTTCTTAAAGAGTCAAGCTATGTGCGTTCGGTTCAGCAGGGCCGTATGATCGTGGTCATACTAGACATTCCTGATACGGTGCCTCAGCAGACGCTCATAAGACTCAGCAGGCTACTCTCCGAAAGACTAGGCGGTTTTAAGGTTAGGATCGTGAGGAATAGCAATGACTTGAAGTCAATGGTTTCACAGATAGTTGCTCCAGCGCGTATTATGGGTATAAACACCGTTTGGTTACCCGACGGCAGCGTCCAACACGTGATCAGAATGCCCAGGTACGACGCACGTCTGCTGCCCGCACCTATGAAAGATATAGAAACGTTGTTAACCCAGTTGTTCAAGTATAACTTCAGGATAAAGCTCGTGTAAAATTATTTTCTTCGGTTGCGGAAAACTAATTACCTACACCGTAGCAACTAGAAGTTCTTAGAAAAATTCCGGTAAGGTACTCAAAGATGGAAACCGCTTACAAAACTCATTTAGCAGTAGAAGTCACGCCAGACCTCGAAGGCAAGAACGTCAAGTTAGCGGGATGGGTTCATCTGAAGAGAGACTTAGGGAAGGTAAAGTTTCTGATCCTGAGAGATGGAAGCGGTACTATACAAGTTACGTTCAGAGCAGGTTCTGTTCCGGAAGAGATAATGAAACTCTTCGACGAGTTGACCCTGGAGAGTGTTGTGCAGGTTGAGGGTGTAGTAAGAAGCGATCCCCGTGCACCAA
>Ga0180301_10003371_pt1 | contig 12493 bp, 13 predicted proteins | sample GuaBasSediGuay16_FD_121797 | JGI IMG/M metagenome (GOLD analysis project Ga0180301, IMG submission 121797) | Subseafloor sediment microbial communities from Guaymas Basin, Gulf of California, Mexico - Guay16, Core 4569-2, 12-15 cm | ecosystem: Environmental > Aquatic > Marine > Hydrothermal...
ACCTATGGCAGTTCCGGTGATACGTGATGTTAAAAAAGCTATTACGGATAATAATGTTGAGGCTATAATTGATGCCCCGCCAGGGACGACCTGTCCGATGATTGAGGCTGTCCGTCAAGTCGATTATGTTCTGCTGGTAACCGAACCAACTCCCTTTGGCTTACAGGATCTAAAAATTGCAGTTGATACAATGTCCAAGCTAGATCTTCCTCATCCTCTTATTATTAACAGGGCCGGAAGTGGTGATGAATCGGTTAAAGATTTCTGCTTAGATAGAAATATTCCGGTTGTAACTGAAATTCCGGATGACCGTCGGGTAGCAGAATTGTATTCGCAGGGGAAAATAATATACAAATCATTACCTAGGTTTAAAGAGTATTTTGAGGATATCCTGAGAGCGATAAATGATAAACGAAAAGAGAGAGAGGGTAATTTTATGAAGATAGCGATTCCGGTTGCTGACGGCAAATTATGCGCCCATTTTGGTCATTGCCAGAAATTCGCTATAATTGAAGTTGATACAGATAGCAGAAAAATAATCAGCAAAACAGATGCCGAACCTCCTCCTCACGAACCAGGTATATTGCCTCAATGGCTTTCGGAACAGGGTGTTAATCTGATAATCGCCGGGGGCATGGGACAGCGCGCCCAGCAGTTTTTTAACCAATACAATATAGAAGTAATAACAGGTGTGACAGATGTTACATCGGCTGAAGAAGTGACAATGAATTATCTCAACCATACATTACAAGCCGGGGATAATATCTGTGACCATTGATAAGTTTGGAATTTAAAACAAGGGTAGCGGAGAAAAAGATGCCAACTTACGAGTTCAGGTGTAAAAGTTGTGGTAACATATTTGAATTATTTTTGCCAATGAACTCATCAAAAAACCAGAAATGTCCTGTTTGTGGTAAAACGGCAATCAGAGTTTTGTCGCCTACAGCTGGGTTTGTAGTGAATTCTTCATCGGGTTCAGGATTTCATAGAAGGGAAACGTGTGATCGCAGTAGTCCTTGTTGTGGCCGCGATGAACCCTGTGAACATAGACCATGTGAGGATTGATATACAGGAAATCAAAAGGAAAGTGAAAGAGATAGTTGTTATCAGCGGTAAAGGGGGAACCGGCAAGACGAGCATAGTTGCCTCATTTGCATCGTTGGCCCAGAATGCGGTTTTAGCTGACTGCGATGTTGATGCCGCTGACCTTCATCTTGTATTGGATCCTCATATTAAACGCAGTCAGGATTTTTACGGTGGTAAAAAAGCTTATATTGATCCAGAAAAATGTACTGGCTGTGGTATGTGTGTGGAAATGTGCCGTTTCGAGGCAATTATCGAAGACGGAAAATTGAAAAATCAGGATTCGAACATTTATAAAATTGACCCGATTGGTTGTGAGGGATGCGGGGTCTGTGCATATTTCTGCCCCGTGACGGCAATCACGATGGAACCGCAAAAAAATGGCAAACTTTTTATATCCGAGATGCGGTACGGTCCAATGGTCCATGCCAAATTGGGTATTGCTGAAGAAAACACGGGGAAACTCGTAGCCTTGGTTCGTGAGAATGCAAGAGAAATCGCCAGGAAGGAAGGAGCTGATTACATAATCGTTGACGGTCCTCCCGGCGTAGGGTGTCCAGTCATATCGTCGATAACAGGCGCTGACATCATATTAATTGTAACCGAGCCAACGGTTTCCGGTTTAAGCGATTTGAAAAGAGTCGAGAAATTGGCAAGACATTTTAATATCCCCGCAACAGTATGTATCAACAAATGGGATATTAACCCTTCGATCTCGGAGAAAATATGCGATTACTGTGATAAACATCAAATCAGGGTGCTGGGAAAAATCCGTTACGATAACGCTTTCACAAAGGCTCAGATTATGAAAGCCACAATACCTGAATATACATCTGGCTACCTGGCAGATGAGATAAAATCAGTATGGGGCCGCCTTCAACAACAATTAATTGAACTACCTTCGGCAATACAGTAATGAAAAATAAAAATGAAGTTTGCCCCCTATGCGTTGAACAATTAAATGCATAAAAAATTGAAATACCATTTTTGACAGGTAAAGGCAGTTTATAATGCTTACTGATGAGCAAAAAAAACAGATTGAAATTCAAGATAAATTAATATCGGACAATATTCATAAAATCAAGCACAGAATTGTTGTCTTCAGTGGTAAAGGTGGAGTTGGAAAGACAACGGTAAGTGTAAATATAGCTTATGGTTTGCAAGCCAAAGGAAATAAGACGGGAATTCTTGATGCAGATATAACAGGCCCAAATGTACCCAAGATGTTAGGTTTAAGCGGTGATCTTCTTATGGAAAATAAACGTGTTATGCCTAAGGAAATTAACGGTGTAAAAGTTATATCCATTGCTAACATTATTCCACCAGACCAGCCTGTTATTTGGCGTGGACCTTTACGCTCGAAGTTGCTGTTTCAATTCTTGGGTGATGTTGAGTGGGGATATCTTGATTATCTTGTAGCTGACCTTCCACCGGGGACAGGAGATGAAATTATCACAATGACTCAGAAGATGGAGCCGGATCTGGCTATTATTGTAACCACACCTCAGGAAATTTCATTGGTGGATTCAAGAAGAGCTGTGAATATGGCCAAGAAGATGAATATACCGAAAATCGGTATTATTGAAAATATGTCAGGCTTGATGTGTCCTGAGTGTGGTTATCGTATCGACCTTTTTGGTTCTGGAGGTGGTAAAAAGCAAGCAGAAGAGATGAATGTTTTGTATTTAGGGATGTTACCTATAGATACCGAGGCGAGAAAAATGGCCGATGAGGGTAAGCCAATTATTCTTGAGAATAAAAATGCTGATATATCGATTGCTATTTCCAATGTGGTGGATATTATTAAAAATATGTTAATTTAGCGGCAATAAAAATGCCTTTGCGAAATAAAAACAGATATTTGATTTTTATAACAACTCGTTTGATGTTTTTATGTTTTAGATAAGAGATACATTGTTACAAAAGACGCAACTTATTCAATATAAAAAATTATATATATCTCTTGCAACGACCCCAACAGTTTTTGTAAGATATTTAAATGATGGAATCTAATGGGAGAACTTAAGATGAAAGATAATATTAAAATAGGAATTATAATTTGCGATCGATACCGTATGTGCGCCGGAGGCAAATGTTTAAGAGCTCTTAAAAATAAAGAGGGAGCATTCAGCATTTATAATGAGACGCAGGTGGAATTGGTCGGCTATGTAACATGTGGTGGTTGCCCCGGTGGTAATGTCGAGTATGCTCCCGGTGAAATGGTCAAGAATGGAGCGCAGGTGATTCACCTTGCTACGGGATTAATCGTTGGTTATCCGCCATGTCCCTATATAAAATTTTTTAGAGATTTCATAAAAACAGGTTATGGAATAGATGTCGTTTTCGGGACTCATCCAATTCCCCAGAAATACTATAATATTCATGCAAAGTTGAAAACATGGGATTCTCCAGAATGGAAAAATATTATTCAGCCAACGTTAACGGATGAGGAAACTCGTTTGTCTTATGATTGATAAAAAGCTCGAATTTAGCCTGAGTATAACACAGCATATATTTAATTGGCTTGGATGAGATAAAAAGATACAAAAAATGCAAGATTTTATCTTGATAAAAAGGTATCTATAAGATTAATATAGTAGTAGCTATGAAAAAGTTATGTTTTGGGTTTCAAGAAAAAGTGTACTTTATAAATAAAGGAGCTTAGACCTTTTAATAATTATTCATTATAAGACACAAAGGAGAGATGGATAATGGCTGAGAATATCTCTGAAGAAGAGGTTCGCAAAGTGGTTGGCCAGGTAAAACATCCGGTTATTGATTGCACCCTGGTTGAACTTGGGATAGTAAAGGATATAACGGTTGAAGATAAAAAGGCCATAGTTACTATGGTTTTTCCTTCTCCTAATATTCCCATCAAGGATGACCTTGTAAACAGCTTAAAAGAAGCTTTAAATAAGCTGGATGTAGAAGTTGAGGTGAGGTTGGGGGTAATGGACCATGAGGAAGTTGAGAAATTTTTAGATATGGAGAAAGAAAATTGGAAAGGCGGTGCCTAATTATCGGATAGAATCTCTGATATTATTTAAAGGATATCAATTATCAGTATCATATCAGAAATCGTTATTTATTTGATCGTATGTTGTTTTGATCGGCGTGGGCATACCTGTTATATAGCAGTGGTATTATATGGAAAACGGCATTTGAAAAAGGGAGACATTTGAAAATTACAATTGTATATGACAATGAGGTATATAGAAAAGGCCTTAAACCTGATTGGGGCTTTTCCTGTTTTATAGAGGCGTATGGTAAAAAGTTACTTTTTGATACAGGCGCAAACGGTTTAATACTTCTTGAAAATATGAAAGTGCTTGATATAAATCCAGCCAGCGTTGAAGAGATTTTCATTTCTCATGACCACTATGATCACGTTGGTGGCCTCTCAGATTTCCTTAAGATAAATCCTGTCAGGGTTTATGTTCCGTCATCATACCGTGAACAGGGTCATGCAAAAGATATAATTAAAATAAAAGAGACCGTTGAAATCCATGAAAAATTTTATTCAACAGGTGAACTTGAAAATATCGAGCAATCTCTTGCGATAAAGACAGAAAAAGGATTGGTTATAATTGTGGGTTGTTCTCACCCCGGGGTTGGCAATATCCTGAAGGCGGCTTCACAATATGGGAAACCTAATGCGATTATCGGGGGTTTACATGGATTTGAGGATTTCGATTTAATTAAAGATTTGGAGCTGGTCTGCCCTACTCATTGTACCCAGTTTAAATCAGAAATAAAATCACTTTATCCTGAGAAATGTGTTGAGGGTGGTGCTGGTAAAGTGATAGAGATATGAAATCGCAACTTAAGGTATTGGAATTAAGTATCTTGCATTTTTAGGTTTTTAACCGGCCATAGACTTTCTTGAAGTTTTTTTGATAAAAGTTTTCCCAATGAAAGATTTTGCTCGGGTTTGTACCGATAGTTATGTGATCGTTAATAGACTTAGAAAGGACAGAATAAAATGAAATATAACTGGAGAATATCAAAAAGAGTTTCACAGATACAAAAATCTGCCATCCATGAAATGACAAGGTTATCAAAAGAGGTGGAGGATGTGGCATTTTTATCCTGGGCCAAACCAACATCTGATACACCAGAACATATCAAAGAGGCTGCAATTTCTGCAATAAGAAACGGCTCTGTAGGCGGATATTCCGAAAATTCCGGTTTAGTTGAACTGCGTGAAGAGATTGTCAAAAAGCTCAAAAAAGATAACAATGTAAACGCCAATATTTCCCAGATATTGATCACTGTAGGGGCTATTGAGGGGTTAGCCTCTGCTGTAATGGCTTTGGTTGATCCTGGTGATGAAGTCATTTTACCGTCACCAACCTATTCTACACATATCCGTCAGGTTGTTATTGCTTCCGGAAAACCGGTTCTTGTCCCCACTATCGAGGAAGAAGGGTTTATTCTGGATATTGAGGGTATCAAGAAAGCAATAACTCCAAAAACAAAAGCCATTATGTATTGTTCCCCAAACAACCCGACCGGAACAGTAATTGATGAGAAACAACTCCGTCAGTTAGCTGAGATTTCTTTAGAGAATAATCTAATGGTCATTACAGATGAAGCTTACGAATATTTTGTTTATGATGGCCACAAGCATTTTAGTATAGCCTCGATTCCCGAGATGAGCAAGAATGTGGTGAGTTGTTATACTTTTACAAAGACATATGCTATGACAGGCTGGCGTATCGGTTATTTACATGCCCATGAAGAATTGATTCCACAGATTGCTAAAGCACATATTCCCTTTGCAATTTGTGCACCGGTGGTTTCTCAATATGCGGCGCTTGGAGCTTTGAAAGGTCCTCAGGATTGTGTCGTAAAATTCAGGGAGCACTACTTGTCCACTCGTAATTTGATGTGTCAGCGCCTGGATGATCTCGATTCTGTTTTTGATTACCACAAACCAGAGGGTTCATACCTTATGTTTCCACGGATATTATTAGATGAGGGCAGGGATTCGACGACTTTTTGCAAAAAGCTTTTAAAAGAGGCTAAAGTTTCAACAACGCCTGGAATAGCCTTTGGACCAACCGGCCAGAGGCACCTAAGGTTATCGTTCTGCGTCTCTGAGGAGGAGATAAATAAAGCGTTTAATAGAATGGAAACTTATTTTTTATAATAAACTAAACGTTTAAAAAAATAAACAGAGGTAAATAAGCTTAAAGCTAGTTATAGTATAATGAGAACATATCTTGACTGTATTCCCTGTTTCTTCAAGCAGGCACTTCGCGCCGGCCGATTGGCAACAGATGATGAAATGAAAATCAAAAAGCTTCTGGAGGAAGTGGGGGAGATGCTGAAAGATATTTCTATTGAAAGCACTCCACCGGAAACCGGGGAATTGATATATGAGAAAGTTAGAGAAATTACCGGTAATGTTGATCCATACCTCGAAATAAAAAGAGAAAATACCCGAAAAGCCCTTACATTATATAATCTTTTAAGGGAGAAAGTTGAAAAATCCAATGACGGGCTCCTTACAGCTATAAGGATAGCGATTGCCGGTAATGTGATGGACTTTGGCGTTAATGAAAACTTTGATATAGAGCAAGAAACAGATGAAATACTCAGTAAAGATTTTGCGATATGTGATTACGATAAGTTTAAAAGCTATTTAGATGAAACTGATAAAGTATTGTATATAGGTGATAATGCCGGGGAATCTGTTTTCTATAGAATATTGATAGAGCTACTAAATAAGCCTGTGACATATATAGTTAGAGAAATACCCATTATAAATGATGTGACATACAAGGATGCTCTACAGGCGGGCATCGATAAGGTGGCAACAATATTTTCCTCAGGAACAAGAGCGCCCGGCACTTTTCTTAAAAAATGTAGTAGAGAATTTATAGAGATGTTTAATAGTGCAAAATTTATAATAAGCAAGGGACAGGGAAATTATGAAGGGCTTTCAAATGAAAAACATCGCATATTTTTTCTATTAAAGGCAAAATGTTACGTTATTGCCAATGACATTGGCGTCAGTGAAGGCGATATCGTTTTAAAAGGAATAAATGTTTGAGTATTTGCGAAATGATCAAACCTCGATAATATTTTTGAATCTTTTAACCATCGTTCGGTTTCAGCGTTGAGCAGTTCTACACAACACTAATGAATGTTTTATTAATGTACACTCATATTTTTGAATAAATAAATTTATCTAATCGTTGACGATTGTTGGTTGTTTTGAAAACGTTGCGGAGCGTATTGAACGTATTTTGCATCCTTGTAGTTGACAGACATTCTTGAATATAATAATTAAGGGATGTAAAAATGAAAAAACACTTTGAATTTTTTATTAATTAGACAATAATTGGGAAAAGAGATGCAGGTATAAGTTTGATTACTTAATACTTGGCAATTTGAAAGCATAAAAGAAGGTGATGACATGAAGGCGAAGATAAATCAGATTGATGGCCTGGCTTTGGCTGGAATAAGCGATTCGAATCATTGGATTACTATGGATGCTCCTGAAGACTTTGGTGGGTATCGTGCAGGATCCCGTCCCATGGAATTGATACTTGTAGGACTGGCTGGTTGCACGGCAATGGACGTGCTTTCAATCTTGAAAAAGAAACGCGTTAACTTGATTGATTTTAATATGGAGGTCGATGCTGAGAGAGCAGAGGAGCATCCAAAGGTGTTTACAAGAATAACACTTCATTATATTTTTATCGGTAAAGGTATTCGTCCTGTTGATGTTGAGCGGGCAATAAAATTAAGCGAGGAGAAATATTGTAGCGCTACAGCAATGCTTAGAAAAGCTGTTGATATAATACATGATTACAAGATAATAGAGCCCGACTTTTAAGCATTGTTGTGTTTGATCTTACGATAGTAAAGGGATAGATAGTGGCAAAGATAGAACCGTTTGAAGAGCATACATCAAGATATGAAGATTGGTTTGAAAAGAATAAATTTGCCTATTTATCAGAACTGCAGGCGGTAAAGATACTATTACCTGAAATCGGGGATGGTGTTGAGATAGGCGTGGGGAGTGGTCGCTTTTCGGCTCCATTAGGGGTTAAATTTGGCGTTGAGCCCTCGGGACGCATGGGGAAAATTGCGAAACAGAGGGGAATTGAGGTTGTTGGAGGTGTTGCCGAGAATTTGCCTTTTGCTGATGGCAGGTTCGATTATGCACTTATGGTGACTACGATTTGTTTTTTAGATGATATCAAAATTGCTTTTTTAGAAACACGCAGAATACTCAAAACAGGCGGGCAGTTTGTCATAGGATTTGTCGATAAGGGAAGTTCTCTTGGAAAAATGTATTATAAGCTTAAACGGGAAAATATATTTTACAGGATAGCAACTTTTTATTCTGTAGATGAAGTTGTTTTTCATCTGGAGCAAGCTGGCTTTAAGTATTTCAGTTTTAACCAGACTATATTTCATGATCTGAACGAGCTAACGAAAATCGAGTCTATAAAAGAAGGTTTCGGAGAAGGTTCATTTGTTGTTATCAGGGTTAGTAAGTGAGGTTTAGAGTAAGTGTTTAAAGTAAGTGTAAAGTAAAGAGGGGGAATTTATATGCTAGGCATTTTTAATACCGCATTGTTGATTACCGGTTTTGTTTTTATGATGATGTTAGTTATCGAATACCTCAATGTTTTAACCCGAGGTGCTTGGCAACGTGGCTTAAGCAAACATAAGTGGGCACAGTATATCATAGCTGTACTTTTGGCTGGCTCCCCTGGTTGTTTAGGAGCGTTTGCGGTGGTGGCTATGTATTCCCACGGTGTTGTGACTATCGGGGCTATAGTAGCCGCCATGATTGCTACCAGCGGTGATGAAGCGTTTGTAATGTTTGCTGTATTTCCCGGGAAGGCTTTTGTATTAACAGGGGTTTTAATCGGCATAGGATTGGTAACCGGATGGCTGGTTGATGTCTTTGTAGGCAAGCGGGTTGCCGATAAGCTTAAAGCCTGTAAGAAGCTTGAAATCCATGAGTTGGAAACCTGCGAATGCTTTCCTAAAGATAAAATCGTCAAGCAATGGCAACAGCTTTCACTTGCTAGGGGAGTTCTTACGGGAGTTCTGCTCTTGTTTGTTTTGGGTATTGTCACCGGTTCGGTTGGACCCCAGACATGGGACTGGAAGAAAATTACCATTGTCATATCCAGCTTAGTTGGATTATTCATAGTTGTCACAGTTTCAGAACACTTCCTTCAGGAGCATCTCTGGAAACATTTAGCCCTGAAACACTTGCACAGTATTTTCCTCTGGACATTTGGAGCTCTTTTGGTAACTCATCTTATATCAAATTATCTTCACCTTGAAAATGTCATCCAAGCAAATTTACTTTTGGTGGTTATAGTTGCCTGTCTGATTGGGATTATTCCCGAATCCGGTCCTCATATGATTTTTGTTACTCTTTTCAGCCAGGGGTTAATTCCTTTTAGTGTTTTATTGGCCAGTTCAATCGTTCAGGATGGTCACGGTATGCTTCCCCTATTGGCTCATTCGAGACGTGTGTTTATATTTGTTAAAGCGGTTAATTTAGCAATTGGTTTGACAATTGGACTTTTAGGTTGTTTTATAGGTTTGTGATGCTTATCTTAAGTGGCCAAAATACAGCGTGGAAGTAGAAAGGAATAGAAATGTACACCTATGGTCCAGTTCCCTCGCGAAGGCTGGGGCGCTCCTTGGGTGTAAGCCCGATTCCATCAAAAACATGCTCTTATTCCTGTGTTTATTGTCAGCTGGGAAGAACTAAGAATCTTACGATTGAAAGAAAAAGTTATTTTCCAAAAGATGATATTCTCTCTGAAATTTTAAAGAACGCCGGCGGTTCCAAGCCGGATTATATCACTTTTGCCGGTGATGGCGAGCCTACTTTATGCCAAGATTTGGGCTGGCTTATAAATAAAACCAAGGAAAGGTTGCGCTTGCCGATAGCTGTAATTACCAACGGTTCTCTACTGTTTCTTAAGGATGTAAGACGAGATTTAAAAGAGGCTGATGTAGTGCTTCCAACCTTGGATGCAGGAAACGAAAAAGTATTCCGGCATACAAACAGGCCTCATGGCGATATCGGTTTTTACACTATGTTGGGTGGGCAGATAGATTTTCGGCATGATTATGCCGGGCAGATATGGCTGGAGGTTATGCTTGTGAGCGGGTTGAACGATTCAGAGGAAGAGCTAAGTAACATCAAGCAGGCCGTTGATATGATAAAGCCGGATAGAGTTTATGTTGTAACCCCGATTCGTCCCCCGGCTGAATCTTGGGTAAAACCATCGTCTCCAGAAAATATTCTGAAGGCTCAAAAAATTCTTGGCAAGGTTGAATCGCTTGTGGGTTTAGAGTCAGGTGAATTTGGTTTACACGAATTTTCAAATGCCCGTCAGGCTATACTTGAGATCGGGTCACGCCATCCCCTGCGCTGGGAACAGGCAGTAGATATCGAGAATGCGTTCTCTGAGCCGAATACAATCAATCAAATGCTTGAGGGGAAAAAACTTGTTAAGGTTAATTTCAATAATAGCTGGTACCTGCTTCCTGGACATTTTGTCAGAGGGGAATAAACCCGTTTTAATCAATAAAAAAAACGGCTATTTCTATTATTTGTAAGCCCAGATCAGGGCTTCTCTATATGGCTCTATAAATGAGATTAAAGGGAGTTACCGAAACTCCCTTTAATAAAAGCTTGAGATTAATGAATAGACCTTCCAGCGGGAAGGGTTTAATTAGAAATTTAATCTGTGGAATTACTTTCTTCTGCCGATTTCTCTCATTTTCTTTTTGAGGTCGGGATTCTCAGCCATTTTTTCAAGCATTGTCTCGCCCATTCCCTCATATTCAAGCAGTTTTTCAAACAGCACGTCGCGGTTTGCGGGTGATTCTACGAGCCGATCCATTATATTGTTAACCCAGATGGTATCAGCCAGAAGATTATCGACCATTTCAGCTTTGAACTCTTCGTCGTTGACCAGCTTTTCTATAAGGTAGCTTTTCATTTCAGGGGTTGCCAGTATTTGGTCAAGTGCCTTTTGTTTTTCGCAACCAGCGAAAAATGCCACCAAAACGGCGATAGCAATTAATCCGAGAATTAGTCTTTTCAATTTTTCCTCCCTTAAAATTCAACTTTTTCCTTCAGAACACATTTTATAAATATTAATGAGGTATGTGTCAAGCTAAAATTCGATTGATATGTATACAGAATATCATGTATTCGAAGTTGATTGTCGATGTCAGATAGTGATAAGCAAATAGCCTTAGAAGAGTTAAATCATTTTCGTTGTGGTAAAAAACTAAGGTTTTCAAAAGAGAGGATAACAGTTCTTAAGAAGGTGATGGTCGCTTAAGGATATCTTGAGGCTGATGACCTTCTTAGCTATTTTAAAAAATACAAGGTGTTAAAACTTCAAGAGCGATAGTCTATAGGACACTGATGCTGTTAGGGCAATCGGATATTTTACGCAGGATTTATTTTGGAGCAGGGGTAATACATCTTGAAAAAGTGTCAGCCGGACACATGCATTATTATATGATATACAAAAACTGCGGGATCGGTTACGGATTTCACCATCCTGAGTCACAAGCGTTTTTGAGACAACCTTGTGAAAAATCTAATTTTGTCATTAGCGACTACTGTTTTCAGATATTCGGGATATGTTCTGATTGTCGTAGGAGAGAAATTAAACGTGAATGGGACGTTCGCAATAAAAACGTTTAAAGAAAGTAAGCCAGAGTTGTAGTTAACCTATATCTTTTTATAAAGTACAAATTTTCCGTTAAGGTCTGTATGATGTTATCTTTTCGGTTCTTCAAGTTGCTTGATATAAAGATAGGATATTAGTAGGCCAATAAAGGTTGTGAAGAATAATATCCAGAAATTAAAAATCTCCAAAATAAGCCCGCCAATGCTTGATAAGAACACAGTGGGAGCAATGAGTGTATGAACTAATCCAACCGAGATCGGCCTGCTTTTTTCGGGGGCTATTTCCAACAGGTAGTTTGTATATCCCATTGAGGTTCCACTTAGGGCTGCTCCGTTAAAGAAGAAAGCTAGGCCAAAGATGAAATAACCCGGGTTTATATTCAGTGATACAAAGCCGATTATGGGGGGGATGAAGGCGCAAATGGTGGAGATTTTCAGGAGACGCTTGTTGGAGACATGGTTGGACAGCCATGCCCAAAGAAAGTTTAATCCAAGGTAACCGACCATTTCAAAGGAGAGGTAAGTAGCAGCCATAGCTTTAGATATCCCCAGTTGTTGATTAGCCAATATCACATAAAATGGACCTGCTAACAAAATGGCGTTAGATAAAAATCTGGCGACCACCAAGCGCTGGATGTTTGAATCTTTTTTTAGCAATTTTAAACCATTAGATAAATTTTCTTTAAACTTTCTTTTTGGTATTTGTAC
>Ga0180301_10003372_pt1 | contig 12484 bp, 11 predicted proteins | sample GuaBasSediGuay16_FD_121797 | JGI IMG/M metagenome (GOLD analysis project Ga0180301, IMG submission 121797) | Subseafloor sediment microbial communities from Guaymas Basin, Gulf of California, Mexico - Guay16, Core 4569-2, 12-15 cm | ecosystem: Environmental > Aquatic > Marine > Hydrothermal...
ATTATAACGTTTAAGTTCTTCCATAATTAAACGTTGCAGAATTTTAGATCGCCACCAAAAATACCAAGATAAAAGCGGAAATGCAAGTAAATATTTGATACCCAAATTTTGGAAGACAAAAAGCGGATTAAGAGCTTGTTTACAATTAAATCTATAGCAAATAGCCTCTACTGAAGCTGACGATATCATGTAAAAACGAAGCTTAGAAATATCTAATTTTCTCTTTGAATTCTTAGCATACTCACGAATAAAAAATTCTGCGATATCTTTGCCTTCAGTCTGCCTTCGTGCGCCAAATGCAAAAAGAAGATTCTGATAAGCTAATGCAACATCTTTTAATGGATCCCCAATTTCCGGGTATTCCCAATCTATCGAAACAATTTTTCCATCTTTCGTGATTAAGAAGTTGTCTAAATGCATGTCCCCGTGAATTATGGAATAATGATAACAGGGATGTGCAGAGGCGTTATGTTGAACCCAGTTGACTATCTGATTAGAGGCTAATTTGACATTCAAATTTTTTTGGAGGGTTTCCATAGAGGCCGCTTGGAACTTTGCATAATCATACTCATCGATTGGCTTTCTTAAATGACTGAGCTTAAGATCTCTCCACTTTAAAGAATGGAGAAAAACAAGCATTTCTGCAAAACGTTTTATTATTGAAAATCTTTTCTCATGAGGAAGCTGTCTGAGATATTTTCCCATGGGTTTACCTTTTACTTTTTCCATGAGAATGAAAGGTCTCCCTAAAAATTTGTTGCTGGTCTCAGCGGCGTACACGCGTGGGACAGGAAAATTTTTAGACTTTAGAGCTCTTAGAATTTCACTTTCTCTCATACATTTGACTTTTTCATTCCCTCGGTATACTTTCAAAACGAATTCAATTTCTTTTAGTTCGCTGTCTTTGTAGTAAATTAGTGTGAAGGTGTAGATTACGCTACTTAATCCTCCGCCTATTTTGGATAATTTAGCGATCTTGTAACTTACATCCCTTGGTAATTTAATCTCTTCATTTCTTCTTAAAATATTATGGATATAATTCTCCAATTGAGACGAACTTATTCGAGTACGCATTTCATACTCCTTTCAACTGATTTGGTGAGTTTCACTAGTATCTCTCTTGAAAGAAGTTCTTTTGGAGTTATTTTTTGTAAAACAAACTCAGCAGCCCATAGAAAGAATAAAAAACTTGTGTTCTCAAAAACAGTCCAGATTTTAGGGTGAATTTTATGCAGTCCTAAGTATTTAACAACTACAAGATTATTATGCCTTAAATATTGCACTAGTCGTCGAAAGTTGAATAATGTTCTATAAGCCAAAATTTTCAATTTAACAAGGAAAGAATCTATACTGAATACGTTAGAGAGTGTTAATACTAATGTTCCGCCATCTTTTAAGACCCTTGACATTTCCCTAATGCCGAGTTGATGGTTTGGAAAATACTTAAGGGTTCTGATGCAAGTAATGCCGTCGAAGGAAGAATTTTTGAAGGGTAAAAATTGACCATCGGCAAGAATTAAGTCGTACGAACGATCACCTAGTTCCTTTCTTCTTTTAGCTGCTAGTCTTAACATATGTTTATTCAGATCAATTCCAACTACCTCACATCCATAAGCCGCCATTGTTTTTGCAATACGACCTGTACCCACACCTACATCTAGTATTCTTTCAAGTGGTCGTGGCCTCAAATATTTAACTATCGTCCTTAATTCAATAGCAGAGATAAGTTGCCCTCCTGACGTTCCAAAAACTTGTTTTTCATAGTCAGCTTTGCATTTGGCCATCTTAGATCTCACTTTTTAAATAAAAAATTCTTAAATACATTACTAGCTAACTCGGATGCAGTAATAGAAAGCGCCCCATTTTGTTGAACATATTTGATTACTTCGGTAAGCATTTTAATACAGTTTGGAACATTTCGATAATAATACCAAGGAAGATTATGCCCACTTAAAGAAATCAGATCTTTAGGGTGAATATAAAACATTGCTTGTTTTCGTAAAGTGAGATTCATCTTCAAGCCTATTTTTGCCCATTTTAAACCAAAAATCCTCAGCCATCCTCCTCCTATAGGAAAAGGCAACAATGGATTTACCGAAACCGGGATTTCGATCAGAGGATGATCCTCCCCTGCGAAATTTTTGATACAGAATGGTTTTGATCGCCAGGCTATTGTACTTCTTGCATAGAACAAAGAGTTAACTATTGAGGAGTCATAAAGGTACCCATTTTTTTGCAGAGCTATAAAACAATCTCTGTTTATTTTAAAAAGAGGAGCACGAAAACCGATAGGTCTCACTCCGGTAGCGAATTCAATTATTTCGGTAGCTTTCTTAATATTTCGAACCTGTTTATTAATACTTAAGATTGTTTCCATCGGGTCATGTTTTAAGCCATGGCAACCTATCTCATGTTTCAACTCCACGATTTTTTTCACAACTTCTGAAAACTCCTTAGCAACAATAGCTGGCACAAAAAATGTAGCTCTAATTGAATATTTACTGAAAAGATTTAAAAGCTGATCTATTCCCTTATAAATTATGTAATTCTGTTTCGATGTGAACGGGGGGTCTACATCCACCGTCATTATGAAGTATGAATTAGTGCATGTCATTGTCATCTTCTCAAGTCTTAATTCATAATATTTAATACCCGGATTCACATAAGATAAGATGGAAGTCAAGGAGATTAAAGAATGTTAAGTAAGGGACAGCAAATTAACGGTCAGATTAAAAGTAAAATTTTTTGCTCTATGGTATTCGTTATTTTTATAACTGGCATTATCATTCTATCGTTTGAATCATTTTGGTCTCAAACAATTGTAATAAAAAATTCGGGTACAATAGTGACAGTTTTACCCCTACATGTCGATGGGAGATACGTCAAGGACTCTGAGAATAGGACTATTAGATTGAGAGGTATGAATGCTGGGCATCAGTTCGTTGACCATCCAAACGGTTGGTGGACGCCTAGAGGCCAAGGTTACTTGGCGGGTTACGGAGTGTGGGATCCTGAAGCGGTTCAGTACAATCTTGACAAGATGAAAGAGTGGGGAATTAATATCCTCAGAATGCATACCGTTATTGAATGGTGGCTTGCGGATAATTTAAGTTATAGACAGCATATTAAAGACACGATAACATGGGCTGGAGAGAGGGGAATTTACGTTATATTCGAACCTTGCTTCGTAAGGGGGCCCCCAAATCAATGGCAATTTGCACTCCCCTATTATCCATACTTGATATACGATGCGGAACACACAAACCTTCCCGAAGACGCAGCAATTATGCCTAACCGTGAAGCCTTCATAGACTACTGGGTAAGCGTTGTTAATGAGCTAAAGGGATACACAAATGTATTATTTGAAGTTTACAATGAACCGCATGGAAACAGTACAATTAAGGCGGAGTTTTTCGATATGGTTCAAGAATGGATAGATGCAGTAAGGAATGCTGGAGCGACTCAAATACTAATAGTCCAGTGGGGCTACAGCATCGACATGAACCTTGACTATCCTTCTGAAACAATATACACATCTATAAGGTGGGTTGAAGATTATCCCCTTAACGACCCTTTAAATAACATAATGTACAGTTTCCATCTTTACAGAGGAGATATACATAGGTCTGAGCCATCCTATCTCGCATGCTACACATACGAAGATATGCTGCTGGGGCTCCAATATTGTCTAGTTGATTACGTGCTTAATAATTTGAGCAAACCTGTCATATGCGGAGAAATAGGAGCGAATATGTGGCATACGGGAGAAGAACTACAAAGGGAACTTGCTTGGCTAAACAACACCTTGACCATATTCAACGAATGGGGAGTGGCCTATCTATATTACAGTTGGGCAATCCCCGTGCACATGCGGCATGGATGTCTCTCAAACGGATACGTATGGTGTCCACCGCCAAATGAAGCAGGAACAGTCCTAATTAATAATATTAACAAGTAAACTTCAATCATCCCAAAAAATGTTTCCGCTTTTTGGCGCACGTGCAATTACCAGAGTTTTCATGGGTCTATGCTCACAAAACAGATCATATCCATATTGATTTAATAATTCATAAACTACTTGTGACTTCTGACCTAATTCTTGTCGATGAACTTCTATTAATAATGTCGGCTTATGACTTTCAAGTATACGTAAACTACCCTTTAAAACCTCCAATTCGAAACCTTCCACATCAATTTTTATTAGATCAACTTTATCTACTCCGCATTCCTTTAGTATATTTTCTAATGTATCTACTAAAACATAATACGAAGACGAACTTGTCGTTATGTATTGACGCAATAAACTAAAAAAGGATCCATCTTTAACTAGTTGTATCCATTTATAAAATGTCCTTTTTCCAATGTACGGGTTGATAGGAGGAAGAAGGCTCGTCCCACCTAAATCAGATGCTTCATAAAGTTTCCTTGTTTCTCTTTTGCTTCCAGCTGCTTTACGAACTGGAATAACGTTATCTAGTTTGTAATAGGATAAATTTTTTTTCAGTACTTGATAATTCATTGGATGAGGCTCGATTGCTATAACTTTTCCTATTTTTCCAACCAGTTGTGCGGCCATTATAGCGTAGTAACCGAACTCTGACCCAACGTCAACAACCGTCCATCCCTTCCTAATTTTAGAAAACTCATTTTTAAAAAGAAGTTCGTCGGTCTCCCAATCGCTAAGATGTATGGTGATTTTATTCTTTATTTTTCGAAGGTTATAAAGTTTCATTTATCATTCCGCATTAATATTTTTAAATTAATTAACCCAAGATTTTGGTATTTATACAGTCAATTTCAAGATTCAGATGATTATGCACGTAGCGCAAATAGTAAGGCAAAACGAACTTCAGCAACTTTCCACTGTCTGAAGCATCCTTTTAATATTGCCGCTAATGAAACCGAAACACCATGCAGCCATTTGAAGCACATAATGGAAAGGTAATAAAAATACAAATTTACGATGCACTAGTTTGTATGCAGGGAGAATATGTAATAAACCTCTTAACAATCCAGCTAATGGGTTCATTCCAAAAAGCGAAAAAATGTTTCTATTTTTAAGATAAAGATCAAAATCACCAAGTCCGTACCAAAACCACTTTTTCCACACCTCACCCCAGCTTTTAGGTCTTCTCTCGTAAAAAATTGCTGAACTTCGCTTTATAAGCCACCCTTTTTTTCTAACTCTGAAGGCAGCATCTTGATCCTCTCCTGTACCCTTAAGTTTGCTATCAAATCCGCTTACTTGACGGATGGCTTCAGTACGGAAAATTGCTCCACCAGTTCCTGGTAATTTCGAATCTAACGAGCCATTTTTTAAATCATATAGTACGAAAGGAATATTTTCTAAAACTTCAATTAAGTTTCCTTTAGGTAAAATGCCGTATCTAGCCTTAGCTATGCCTACCCTAGGATTCTTCTCCATAAACTCCACTTGTTTTCGTACATGATTAGACGGCAAAATCATATCACCGTCAACCCAAATAATGTACTTTCCCTTAGCATTCTTAACCACTACGTTTCTTGACGCCCCTAGTCCCTTCCACTTATGATGAAAAACTTTAACTTTCATATCAATTTTTGAAACGTAATTATTTATTATGAAAAGTGTTCTATCCTCGCTTCCGTCGTCAACAAATATTATTTCCATAAGTTCATGTGGATAATCTTGTTTCGAAATGCTTTCAATTGTGCTTCTTATAGTATTTTCACAATTGCGAACGCAAACACCTATTGTTACAAAAGGTAATGGCAACCTTAGTCATCACACGAAAACTGAACTCAGTTGATTAATCTAGAACTCCCTTTAATATTTGCTCATAAATAATATCCAATCTTTTCGCGATAGTTTTCCAATTGTAGTTCATTATTGCAAACTGCTTAGCTGTTTTTCCTAATCTTAATGCAAGCTCCCTATTTTCTAATAATTTAATTATCATACGTGAAAATTCGTTGATATCATCTGTTATAAGAGCATGGAGACTATTTCTAATATTTAGTCCTGACACCCCTATACTGGTGGATACTACGGGCAAGGCGCAAGAAAAGTACTCGAGTATTTTTAACCTTGTGCCTGAACCTCGTAATAATGGGGCAATCGCAACATCAGAAGCCAAAAGAAAATCAGTAACTCTGTCCACTTTTCCTGTAAAAATTAAATTAGGCATATTTATTTTTATTTTTTCAGGGACTCTTCCTATTACAAGGAATTTGACATTTGGTACTTTCTTCATAACAGCAGGGGCTATTGTGAAGGCTATCAGTTTGACTGCTTCTAGATTAGGAAGATATTCCATATTTCCCACAAAAACAACCACGCGACAACCATCTAAACCGTACTTTTTTTTAATCTGAAAAATTGATTCAGTGCGTTTTTCATCATCAAGATAGATTATATCCGTTCCATTGGGGATCACACGAATTTTTGCTTCCTTGAGTCCATAAAAGATTAATAGTCTTTTTTCTTCTTCTGATACTGTCAAAATTAAATTTACAAATTTATAAAAAATATTTTCACAAAAAAGTTCTAATGTCCTCCTTAACGCATTTGTATGCTTTACTCTTATTGCTTGCAGCACATCATGACAGTCCGCTACTACTACTTTCCTCCAGATTTTATTTGCCATAATAGCTAAAAATACTCCCGTTGATTGTTGCTCTATTTGAATAATATCACACTTTTGTATTATTTCCCGAGCTCTTAAAATGAAAATCGGATCATAGAAATATAAAGATAACTTCTTTGTTATTCCTAACGCCCTACTCAGAAATCTTAAAATCCATAGAGGAAAAAACCCTTTAATGGTATAGACAGTTATTCCGTTGATCTTTTTAATGCCTGTATTGAATCCTGGGATTATTAAAAAAACCTTATTGCCGAGTTTTGCAAGGTTTTTAGCTAAATTATAAATACGAACAGAATACCCAGTGTCATATGATAAGGAATCTTCAAATGAACTCAGAATACAGATCTTCATATCATAACACTTTATACACTTTTATCATTTAACAAGAGCTCTGCTGCACTTATGTGATCTGATTTTTGTATGCTTTTTCAATTATTTCTAAATCCTTCAATGCATCCTCGCCGATGAGTTGTTTTTCATTAGAATCACTTATATAGTTAATAAAATGCGAAAGTTCTTTTAAGTAAGGTTTGAAAAATTTCGGTGTTCTGCCTAAAATCAATTTAATTGCTGTAATTGCCTTGTTTGAAGGAGAAAAATAGGCCCTTGCATGCGACATAGTTCCGAAAAGTTCTACCCCTATTGCTGTGTTTTGCGAGAACCATCCAACATTCATAATCGCCGACGTTCCACACTTAAAGTTCATAATGCAAGTTGCATAATCCTCAAAATCAAAATTAAATCGATACCCTAGGACGGTCTTAACCTTCGATACTTCCCCAAAGTACCAGCGTAACAAGTTTATTATATGGCACCCTAAATCCATAAGTACCCCTCCACCGGACATTTCCTTATTTAACCACCATTCAGGAACAGGACGAGGAATCGCGCTCTCGGCTCTATGGAAAAATGGTCCTGCAGCAATATTAACAGCATAGGCGATCTGTATTTCTCCTAAAGCACCGCTTTCCATCAGTCCCTTAAGATTCACAAAACCAGAAAAATATCTTAAAGGATAACCTACCATCAATTTAACATTTTGTTTTCTAACAGCAGAAATTATCCTTTTTCCTTCATTTAAGTTTCTTGCGAGCGGTTTTTCTAAGAATACATGTTTTCCTTCTTCTGCTGCACTTATCGCGCAAGGCGCATGAAGATGAGTAGGCAGAGAAATTATTACAGCATCTATATCTGGTTGCTTTAGAAGTTCAGGATAGTCCGTAAATAACCGTTTGACTCCTAGTTTCCGAGCATATTTTAATGCTTTCTTTGAAACATCAGCAACCGCTACAACATTCGCGGACTTTAGGCTCAAACAGTTTCTAAGGTGCACTTTCCCTATGAAACCAAGACCAATTATGCCTAAATTAATTTTCTTTGCCATATTATCACACAATTGTTAGATTAGACGCTTGTCCAGTCCCAATGCACAAACTACTCTATATCCAAAAGCCACAATTTTCTCGGACAGTCCCTTCTTGGGATATTTTACTCTAAAATAGTCCAAATCTGCCCCTTTAATTTTAAAGGATAAGTTTCCTAGACCCTCTTTCCTTGCAAGCATTATATGGCCAACTGATTTGGGATTTACGCTCATAATCGTTGCGGCCGTCGCATCGATTGCAACCGGATCTTGACTTGCCATTACAAGCCCCAACTTTAGGGTTTTTGAACCGCAAACAATCAAGCCGTCAAGAAAATGTAAATCGAACGGCATAACTTTGTTTAATGCGACAATAACCTCGTCAAGTTTAGGATGATACTTGAACTTTTTCGGGTAAGGATTGCAGCCAAAAATATTTTTTAAAGCACACGAAATTTTCGTGAAAGTCATATACTTCATTTTCGGAACGTTCACGCGTAAATCAGCATTTTTAATTACTTTAGGAATTAAAAACTCGAAAACTTCATCCTTAACTTTCACTTTGGTGGTTTTTGATTCAGCCTCGGAAAGATTAACCAAATTTACGCAGTATTTTTTCGCAAGTTTTTCGTAACCCAAATATTTAAATGCGTATTTGCATTTCATGGCCGAAGCGTCGGACTCTACAATGGAGATTTCTATATCTGGAGAAATTTCTTCGCGAAACATTTCGATTAGTGCAGCGACGAAATTCGGATCCGTTGTCTGACCTGTAGAGTAGTCCCAATAATAGCACATGTTTGGTTTAATAACAATCCTTTTCGCTTTGGGAAACGAGTAATCAATCAATTCAAGCGCTTCTTTAACTGCTTCCCTGAGAGAATCCACGTTTCGATCTTTACATTCAATCAACCCAACTAAACTCAATAAATCCACCACTAGATCGCTGATTCATTTTCCCCAGGCAACATATCGCCGCCTAAACATATACGTCATTAAAGCACTTATCAGAATTATGTTGTCAATGATTAGTTCAACGAAAACATGCCTCGCGAAAGTCATCAATCCCAATACAGAGAAGATAATAGCTAGGCTAAGTGGAGAAAGCGGATTCAGTACTATTAAGGCTACACCGCTAAGAATTGATATGAGTAAGATTATGGGATCAAAGATGAACAAGGTTATTTCGGGTATCGCTATTCTCTTAGGCAGAGAGAGCCGCCTTTTTAAGAGAAGCTTTAGACATTTAATCCATAGACCTATTAGTTGATTGGCTCGTCGAAGTTTAATTTTGAATTTTGCAAGGAAGCTTGGCGGAAAGATTGTATAAAATACTGCTTCAGGAACCATTATGCTTCGATAACCTCCAGAAACGACTTTTAATGCCGTTCCAGAATCGTCAGAGCCAGTTTCACAATCAAAAATATCAAATGCATTGCGCTTATAGGCGCAGAATCCACCTTCAAACCTTATGGTTGAATGAATTTTCGATTCGCCAAGCCTAACAAAATTGGCAAGTCGGAGATACGATTCTTCAGCTCTAGTGACCCAAGACGCTTTAATATTCACATTTATCCCTCTCCCGGTAATGGCGCCAATTCTTGGATCGCCCAAAAAAGGCAGTACTTTTCGAAGAATGTCTGGAGGCCACCTCGTATCAGCGTCAGAAACTATTAGAATAGATTTAGTAGATACTGATAGCGCTTTATTCAATGCCACAGATTTTCCAACTCGCGGATTCTGCTTTACCAACTTAATATTTAAATCGGGATTTTTTTGCATAAAAATGTGAACTTTTTGCACAGTGTTATCATTTGAAGCATCATCGACAACGATTATCTCCATTTTATTCTTAGGGTACGAAACATTCCTAATGTTTTCCAGTTTAAGTTCTATATTTTCCTCTTCGTTATGAACAGGAACCAAAATCGATATTTCTGGCTCAAAGCTTTCATCCACTTTAACGTTCCATGATTTCCCAATATATCTTTTAATATAAGCAAAGTAGGTTAAATACGTTCCTACGAAAATGGACATAGAACACAGAAATATAAGCTGCAACATTTTAATCGCTTTATCCTCGAACAGATTTGCGATAATCTTTTATCGAAGCCAAGTATCTCTCTACGCAAGGACCTACGTTCTAATGATAAAGAAAAGTTCTTTTTCTTTTAAATACTTATCAAATTTGTCACTTATTGGACGCTTCTGCTGACTTGATATAATTGAAAACTCACATTTGAATTCTCTGATTGCCATTTCCTTAAGCTTAATGAACCGTGAAACGTCAACTTTTACTATATTTCTCCTGAAAAGGCCAAATAATTTTTCAAATATTGGTCCAACACGCGCAAACTTATGCAAAATACAAAACTGATACATTCTTGGCTTCAAACCGAGCTTTTCCACGCATTTTCTTAAAATCCTATATGTCGCCCTGTGATCAGGATGGGAATCATTCTTAAAAGGCAAATATATCTCAACTGGCCGATAACGGTTCAGTATCTCGATGACCTTTTTCTCGGCTTCTAACTCATATCGTTCAAGGGTCCCATCTTCGAAATCAAGGAATAGCACGTTTTCTTTGGGTACACCAAGTATCTCTGTTGCTCTGAGTACCTCCCTTCTCCGAAGCTCTCTAACTTCATCAGGTGATGGATCATTGTCGATGTTTAGGACGTTTTTAAACAGGTTTCTTCCGTCAGTCATTATGACGATTAAGACATTGTACCCTTCGCTTATTTTTTTGGCAATTGTCCCCCCACATCCAAACGTTTCATCATCCGGATGTGGTGCAAACACTATTACAGTTTTTTTCAATTTCATCCCTCGTTGTTTGATTACAGAAAACTCATAAGGAATTTAGGATTAAAGATAAAAATTGTTTGTGAAGACCAAATATAGAACATTTTTCCTCTTTACAAGAAAACTTAACACATTATTTTAAGCGTAAGATAAATTGATAAGTTTTCTGGGCAAAATCTTTGGCTTTAAGTATAAGTCTGTATTTTTGGTGGAAGAACTTGTGGAAAACCTTAAGCTTTTGTAGATTACCTTTCCACTCCCTCTTCCATCTCCAAACTCCCCAAGATGCTGATGCCTGGGTCGGAGGTGGATCGGAAACCAATCCCATATGATATTGTGAGTATCCTTTGTCAGCTGCCCACTCCATAACTTTCCAGTGTAAGATATCATTGGGCCTAACTTTCCATCCTTCCCTTAAAGAACCCGCAGCCAACGCAAACACAGTATCACCATGCATTACCGTGAATACCCCTGAAACAGCCCTTTTATTCCACCTAGCCAAAAATACTCTTGATAGTTTGGGGTCATAAACGTCCCAGACTGCTTTGAACCATGAGTACGGGTAACTTGTAAATCCGCCTCTTTTCTCCGCCGCTTTAAGCAAAGAATAAAACGTTTGCAGATCGTTCATTTCTCTCGATTCGAAGACTTCCACGCCCTCTCTCAGAGCTTTCTTTATGTTTCTCCTCTTATTGTGAGATATCCTTCCCCAGAGACTTTCACTTCCGCCCTTCAAGCTTATGATATACTCGTTATATCTGCAAACAAGAGAATATCTGAAAGAAGAAAAAGCAATGTCGGCTTTTAATGCCTCTGGCACAAAAATGCGTGCCTCTATTATTCGATTCTTTTTGGCATAATCCTCAAGTGCTTTTAGAAGACTTTTAACAGCAAACGTAGAATTTCCATTTTCTGTGTTCACAATCGGACCACGCATAGCCCCTAAAGTCATGCCAAGACCAAAGTACTTGGAATAAGTGCCTTGAAGCACTCCAACCAGTTCATTATGACGAAAGCACGCTAATCTTACTACATTTGCTTTCGGAAAAGCCCTTTTAGATATTTCACCGTATTCAAAGCATTGCTCAAAATTGCCAGCCGAGAACTTTTCCACAAAGGAATTCCATGATTCACTCGGCAAATCTACAACAATAGAATATTCAGGCATCTTACCAGCCTTCAGACACCAGCTATGTCCGAATGGTTAGATGAGCGCCAAGCTTGTTAGATAAACGGCGTGAAAAACTGTTTTCTAAAGCCCAACAATACATCCGAGCAAACAAGCCTCTCTGAACATATCTGACAGTAATATTTCTTCTAACGCTGTTTGACCATTCAGCTTTATAAGGTTCAAAACCTCTAGTCAAATCAAATTCTCTTAAACCTCTCCTGATACATTCTTCAATTATATGCATTCGTAATAAATTTACAACGCTAAACTTTCCGAACTTAGGATTGAAACCTGTTAGATAGGAATACTTCTTTAGATTATAATCAAAGGTGTAATCAGCGGCAATAGGTTCATTGTCTGCTATCAAAAAGTGCAAATCGAGCCAACCTCTTTCATTGAAAACCTGAGCAACGTCAAGATGGAAATTTCTAAATTCCTCGGTAGCGAAAGCTCCGCTTTTGCCCTTAGATTTCCATCTTTCTTGATGAAGTTTAAAAAATATCTTCATAGCAGCATCAA
>Ga0180301_10003373_pt1 | contig 12483 bp, 10 predicted proteins | sample GuaBasSediGuay16_FD_121797 | JGI IMG/M metagenome (GOLD analysis project Ga0180301, IMG submission 121797) | Subseafloor sediment microbial communities from Guaymas Basin, Gulf of California, Mexico - Guay16, Core 4569-2, 12-15 cm | ecosystem: Environmental > Aquatic > Marine > Hydrothermal...
ACCCCCAACATATCCGATGCAATGCACAGAAAAGGTGAGATGAAAGGAATCAAACCCATAACAGGTGGAGTTAAAGCTGTTGGAAAAGCCTTAACAGTTAGAACTTATCCGGGAGACTGGGCTAAACCTGTTGAATCGATAGACCTAGCTGGACCTGGAATTGTAATAGTAGTTGATGCGGGAGGATGTGGAAAAGCAGTTTGGGGTGAACTTGCAAGTTGGAGTTGTATTCAAAAGGGAGTTAACGGTGTTGTGATAGATGGTGCTGTAAGAGATGTTGATGTAATTCGAGAACTAAAATTCCCAGTGTTTGCTAAACTTATAAATCCAACTGCAGGAGACCCAAAAGGGTTTGGAGAAATAAACGTTGAAATAATTTGTGGTGGTGTTAAAGTTCGGCCCGGTGATTGGGTAATCGCGGATGATAATGGAGTTATGGTTGTACCTCAGGAAGAAGCCGTTGAAATAGCAAACAGAGCTAAGGATGTATTTGAAAAAGAACAAAGAATTCGAGCTGAGATAAAAAGAGGGAGCACTCTTTCAAAGGTTCTAAGACTTAAAAAATGGGAAAAAATTGTTGGGTGAACAACAAAAGATGAAAATACTTGTTATGGGTGCAGGTGCTATTGGAAGTCTTTTTGGAGGTTTACTTGCTGAAGCAGGAAACGAAGTTTTCCTCGTTGGAAGACAACCTCACATAAGTGAGATTCAAAACTCAGGTTTAAAAATAAAGGGTTTTGTGGATAAACATATCACAAACATCAAAGCTGGAACGACACCTTCCATCATTCAAGATGAAGATACCGATTTGGTATTGTTGACGGTTAAAGCTTACGATACAAAACAGGCAACCCTTCAGATCAAACCACTAATAAAAAGTAGAACAACCGTTCTTTGTCTTCAAAACGGGATAGGTGTTGAAGAAGAAGCAGCAAAAATATTGGGTAAAACTAACCTTCTAAGAGGTGTTACTTTTTGTGGAGCCTTTTTAAAAGAACCAGGTACAGTCTTCTATACAGGTTTTGGGGAAACCATCATTGGGAGACTTAACAAAAATCAGGATGAAGTAGAAGAAATCGTGAAAACCTTTAAAAATGCAGGTTTTCCAACAAAAATCTCAGAAAACATCCAGACAACAGTATGGACGAAAACACTTGTTAACGCAGGAATCAATCCCTTTGGAACTCTTACCGAAATGAAAAATGGGGAATTAATCAAAAACAGAGAAATAAGAACACTTATGGTCAACACCGTCGAAGAAGGAATAAAAGTTGCAAAAAAACTTAAAGTCCCCCTAAAAGAAGACCCTGTAAAGTTGATGCTTAAAACCGCTGAAGCAACAGCTAACAACTTAAACTCCATGCTTCAAGACATCAAAAGAGGTAAAAAAACCGAAATAGACTATATAAACGGTGCAATATCAAAACTCGGGAAAAAATTAGGAGTTCCAACACCCCTAAACAGTCTCCTAACGTTTTTAATTAAAATTCTTGAAGAAAAATCATGTAGGAGGGAAGTTACCCATATCCATCCAACATCCTTCTAAAGACATCATAGGGTCGAAAAGCCGTAAACTTCAAGGTAAAAAAATAGCGTTATGTATCACAGGTAGTGTAGCTGCAGCTCAATCACCAAAAATAGCAAGAGAACTTATGAGACATGGTGCAGAAGTTTTTCCGGTCTTTTCACCAATGGCTCAAAAAATTATTCATCCAAACCTTATGGAATGGGCCACTGGAAACCAACCCATCCTTGAGATGGATGGAAAAATAGATTTTATCTCCTTAACTGGAAGTGAAGCTAAAGTTGACCTGGTTTTAATAGCCCCAGCCACAGCTAACACGATTGGAAAGATAGCTTCAGGAATCAACGACACACCTGTAACAGCCGTTACAATCGCGGCTTTCGGGTCCAAAACACCCGTAATAATTGCTCCAACCATGCATAAATGTCTGTATGATTATCCTTCCACAAAAGAAAACATCAAAAAACTTAAAGAACTTGGCTTTGAGTTTGTAGAACCTAGGATTGAAGAAGGAAAAGCAAAGATAGCTGAAGTAGAAGACATCGTTGAAACGGTTATCAGAAAACTTACACCAAAAACCATGGAAGGTTTAAAGTTACTTGTAACAGCAGGACCAACCTATGAGTACATAGACCCTATCCGAGTTATAACCAACAAAAGTTCAGGAAAAATGGGTATAGCAATAGCAAACGAAGCTCTTAGAAGGGGAGCCAAGGTCACCCTTGTGTATGGTCCAGGTTTGGTTAAACCTCCAAAAAATGCTAAAGTTATAAATGTGGAAACAAGTGAAGAGATGGCTGACACTGTAATCTCAGAACTTAAAAACAACACCTATGATATCATGATTGCTGCTGGTGCTGTTGCAGATTTTAAGCCCGAAAAACCTTACAACCAAAAACTAGCAACAGACAAAACTCCTGAACTTGTTTTAAAACTTAAACCAACAACAAAAATAATCTGTGAAGCGAAAAAAACAAGTCCAAAAACATTTGTTGTTGGGTTTAAAGCTGAACATAACGTTTCGGATGAAGAACTGATAAATCGTGCCTATGAACGTTTAAAAACAGCAAACTTAGACCTTATTGTTGCAAATGATGTAGGTAGACAAAACGTGGGTTTTCGACACGATACAAATGAAGTGTTTATCATCAACAAAAACAAGAAAACATTAAAAATTCCCCTTGCAAAAAAAGAAGAAATCGCAGAAAAAATCTTGGATACCGTCTTAGAAGAATTTAGAACTTTTAAAAGTTAAAGTTGGGAAAGAATTTCTTCCACCTTCAAAATCAACTCCTTACTTTTCAGCTTAGAGTTGTATCCAAGTTCTTCTAAAGTCTTTACTATACCTTTAACCGTCCTTAAAACTTCTGGTTTTGAAACCATCCCCATGTTTCCAATCCTAAATGTTTTTCCTCTAAGTTTTCCGGTTCCACCTGCAACAACAACCCTATGTTTCTCCCTTAAAATCTTCCTAAATTTCTGGTCATCTATCCCTGCTGGAAGATAGGGAACTATAACGGTGTTTGACCTAAACTTTTCTTGAGCAACAATACTCAAACCCATCTCTTCAAAAGCCTTATAGAAAGCTTCTGAACAAACTTTATGTCTACGAATCCTATTCTCCAAACCTTCTTCCTTCAACATCTTCAACGATTCATCCAAAGCATAATACAACGGAATTACAGGTGTAAACGGTGTTTCAAGTTTTTGCTTAAATTCTCTCCACATCAAAAGGTCATGGTAAAAAGGTCTAAACCTGTTTTTTTCAGCGGCTTCATAAGCCTTCTCACTAACGGAAACCATAGCCAATCCGGGAGGACATGCAAAACATTTTTGGCTTCCCGCAACACAAACATCAATGTTCCATTCATCAACAGGAAGATAGTCCCCAAGCAAAGCTGAAACAGCATCAACTATCAACAGTATGTCATGTTTTTTTGTTAATTCTCCTATTTTAGGTAAATCTCGTAAAGTTACACCTGTTGAAGTTTCATTGTAAACGATAGCAACAGCTTTTACATCCTTTTCAACATCTAAAACGGCTTTTACATCTTCAACAGTACACGTAGAACCCCATTCACTTTTAATTTCGATAGGTATCCCACCAAAACGAACAATTTCTTCCCTTAATCTTTCCCCAAAAAGACCACTAACCGGAACGATAACCTTATCTCCCCTAGATACCACGTTACCAACAGCAAATTCAACACCTCCGGTTCCGGAGCATGTAATGGGAAAAACATCGTTTTTTGTTTGAAAAGCATACCTTAAATTTTCCAATAAACCCCTATAGAGTTCATGAAATTCAGGTCCACGATGATTTATGATGGGTTTAAGAAGAGCTTCCATGATTCGTGGTGGAACATTGGTTGGACCGGGAACCATAAGCAACATAGGTTCAGCTTCCAAGTTGAAACATTCCCACCATAGATTTGAAATTTAAAATACTACCTTGTAATATGAAAAGGTTTTGATAAACAGTGAATAAAAAAATTGTTACCTTACTTACAGACTTTGGTTTAACCGATTCATATGTCGCAGAAATGAAAGCAGTCATCCTTTCAATTTGTCCAAACGTTACAATCATCGACATAAGTCATGTAATAGCTGAGTACAACATTCGTATGGGTGCCTACTTACTGGCAAGGTCTGTAGAATATTTTCCATTGGGAACAATCCATGTTGCTGTGGTAGACCCTGGTGTAGGTGGACCAAGAAAACCGATTCTTGTTGAAACAAACAAGGGTTTCTTGGTAGGTCCAGATAACGGTCTTTTAATGTTGGCTGCAGAAAAACAAGGAATAAAGCATGTTTACAAAATTGAAAACAAAAAATACATGTTACCAAAAATATCCGAAACCTTCCATGGAAGAGACATTTTTGCTCCAACGGCTGCATATCTTGCTCTGGGGATTCCACCCCAAGAGTTTGGAAAGGAAGTTTTTGATTATGTTAAACCATCTTTTTCAGAACCAAAAATTCAAAAGAACAAAATTTTTGGAGAGATAATTCACATAGACCATTTTGGAAATCTAGTAACAAACATAAAACCTGAACTACTTTATGAGAAAAAAGTGGAGTATGGTTCCCATTTAAAAATAGCATTGGGAAAAAGAAAACCAGTTAAAACTGTTTTTCTGAGAACATATTCAGAAGCACCTCAAGGAAAAATTTTAGTGATGGTTGGAAGTGGAGATTTTATTGAAATTTCAGCTAATTTGGCTAATGCAGCAAAACTGTTAAATGCAAAAATCGGTATGAAGATAATCCTTATTCTTTAATTTTTTAGGTTTATGTGGGTTATCTGTTTTAGCAAGGTCTCTAATCCTTTCAACACCCCTTATTTTCTTGATAAAGTCAGCTACGCTCTGTGGTACAAGTGTTTCCCAACTTTCTCCATTTAAAATTCTTTCCCTAACATTTGTGGCATTGTAAATTTCCCTGTTTAAATATGGAATTCCTTCCACAACAAACCCTGCTTCCCTTAAAAGTTCACTACTTAACGGGTCATTGGTAAATGCAACATCAAAACGAGGTGAATAGGAAACCACCTGAGCAACCCATAAACTATGAACCCTAGTATCTGGGATGGGAATTATCCAGTAAGCTTTTCTGTCTACTCCATTTTCATCCAACCCTAACTTAAGCATGCTAAACCTTTCACCTGCAGTAAAAGGATTTTCAATCTCGTGACTAAACTGGGCACTCCCAATCCCAATTATCAATTCTTCAACCTTACCCAAAGCATAGGTAATGGCATGGATGTGTCCTTTATGAACTGGTTGAAAACGTCCAATATAAAATCCAACCTTAAATTTTCCCATCCAAAGGCACCAAACATATGGCTTTTATCTTTTCTCACCTAAACTCCTATAAAAACCTGTTTTTTAAACCTATTCCTTCACATATCACAGTTGCTGGTTTTCCCATCTCCCCTTCAACCGTAAATTTTGAACCTAAAAACTGTTTACACACTTCAATTGAAGTAAGGGTGTGTAATGTAAGTTTGCTTGTACAAAACTTTGAAACACCTTCAGCTAAACTCATCCAAACTATAAGTTGGTCTGCAAGATGAAAATCCACAGGTGCCCCACTCTCTAACTGTTGAATCAATCCTACAGCAGCTTCTTCACCCACTTTTTCTGCAGGTTTACCTAACTCACCTAAACTGTCAGCAGCAATCCTTAATCCTTCATCTAAATCCGCAAAAATTATGATTCCACAGCCAGGATTAGGAGAACATAACGGATGATTTGCCTGAAGACTTTCAATTTTAATGTTTGCTTCATATCCAGCTTTTCTCAAGGTTGTCTCAGCACTTTTTACCATCCTCTGTGTTATATGGTCTGGTAATCTACAACTGTAAGCCAAACCCCAAACATTTAGAACTTTTTTTACTTTCATGGTTAGGTCCAACGGTTTTAAGCTTTTAACAGGGTTGAAGTATGCACGTAGGATCCCTCCACCTTTCGGGTAGAAACCTCTACGAATCAGTTGAACTGACCCTTCAAAACCCATTCTTTCTACTGTTGGAAGAAGAACATGTTGTACATATTCAACTGGTGGAGCCCACTGATTGTTTGTTCCTCCACGTATTTCAACAAAAACTTGTTTTGGTGCATAAGCAGTGACAGGAGCTAATGCTTGAAGTACAAGAGTTGTACTTCCAGCAGTTCCAACATCAAAAGTAAAGCTTCCACCTTTGACCGTCTTAGGGATGAAAGATACTTCTTTTGAACCGACCTTTAATCCTTCAACCCAAGCATCAGAAACAGCAGCCACAGCCTTTATAGCAGTAATATGTTGCATTCTAAGCCCGGGTGGACTACGTTTTACCCTAACATTAAATATTTTTAAGGGTTTACTGGTTACAGCTGAAAGGGCTGTAGAAACACGAAGAATTTGACCGCCACCTTCAAGTATACTTCCATCAATTTTAACTTCTTCCAAGATATTTCCCATGTTAAAGTAAACATTTCCACTTTAAAAATGCCAACCCTCACAAGGAAAAATGAAGAAACAAAAAATTAGTTTAAACCTTAAGCAGATAATTATCTAACTATGTTTTTCCTTTTTCATCTTTGAAAGTTTCTTCACCAAAGTTAAGCCTGGTTTTACCTGTTCTATTGGCTTGTACTCAATAAAACCTGCTTCCACAGCATCTTCAAATATGCTTTTTGCTTTTTCTGTTCGAATGATAACTGTTGACCATCCATCTGGAGACCCTACACCACCTACGGAAATATCTGCAAGTTCAGCTGTAAAATCAACACAATTATGACATGAACCTCTCACATAAGATTTTACTTCATCCAAAGGTACATCAACAACTTTTTGTCCATCTGAATCTACCATAAACTTTCCTTTCTTTATGGCAAACCTCAGATTTTTTGTTAAATCTATCTTTTTTTGAAGGTATTCTTTGAACAACCCTTCATAGTAAAAGCTTTCCATACAGAAGAGTCCAATCGTTAAAGCAACTTTTGAACCAAGTTTTAAGGCTCCACGAGGATTGGTTTGCATTTTTCTGACAGCTTTAACTTGGCAAGGTGTCCCAACAACAGCTACTTTACATTTGTTGTATTCTTCAACAGCAGAACTTAAACCAAGAAGAGTTGGACTAACCGTATACCTTGTACCAGCATATTGGAGAAGCTCTTCTAGAGTAAAAACTACCTTTGGAACAGGTTTCCAAGGCTCTTTTTCACTGAATCCGGACACAACCGCACAATCTGCGATTCCTGTTTGAAGCATGTAAGCAAGAAGACTTGTTACTACACCTCCATCAGCAGCAACTTTTCGAATTTCTTCTTTTGTAGTTCTTGCCGAATAACAGGCTAACATTACCCCTAATTCTTCATCTGCTCTTCTTGGTCTACCAAAAACATCAACATCAGAAGGTTGAGGTTCTGTCCATGGGCATTGATTATAACAGTATTCACAAAGAATACATTTACCTACAAGAGTTGGTTGTTCATCCTTACCAGGAACATTCTTCATGACAATTACAAGAGGAGGGCAAACAGAAACACATGCACCACAACCAGAACAAGTGTCTTTTCTTATGACATCCGTTAAAAGTGTTCCAAATATCTTTGGTTTAACTACGGTTTGACTTGAAGGTTTAGGTGTTTGTGTCAAGCAGTTATCCGCTCCATACCTTAACTTCTTTTGACTTAAAAATTATTTTCGACATGTTACACATAAAAGTATTTCCAAAACGACGGTTGCTTTGTGTTGAAGCGTAAATAATTTAAATCTAAAGTTATAAAAAGGATACTTCAAACCGGGAAACGTTGGTAGTGTAGGTGGACGATTACTTGGGAGGTTAAAAGATGCTACCTTATGCTTCAATTTTAGTTTGGGTTACTCCACTTATAGCATCAATGTTAATGCCCTTAACAGCTTTACATCCCAAAGTAAGAGATACTTTTCCAGTCGTCATAGGTTTTGTAACAGCCATATTTGCAGCTTCCATGATTCCAGATGTTTTACATGGTGGTAGTATAGAGTTATCCATGGTATGGGTTTCCATACTTGGTTTGTTTCAAATTCAAATCGGAACACTCGTCGACCCTCTAAGTGTTTTCATGTGTAACGTTGTAACATGGATAGGTGCTTTAATCCTACTTTATTCGCTTGGATACATGGCTGGCGATGAAAGTATGCTAAGGTACTGGTTTTTTATGCTTCTCTTCATAGGTTCAATGGTTGGTTTGGTAATAGCAGATAACTTCCTGTCTCTGTACATCTTTTGGGAGATGGTTGGTTTATGTTCCTATGCCCTCATAGGTTTCTGGTATAAACGTCCTGAAGCAAGAAAAGCAGGAATGAAAGCTTTTATCGTTACAAGAGTTGGAGACATATTTCTGCTTGCAGGAATAATCTTAATATATCTAAACGTTGGAAGCTTCAGTTTTTCTGCTCTTGAAAATGCTCTTAAGGTTGAATGGGTAAAACCAGTTTTCTCAACCATACCAATACTTTTACTGTTGGGTGCGATCGGAAAATCAGCTCAGCTTCCACTTCATACATGGCTTCCAGATGCGATGGAAGGTCCAACCACTGTTAGTGCACTTATCCATGCTGCAACAATGGTTAAGGCTGGAGTCTACCTGATGGCTAGAACACATCTGATCTACATGAGTGTTGCACCAACAGTGTGGCTTACAGCCTTAGTTTGGGTTGGAGCTTTAACAGCTTTTGTTTCAGCTACCGCTGGGCTTGCTGCTGTTGACATAAAACGTGTTTGGGCTTATTCAACCATAAGTCAAATAGGTTACATGATGTCTGCGTTAGGTTTAGCTGTGGGTGCTGGTGTTTTTGTAAGTCAATTCCATCTGATGAGTCATGCTGTGTTTAAGGCGCTTCTCTTTCTCACGGCAGGTGTAATCATCCATTCGCTTGGTGGTATGAGAGATATGCGTAACTATGGAGGCTTAAGACATGATATGCCTATAACTTTTCTGACATGTCTGTTTGGTGTTTTTGCCTTAAGTGGAATAGCTCCGTTTAACGGTTTTTGGTCTAAAGACCTTATCTTTAAAACAGCCTTAGACACAGGACAACTTGCGGTGTTCATAATCCTCTACATAACAGCAATAATTACTGTTGCCTATTCTTTCAGGGCGGTCTTTCTTACTTTCTTTGGAGAAAAATCTGAGTATGCAAAGAAATTCCACATCCATGAACCAAAAGTTATGATAATTCCTCTTCTGATACTTGCATTCTTCACCGTGGTAACAGGTTTCTTGGAACATGATTTTGCTTCCTTTATGGGTATCCATGCAGATGGCTTTGGGGAAATAGACCCTGTTATCTTAGGTTTCTCTGTTCTAGCATGGGTTGTTGGTATAGTTCCCACCTACTATATCTACATTAAGAAGAAGCCTTCTCCAGAAATCTTTGGTAAGGGTGTTTGGGGAAGTATTCAAAAAATGCTTTTTGAATGCTACTACATCGATAAATTCTACTATCTAGTGTTTGTTGACAAATTTGTAGCAGGTATCCAAAAATTCAGAAAGACCCACTCAGGAATTCTAAGCTACAACATAGGTGCAGTTGTAGGAGGATTCTTTCTTCTTCTTCTCATAGTATTCTTACTAGGTTTCTAAAATAATTCTCAAAATTTTTTCAACTTAAAACCAATTGTTCAAATGGTACACCTAAAAACAACCCTACAGCAAGCAAACTTATCGTGAACAAAACAACAAAAAGGTTTGATGCAAGTGCAGGAATAAGCTCTTCTATGTTATCATAACTTTTCAGTGTTATTTTTCCAGCTTTCCAACCGAACGGTAAAGTTGTTAAAGCCAACAAACAAGTAACGGGGAGAATCCGGGACACCACCAGAAAAACAACAGAAGAATACATTATAGTTAAAAGAACAACATAAAGTCTTGAAGCGTTTCTTCTACCCAGCAAGATTACAAGATGTTTTCTACCAGCCATTTTATCCACTTCAACATCAGGAAACTCATTTAAAAAGAGAAGAATTCCAACCAGTATACTAACCGGAACAAAAACAGCCAAAGCTACAGTACTTACTAAACCTCTCTGAGTTATAAAAGCACCCACCGATATCAAACCATAGTTTGTTCCTGCAATTATTTCACTTAAACCTGAAAAACGTGAAAGATAAGAAGTGTAGAAGTAAACGGAAATTCCTCCATACAATAGGATTGGAAAAAGAATCCAAAAAAACATTTTTAAAAAGTAGATTCCGACAAGTCCTGCTCCAGTTAAACATAAAACTCCCGTATAGAAGGCTGTTGAAGGTTTTATTCGACCTTCAACTATAACATCTACACCTCCACTAAAGGGAGTTTTTAATGTATGTTGGTCTATACCCATCTTAAAATCAAAATAATTGTTGAACACGTTAACAGCCATATGTGCTAAAAGAGCTCCAACCATACATAAAAATGCGTTTAAAAAATTAATTGAATGGTACTCATAAAAACTTGCAGCTAAGCCTGCAAAAACAGTGACAACAGTTAAAATTAAAAAATTAGCTCTTAAAAGTTTCATCCAATTTTCAATCGAACCCAACAAAGTAGCCCCCCGATGTTTTAATGGGTTCTAGGTCACCCCTATATTTTTAAACTTGTTAAGTTTAAAATTTAACGTTCATAAATTCGAAGGTTAGGAGTTCCAATGGTAGACCTAGTATTACTACATCCACCTAGCATCTATGACTTCAGAGAAAAAACCGTTGTCTTAGGACCAATAAGTGATGTTGTACCTTCTTCCCCAATATTTGAATCCTATCCAATAGGTTTTCTCAGTATCTTAAGTTTTCTTAACAAACATGGTTACAAAGTAAAAATTCTAAACTTAGCTCTAAAAATGCTTACCAACAAAAATTTTAACGTCCAAAAAACTATAGAATCCCTAGACCCATTAGCCTTTGGAATAGATTTTCATTGGCTTGCTCATGTTCATGGAAGTCTAAAACTCGCAAAAATAATCAAAAACATCCATCCAAACAAACCTATCCTTATGGGTGGTTTGTCAGCATCCTATTTCCACATAGATTTGGTTAAGAACTACCCAGAAGTTGACTATGTTCTAAGGGGTGATACTGTTGAAGAACCTCTACTTCAACTACTTAAATGTATAGAGAAGGGTAAACAACCCGAAGAAGTTTCAAACCTTACTTGGCGGGATTCAAACGGTAAAATAAAAGTTAACCCATTAAACTTTGTTCCTGAAAGCCTAGATGAATACTTGATGGATTATGGCTTAGTAATCAAAGCTGCTGCAACAGACTTAGACCCCACCAGTTATCTTCATTATCATGATTGGTTTAAGTATCCTATGACTGCAGTTTTACCCTTAAAGGGATGTATCTACAACTGCATAACCTGTGGAGGGTCAAATTTTGCTTACAAAAACATATGTAGAAGGGAAAAAACAGCCCTAAAAAAACCAGAAACACTTCTTGAAGAAATAAGAATCATAGAAGATTATGTAAAAAGCCCCGTATTTATACTAAACGACATCAGGATTTGTGGAAAAAACTATGTTGAAACTTTGTTTAAAGGAATTAAACGTGAAAAAATCGACAATCCCTTAATAATCGAACTTTTTAAACCAGCCGACAGAAACTTTCTTAAACAATTAATACAAGTTTCTCCAGATGCAAGTGTTGAAATTTCTCCAGAATCTCATGACGAAAAAGTTCGTCAAAATTTCGGCAGGTCTTATGGAAATCAGGAACTTGAAAAAACTCTCGAATATCTTAACCAACTTGATTTTAAAAGAGTTGATGTGTTTTTTATGATAGGTCTTCCCTACCAAGATTTAACATCTGTCTTGGAAACCGTTCGTTACACAGAAAAAATCATCAGATTATATGGTGGTAACGGTATTCTACATCCCTTTATAGCACCCCTTGCACCGTTCCTTGACCCTGGAAGTCTAACCTTTGAAAACCCTGAATTTTATGGTTACCATTTACTTTACAAAACCATTCCGGAACATGTAAAAGCCTTGGAAAAACCTAGTTGGAAGTATTTTTTAAACTACCAAACAAATTGGATGACAAGAAGTGAAATAGTTGAAAGCACCTACAAAGCTGCCAGTTTACTCAACGAAGTTAAGTTAAAATATGGGCTTATTTCTGAATATGAAGCTGAACTTATGACTAGAAAACTGGAAATTGCAAAAATTACAACTCAAAAAGTTGATGAAATTTTACATAACTTTACCGACGAAAAGCTAAAAGTAAAATTACAAGAATTGGAAAGCACCTTTGAAAAAGTTTATGAAGGTTTCCTGTGCTCGAAAAATGAGTTGTTAACATGGCCTTGGAAAACATTTTTTGATGTTAGATTAAGAATAATTTATGCCTTAACCAAAAACTTCTTTAAACAACATTTAAAGATTTTTTGACTTTTTTGAACTTTTCTTTAGTTCCTTGTTATTAACACGGGGTATTGTGGTGAAATTAAGCT
>Ga0180301_10003374_pt1 | contig 12482 bp, 12 predicted proteins | sample GuaBasSediGuay16_FD_121797 | JGI IMG/M metagenome (GOLD analysis project Ga0180301, IMG submission 121797) | Subseafloor sediment microbial communities from Guaymas Basin, Gulf of California, Mexico - Guay16, Core 4569-2, 12-15 cm | ecosystem: Environmental > Aquatic > Marine > Hydrothermal...
AACACCTAAGCAACTTATCAAAACCAATGGAAATAAAATATCTACATAACGCCCATGCACCAATCCTGTGCCTGACATGAACCATGCAGCTACCAGTATTTGGGTTGCTATAATAATCCATATCAGTTTATATTTCTTAACTCCAGCAAATCCAATCATAAAAACTAATTCACAGCCTGCAATCACGAGATATAGAATTTCTGAGAATATCTGCGCTATTAACCCTTTATCTGGCAAATCAAAGCCCTCATAACCTGTTATTGAGCAATTTTCTTCATCATGTCCCTTTTCATATAATGCATTAGAAAGAAAATACGAACCTACAACCAGTGCTATTATCAAAAGTCCTATCCAGTTTTTTCTCGCCATCTCAAGTATAAAATCTCCAAAAGATAAACTATCGCTAAAACAAGCCCTATCAGTTTTGTTAGGATACTCAAAGTTATGAATATCCCAGCTAAAAGGTTATTTTTGAAATTATCGGTTTTATATACTTTCGTCATGAAATAAACACTTGTTAAGAACAATGGAAAAAACAAATTCTCTGCCATGATTGTAAGGGAATAAATGAAACTCGGTGGCATTAATGCTGTTAGAAACGCTACAATTATGCTATCATTTTCATTCAGATACTCCTTAGCAAGATAATATGCAGGCAATACTATCAAGCTCGATAAAAACGCATTTAGAACCAAGATACAATGAAAAGAGAGGATTTTATCCTCTATACAGCCCACTATTGGAGAAATCAAAAACGGATAGAGAGGCGGATATTGCGGAAATGGATGCATATTTATATGAAAATCTCTATCTTCCCAGATTTGTTTCGCTATTACATAATAATTTGATTCGTCAAATACTATATGAGGGCTCTGTATAGTCCATAAAATCGCTAATTTTATCGCTATTGAAAAAATAAAAACAAAGAAAATTAAGTATAAAGGGTAAAAAACTTTTTTACCCTTTATACTTTCAGATGGCTCACAGTCCACCTTTTCGACCTCCAGCACCGCCGAATGCACCAAGGAGGTAGGCTATTATTGTTCCTGCAATCGCTGCTATCACCAATATCAGCAGTAGTCCATATGAAGTGTTCATTATGCTCGGCACTTTCTGCGATGCAGTATAGAACTGGCTACCACTCGTTACTGCCGCTATATCGAATATCTCATTGGCTATATAAACACCTATCGCAGCTACAACCACGAGAATAACCACCGTTACCGCTATGCTCGTGGCATCCATCTGACCTCGCCTGTCGCCTATGAAATCCATAACCTTCTTCTCTGCTACCGCCTTGGCAAATTCCCATTTAGCTTTCATTCCTTCCAACATAATTATCACCCCCATTTACAATTAATTATATATATCATACATATATATAAATATTTAAAGTATTTTTTTCTTCAACTCATCCAAATCTTGTTTTATGGACTCCAAATCCTTCCTGATTGGGTTGTTATGTTCATAAGTTTGCCAGTTCGTGAAGGATATTTCAGATGGTAACATAATAGCCCATTCAAAAATCATTACTACTGCTACCACAGCTATCATACTCAGTAAAAATAGCCAGAACGGAATATAAAAATATTTTTTTATCACCACCACATACGAAGTGCTTGCAAGCATCAGGAAGTTCAGGATTGAGATATAGAACGAAGACCGTGCCAAAAGTTGCTTTAAACCACCAATATACTTTATTCGTTTCTGTTTCGGTATTTTCATTTTTTACCTCCTACATTTTGTTTCTAACACAGCCTTTACATTATCCATTCTTACAACTCGCCACGGTTTTAAGCACTTAACAACCTTAATTAATTTAAAATTCGCATCAAAAAACCAGATATCAATGGGAAATCGCATGAACCATGTATGCACCAGAACATTTTTAGGTTTTTTGAATTCGAACCACATACCATAGCCATCAGGAATAGATTTTCTGAACATCAAGCCAAAACTTTGCTGTAAATATGTTCTCGCTATCTCAACCTTGCGAAGCCCTAACCCTTGCTTAAGAGCTTCTATTTTCTCCCAGTTCGTCATGAAAATGACTTTCTCTTTATTTATTTCCTATTTGCTATCTTTTCAAGTATAATTTCAGTACTATCTACTTGAGTTTTTTCTTGAGGTGTGTAATCAATTTCATCAAGAATACTATGGTAGATACTTGAACAGCAATTATTATCTCCATTAATAATTTCCTTAATTCCAATAATTCTTTCTTTATTACTGTTCATAAACGCTGTATAGTCTTGAAGCATAAGATGATTAGATATTATGAATAGTAACACTATAAATATTACTACAATCTTTTTTATATTCGATCTCCATTTTTTTGTGTTTGGACTCCATTTTTGCAAGAGTAATACTATTAATATAATAAAAAACATAATCAAGAAAACGTATATATGTAATAAGCTGAAGAGCCTATGATAGGAAAAAAATTCATATGCCCTTACCGTTAAATCATCAAAACCAAAATATCTGTATTTGCACCATTTGCACCCGTATAGTAATGATTTTTCTATCAGTAGTAATATTCCACTTCCAAGTACTGATGTTAATAATAAAGTCCCACTTATTAATAACTCATCCAATCTGTTCTTATTCAATACCTTTAAGTATTTCGTCCCCAGAACTAATATTGAAGGAATCCATACATCCGTATATCTCTGCCCTATGTATTGCTCCTCTAAAAGATATACCCCACACACTACTGATGTTAGGACAATCCCTATCCAGAGGAAATATGTAAAATTTTTAGTTTTTTCCTCAACTTTGGCTCTCACACACCTGAGCAATGCAGCAAGGGCATACAGGGAAAATATCACACCTGAAGAAAGAGTAATAATGTTGAAATGAATTATTGATAGCTTAACTACTAAAAATATTGATTCAAATCCATTGAAAGCATTTATTATGTGCCGAAGAATAAAATAACTTGTTATTCCTCTTCCATCTGAAAATTTTGCCCCGTAATATAAAAACCATGGGATAAGTAAGGTGCAGAAAGGAATAAAAGTATAGAAATTTTCCTTCAGTGGTGTAATTTTCTTTGATGAAATAATCTTACCTAATATAAAAATAGATAAAGATAATAATAGAATAATTCCAAGAATTTTTGTTAAGATAGTTAGAGATATGACTACTCCACAGAGTACCTGACATAATTTTGATTCCTTTTCATTGATACTTTTAATGATTAAATATACAGATAATGTAAACAATGGATAGAACAGATTTTCAGCCATTGTAGTAAAAGAATAGAAAAAGCTCGTTGTTCCAAATAGCGAGATACATGACACCACCAGAGCATCTTCTTTTCTGAGTACATACCTCGCTAATAAGTATGAAGGATAGATTATAGATGAGGAAAAAAGAATGTTAATAAAGTTCATTATAGTTTCTGTGTTCTGAGGAAGGTATGATATGGACAGGATAACAGGATAAAGAGGAGGATAGTGATATTTTAAGTTTTCAGATATCAACTCATGAAACTGAAAAAAGTCTCGAGCTTGGAGAGCATATCTTAAGCTATCAGGAGAAAAAACAGGAAATGGAACAAATGTCGATAGAAGTAATTTATAGTATACTGTTACAAAAAATATAGCTGTTAGGACATAAAAAGGATGGAATTTTTTATTATATCCTCTCATTTTGTCAATCTTACTCTTTTATAAGCATAAAGTACTTGTTTATAAATTTTTTCATGTAACTCTCTAAAATCTTTTGTAGTATCTATTATTGGGATTTTCAAAGACTTCGCAATCTTCAGATACATATTCCTATGAATTTTCAAGTAATCAATTACATCATCATATTCTTTAATATTCACAGCATCTTTCGTATCATCTTTCCGTAAAATCGAAATCTCCTCTGGTACATCCAGCATAAATATCAAATCTGGTTTAGGGATAAGTTTTAGAAGAATTTTTGATGCTCTTTCATTATATAACCTATCGTATATTAGGTCTGCTATTGTATCATAAATATATCGGTCACAGATAACATTCTTACCTATAAGGAGAGGGATCTTAACCTTAAAAAGGTAAATGTAGAGAAAATCAATAATCACGATATAATTCCAGATTTTTCGTAATATTCTGTTTTTATGATAGTTTTTCCTCCTGTACCCTGTTATAAGATAGATAAAAGCCATAAATGGTAGAGAGATTTTGGGATCCCAGTTGCACCAGACATACTGAGAAGGGATACCCATACTCTTGAATCGCTCAATAATCTTTGTTGCATGCGTAGTCTTGCCAGTACCGTCTATTCCAGTGAAACAAATTAAGAGCCTCTTTCTTTTCAAAAGAGATATGGCAAAATGAAAATTGGAAATTATTGGATAAAATAGTCCTGTGGAGATGTTCCTAATAACTTCTTTCCAATTAAAATATCTTATATCATAAAATAATTTGTATACAAAACAAAAATTCCTATATATTATCGAGTTATAAGGCAATTTTATCTTCTTTGTTTCGGCTTTAGAGAGAAACTTCAGCAATTTAGAGTTGGTATGGAGTTCATCTGCTATTTTAACAAGTGGAGAATTAATATCTACCCCATACAAACTTTTATATATTGTATTCACCAAGTAAATATAATGGAAAAATAGTGTTCGAAACCATGTTTTTTCAATTTTTCGCAGAACAACCTCCGAATTACATCTCTCCAAAAGAGTTACTAAATACAATACATCAGATAACAGGATTCCACGATGGTGACTCCTTGCGATGCTGTGCCAGACAAGATGAGATATAGATATAAGTAAATCATTTTCAAGCGATGGAACACAGATACCATCTACCCAAATAGCATCATTTAAAACATCTCCTATCTTAAATGCATGTTCATTTGCAAATTCTTCCTCAATATGTATATCCAACGCAACACCTACGCCATTTACATCTGACTTGACGAAGTTTCGATCTCTATCCCCCCAAGGCTGGATATTTGTATAACCATTCCTTAATAGTAATGATTTGACCCTATCAAGTTTATCCTTCTCAATCACAATATCAATATCTGCTATATCACATTGAGGGTGTCTGATAGTCTTAAAAATCATAAAATTAATTTTATTACCTCTGAATAACTCTGATAATGCCACCACTTCTTCCAGTAGATAGCTAACTTTCTGATATTTTTTTCTTATTTTATCTAAACCTTTGCCGTGTAATCCAGACTCTTTTTCGCTCCAGGATTTCCAAAACAGATAGGCAATTTTATTATCAACTATGAAGTTAATTGGGATACTTTTCAGGCTCTCATGACTGCTCATCCCTGCTAAAAAGTTTATTACCCTATGTTCATCAGGACTTAGCAACAATCTGCTCATGCAACAACCCCCATCTCCCTAAAAAGTGAGATCCAGTTTTTATCGTCACACGCCAGACTGAAACAACTACAGTCTTCGAGAAAACTCAAAAGATTATCCCTCTCCAGCTCCAAGATCTTCTCTATATCAAAGTCATTGAAATAAGAATAAACTAATATAAACGGATTTCGATCTATTCTCTCCATCGAGTACCTGTTTATGGTCATTATCTGTTTTGCCAAAAACTCCTTATCGACTTTTTTTAGCCGTCTCTCTCCAACCTCGAGACAACATGCCACGTCCACCTTGGTCCTATTCACCCTCTCGTTATTTCTAATATCTAACAAGCTTATCTTAGGAGGTTCAACGATTCGCCTTAAAAAACCACTTTTTTTAATCATGGCATTTTTAAAGCATATCTTATAATATTGCCATCTCTTAATTTGGTTTTTATCTATAAACTCCAAAAAATCAGGGTGAATTGGTGAAGGAGCAGGACTGAAGTATGCCCATCCATCTGAATCAACAAGCACTGTATCATCACTTATATACTTAAACCCTGCCCTCAATAGAAGCAAGCTGGACAGGGTCTTACCCATCTGTGGGAACGCTGCAAGTAAGATTGTAGTCCCATCTCTTGATAAACAGGCAGCATGTATGTTCAAATACCCTTTCTGTATCTGCTTTATCCGAATTATCGTATCTATTAAGTTATTAAAACTCTTTCGTGAACGAGGAGGATGAAACCGATCCAACGTTAGAACCGCCTTATTACAGAAGACTTCTGTCTGTCCACTAAGATTTTTCAAGAGTATTTTGTTTTTTACACCGAAAATCCTGTCTTCAAAATAGACAAAGTCTTTTTCTTCTTTGCCATAGAACCAGAAATCGAGTCTGCTAAGTCCTTCCCTGGAAAAATTGATATCCTTCTTTACCTCTATCGTTATGTCAGGGTCTGAAACTTCCCCTGGCTTGAAACTTGAAAAGGGAAAGTTTGAGTTCACTTTCACCGTGTCGTGTATATTCCTACAGTAACTCATATTATTCATATCCCTGTATGCTCCTCTATAACTTCTTTATAAAGGCTTAGGATTTTATTCATGAAAACATCAACGCTAAATAAGTTTTCAACTCGCTTTCTCACTTCCTGCCTCCATGTATCAGGATAAGAGAGACTCTCTATAGCCTTTTTGAGAGATGTTGACGATCCAGCCTGAAATACAGCCCCATATTTCCCGATGGCTTCTACGGATCCACTATTACTACTCACAATACATGGCGTCCCGCATGCCATCGATTCAAGAACGGTATATGGAAACGGATCATAGCGAGATGGTAGTATCGTTGCAATTGCATTGGAATAATAGTGCTTTAGATCTTCATCAGATATATTTGGTTTGATCATAATGTTATTTTGCTTTTTACTAAGATTGCAAAGCGCTTTAGAATATCTACTGAGCTTTCCGTATTTATAAATAGGGCTTATAACCACAAACTTCTTATCTTGTAATCTCTTCATTACATCAAACAACTCGTAAAATCCTTTTCTCTTATCTAATCGCCCCACATAAAGAAAATAATCCTTGGTTGGATTATCTATTGCTGGTTTATACAACTTTGTATCAATACCATTATAGATTACTTCAACCTTATCCTCAGGTACATGATACTCTGATTGAAGATTTCTTTTGATTAAACTTGAAACAGCCACTATTTTTGCTAATTTGTTAATTTTTTTTGTCAGTATATTTTTTTCTGAATTAAGCGCATGATATTCAGTTCTCATTCTCTCTAAACTTGATACATACCTATATTCTGTAGCCGCAACTCCATGAAATGTAATTATAGTTGGCTTCTCCGAAACACTTAGGTAGTCCACTATATGAACAGTGTTAGAATGGATTAAGTCATAAAGAATCTTAAGCAGTTTTACTTTATCCTTGATATGCCTTCTTGTGCGATAATACCTAATTATAGGCAGTATTGTTTCATTTAATCCTCTAATATGGGGCATATTAAGAAGAAAAGAAAAGAAAATATTTTTATCTACCTTCATCGCAGGTCCTTTATGTAAAACATCTACATCCAAATTTTTTTGATTCAGAAAATATTCGGTATATCTTGTTGATCCGGAGGCTCTTTTAATAACATTATCCTCGTGAACAAGTAAAACTTTCATTTTAACTTTTACAAACCTCCTGATAAACTTTATAGTATTTTTGCCCTATCTTATCCCGATCATATTTTTCTTCTACCTCTTTCCTTCCTATGAAGCCCATTTTTTGGGATTTCTCTCTATCAGCAAATAGATCCATTATTTTTTCTGCCCACTCTTCAGTGTTTAATGAAATCTTTAACCCTGTTTTATTATTAATTACCATACTATTGTGCGGTGCATCAGTGCATACCACAGGTCTCCCAGTTGCCATTGCTTCCAATATTGGTTGGTTCCAACCTCCTTTTTCTTGAGGACTACAGAATACAAAAGAATTCTCATAAAGGCTAATAAGTTTCTTTTCATTTACATTTCCATAAAAAATTATATTTTTGCTAATTCCATGTTCCTTTGCTATTTTCTCCAATTCGAACCTTTGTTTCCCTTCTCCTACGATATGAAGTTTTGTATCAGGGTATTCTCCCAATATTGAAGGCATTGCATCAATAAGAACATCAATCCTCTTTCTCTTTATTAACCGCCCTACAGTTAGGATATTATAATTATCTCTCTGTAAAGGTGTAAACTTGAACTTATCAATATCGATACCATGAGGTATTATTTTTATCTTCCTCCTCGGTATTAGTTTTGCATACAACTCAGCTGCAGGTTTATTTACCGCTATTAAAGTATCACAAGCATCCAATGTCTTGAGAAATAGTGGATATATGATTCGTCTTCCTATTCTCATAATACGTATGATTTTTGGAATTTCATCATCATATCTTGGATGAGGTATCTCACACATACCTATAATGAAGGGATAGTCCCTTATGGTTTTGAATAAGGGATTGAATCCTACACCATAAGGAATGAACATCTGGCTAATAACCGAAATATTTTGAGTTTTCAAAAGCCATTTTGAAAGCTTTATTGAACGAAAGAAAGCCTTAGTGTGGATATAATATGAATTTTTAATCCTACTATTCGTGAGATTGAATAATTTCAAATTATCAGGCAAATTCCTTGTTATATCCAAGCCTTTAGAGAGGATATATAAATCTATTTCATACTTACTCAATGAATAAAGCAAGTTATATGCGATGTTGGCAATAGCACCTTTTGAATAGCTATGATTATCGCTTATTTCAAGCGTTGCTGGCGTTATAAGGATTTTCATACCACAATTTTCCTATATAACTTATCAACTCTCCCTCTTGTAGGAATATCCATTAATGCTTTTAAAATCACCAATAAACCTTTTAAGCCGTATTTTCTTATCACTGAACTTGGATTCATTACATTATGATAATCAAACGAGTATTGTAAGAGCCAATCCAGTTCTCTTTGATAAAATGGCGCTGATGGAAAATTCTCTCTGCAATAGCTTGAAGCACCAATATTATAGAAATAATCATTTTTAGGGTTTATTTTGTTATTAAACTTCCTATTAAACCATATTTCATCATCAACTTCTTTACTCTGCCTTAGCTTGTTGTATAAAAAGGTATTTGGATAGATTTGAAATCGTGTAAAGTTATGATAATCAAACTTCTTGATAAGTTTTATAGTTTGCAGTATATCTTTTTTACTCTCACCAGGCAAGCCGAGCATGAAATATCCAACCAACCAATATCCTAAATCCTTCGATATTTTTATTATATTTAAAATTTGGCCTTGACTATCATTTTTATTCAACTTTTTTCTGATGCTTGGAACAGCACTTTCAATACCCATGCCGAGCACACAGCAACCCACTTCTCTAAGCTGCTTCAAAATATATCCACGAGTATTCGCCCTTACATCAATCCTAAACTTTATATTTAAATTTCTTTCTTTAATCAGAGCGCAGAATCTATCTATCCATTGCCTACTTATCGGGAACAGTGCGTCATAAAACCTAAAATACTCTGCATTATAAGTACTAATGAGTTCTTCCATCCTTTTCACGAGCTCTTCAGGACTCAAACACCTGTATTTCCCATACCAGTAAGGATGTGATGAACAGTAATAACAATTGTAAGGGCAACCTCGTGATGCTATAATTGGTATGTGGATAAGCCTGAGTAAACTTTTTGGCACTTCATAATCCTTCCAGTATTTCGTGTATGCATCAGACATCAGTGAATAATCTAGATGTAAATGGTCAATGTTCTCTATAAGAGGCTCAGTAACAATACCTCGTGTATTCTGCAAAGATTTGTTTTTGATTATTTTAAGTAATGCCCTTTCACCTTCTCCTTTGATTACAATATCAATAAAAGGATATTTTTCAAGAATCTGCTTGCTCAGTGCTGTTGCATGAACTCCGCCAACAATAACCTTACAATCTGGATTTATGTTCTTTATATCCTTAGCAAAATCGAAGCATTGAAACCTTATATCAGTGAAACATGTCAACCCCACTATATTTGCATTTTTAGCCTTATTTAGAACTGCTTCTCTTGTTAGACCTTCTATTAAGGGCTCTATTATTTCTACATTCCAATCTGTATGTTCTTTGATATAAGTCCCAAGGAAATAAAGCCCAAACTGTGGTGCATCTGGCTTAACACCTTCAAAATAGGGATTTATCAAGAGTAGTTCCATTTTTAACTTTTCATCCTTTTCAAAGCTCTGAAAAGCTTGAAAGGATTATTCCATACTTTTTTTAATGTTATCAACGGATGCTGAAAAGCTTTTCTTATTTCATCCTCAAACTTTAATTTCCTGCCTTGAGAAAATTCATCTACCATTCTATAATAGATATCTCGGAGCTCTTCTGGAGAGATAGACTCACAACATGGTATCGGTATTTCTCGATAATTGAAATCTGACCAGCTAAAAGATTCTGGTATTAAATCTCTTTCTTTGCACCAATCCCATAATTTCGTGCCAGGGAAAGGTGTCGTAATGCAAATCCCTACTGTATCCTGAATCCTTGTATCTCGTATAAACTGAGCAGTCATTTCTATATCCTTAACAGTCTCAAAAGGAGAGCCTATCATTACTGTTCCTTGTGGAATAATACCTACCTCTCTGCATATCTCAATAGCACGCTTATTCTGCTCTACTGTTGTTCTTTTATTTAAAATATTTAAAATCCTCTGAGAACCTGATACAAATCCAAAAGTTATCTGCCTGCAACCAGCTTTTCTCGCTAATTTAAGTAAACCTATATCAATTCCATCTACTCGTGCATTAGCACCCCATATTATTTCAATTTCCTTTGCAAGTATCATCTCACAAATTTTTCTGACCCTTGATTTTGATATAAAAAAGTTATCCTCAATGAAGAATATAGCATCAATCCTATACTCTCGGCATAGTTGTTCTATTTCTGTTATTACTCTCAAGGGAGAGTTCATACGGACAGGTGTTTTTCTGGTTGAATTCCAGCAGAAGATGCACTCAAATGGACAGCCACGACTCGTAAGCATAGAAGCAACTTTTCCATGTTCAGGAACAAAATATAAATACGAATCAGGTATTCGGTCTTTACTTCTCATATAGAAATCCATATCAATAAGATGACGTGCAGGAGGAGGAATCGTATCCAAATCCTTAACAAGAGAACCCTCTACAATTCCCCCCAGTGCCACTCGTCCTTTTGCAATATCTAACAACGATTTTTCTCCTTCCCCTATCACGACTGTAAAAGGAGGATTAAAATCATAAGGACGCACTGAAGCATGAACACCACCGAATATAACAGCAAAATCATGCTCCATGCACCAATTACCTATCCTTAAAGCATCATTGATAACAGGTGTTGTGCCTGTTATCCCTACAAAATCTGGATTATATTTGCTTATCTCTTTCTTAGGGTTTTGTCCAGCAATCTGGTCAGCAATTCTCACCTCTATACCATACTTTTCAAGAAATGATGCAAGAAACCCCAAATTCAAGGGCTCTTGTGTCGAATATTGCTCACCAACCCCAGGATTAACTAACATTACTTTCGTCATTCTAATATTCTCTTCGCTTCTTCCAAATCCTCCTCTGAGTTTATATTCGTGTAAGCATCACAGATATTAAAAATCTTTACCGCATGTCCATCATCAACTGCGCACTGTATCAAATCAGGCAGTTCTTTTTCTCCTCTTTCTGGATGTATCGGTGTTCTCTCAATGTATGATAGAATCTTATTCTTAAATATGCAATGCCCAGTCCCTTGCCAGTTATTTAAAGGATTCTTAGGTTTCTCTATAAGCCTAAGCACCCTTCCATTTTCATCTGCTAATACATTATAGGTTCTCTTTATTTTTCTCTTATCTTTTTGGAACATGACTCCACACATAGCAAAACTATCTCCACGCTCGAATTCCTCTTGCATTTCCTTATGTCTGCTGTTCACCAGCACTTCATCACCAAGCAATAAAAAGAAATCATCACCATTTAAGGCATCTCTGGCACATTCTATTGCATGAACCAGACCTTTCTGCTCTCGTTGAATCACATACCTTATCCTTCTTCCTTTGTAGTTTGCCCCATATCTGTTTATTATATCTTCCGCTCTGTAACCTACTATAAGAATGATTTCGTTTATATCAAGCTCAATTGCCCTATCAAGGTTATATTCTAAAACAGGCTTCCCTGACAATTCAAGCATACATTTGTTTATGGATGTAGTTAATTCATTCAAACGTTTTCCTCTGCCACCCGCCAGTATTAAAGCCTTCATTTTTCTCCCCCTTCAAATAGGTTTCTGTTCTCCTTTACCCAATCAATCAATTTTCTTAATCCTTCCTCATTACTTACCTCTGGCTCCCAGTTCAATTCTTCTCTTGCCTTGCTTATATCACAGCAGAAATACCATAACTCACCTTTTCTTGCTTCTTTTAACCTTATATCCTGTTTTATACCAGTTATTTTTTCTATCAATTCCAGACATTCCCTTAACGAGATTAGCCTATCAATTCCTCCTCCTATGTTATAAATCCCGCTTCTCTGATAATTGAAAAATGCATCAAAAGCTTTCACTGCATCCTTTACATATAATATATCCCTTACTTGTTTATCTGTTCC
>Ga0180301_10003376_pt1 | contig 12481 bp, 13 predicted proteins | sample GuaBasSediGuay16_FD_121797 | JGI IMG/M metagenome (GOLD analysis project Ga0180301, IMG submission 121797) | Subseafloor sediment microbial communities from Guaymas Basin, Gulf of California, Mexico - Guay16, Core 4569-2, 12-15 cm | ecosystem: Environmental > Aquatic > Marine > Hydrothermal...
ATGAGCCAAGCCGATTACAAAATGCTTCTCGATGATGTAGAGACCATGATCGAGGAGAAGGCCTTTCAAGAGCTCGAAAGGCTGTTGAGCCCGCTCCATCCAGCAGACCTGGCGGACTTGTTAGAACACCTGGAGAGCGAGGAGAGGCACAGCGTACTCTCACTCCTCACCCCTGAAAGGGCTGGCGAGGTCCTGGCCCAAATATCGCCCCCCATCCAGGAGAGCCTTACCAATGAACTCGATAACCAGAGACTCACCCGTGTTCTAAACGAACTTAATTCAGATGATGCCGCCGATATCTTCAGCCACCTTTCCGAAGAAAGGGCTGAGGATATAATCGGATTGGTGAAGCCAGATGTGTCCGAGGAATTGCAGAGACTTGTCGGATATAAAAAGGATACAGCTGGCGGCATCATGGCCCTGGAATTCGTGTCCGTCAATGCCAACTCCACCATCCGAGAAGCCATTGAAAGAATAAGGGAAAAAAGAGAAGAGGTTGAAAAACTCTATTATGTGTGGGTGGTTGATGATGCTGGCACATTGCTGGGTGTGGTGTCCATGAAAGACCTGCTCCTCGAGCCAATCGATACCAAAATCAAGGACATAATGCACTCCGATGTTATCAGTGTAAATGCAAAAACTGACCAGGAAGAGGTAGCCAGGATCATCAAACAATACGATCTCACCCACGTACCGGTCGTGAACGGTCATCACAAGCTGATAGGGAGAATTACTAACGATGATATCATAGACGTCATCGAAGCGGAGGCCAGTGAGGATTTCTCCTTGATGGCAGGTGTTATGGATCAGGAAATCAGTGAAGGCTCCGCATTAAAGATCTCCAGGGCACGCCTTCCATGGCTCCTTTTATGCCTCTTGGGAGAGCTCTTCTCGGCTCTAATAATTAATCATTTTCATGGCTCAATAGAAAAGATCCTTGCGCTGTCATTTTTCATACCAGTGGTAATGGCAATGGGGGGAAGCACGGGCAATCAAGCGGCTACGGTTGTCATCAGAGGCCTTGCCACAGGCGAAATAAGCATAGTTCACACTGGTAAAAGACTTCTCACTGAGCTTTGGGTCGCCTTGATAAATGGTATCCTCTGCGGCATCCTGTTAGGAGTAGTGGTAGCCCTTTGGCTCTCTGATCCCCATTTGGGTATAGGCATCGGGGTTAGCCTGATCGCCGTCATACTCTTTTCCGGCTCCTATGGGGCATCTATTCCTTTCTTCCTTAAAAAACTCAGGATCGACCCTGCACTGGCCGCTGGTCCCTTCATTACGACATCAAACGATATTCTGGGGCTCCTGATCTACCTCAGTATCATCACCCAGTTTCTGATCACTGCGTAGCAAAAAGTCTTCTTGTTGCCCGTTTGATCCTATCCATGAATCCCCCGCGCCAAACCGGCCTCGCCAGTTTTCTTATCTCGGCAATCCTCTCCATCGCAGCCGCCTCTCCCATGGATATTAACTCCTGAGAGTGGGAAAAGTCCGTCCAATGGATGCCCCCCAGCTCCGGTCTGATCACGAGATCGGCGCATTCCAAATCGTATTCCTCAAGGTAAAAACCCTGGATTTCACCAGCCCTCACATAGATATCCACAGCTGTCTGAAGCTCCGAGGCTAGCGCTATATTCCTGTCTACAGCTATGGCGATGACCACCCGGGCGCCTTCCTCACGTGCATATCTCGAGGGTACGGTACAGATGATTCCCCCATCTGACAATTGTCTCCCGTCAATCTCAACCGGGGGCAGGGCACCGGGAACGGCCGAACTCGCCAGTATCGAACGCCTCAGGGAGCCTTCCTTCAGAAGCACACATTCTCCGCTCTTTAGGTCCGTTGCAACGGTCCTGAACGGAATTGAAGTCTCCTCTATCCTGATATCAGGGATGAAATAATTGATGAACTCCTCCATATCGCTCATGGGCAGAATGCCCGGCTTATAAAGAGCGCTCACGAGCCTTATCTTGGTCTTGAAATACCTCTGTATCCTCCTGCTTAGCCTCTGCTCTTCGCCGCTTTCCGCATCGCCCATGGCCTTGAGCTCCGAAGATGCATATAGATCACTTTCCAAAAAAGCGTACGCCCTCTCCTCCACCTGCTCAACCGTCATGCCGCTTGCCAGAGCACCACCGACAATCGAGCCAACGCTCGTTCCCACGATAATATCGGGGCTGATCCCCTCTCTTTCCAGGACCTTGATGGCGCCTATGTGGGCAAAGCCCCTCGCCCCACCGCCTCCCAGGGCCAGACCGAGCTTTCCGCCCTTTCTCATACCCGCACCTTTTTTATGATACCGAATTTCTTGTTCAGGATTGCGATAATCATATAATCAAAGGCAGATCATAGTATATAGTAGAATCCTAGCGTCTTCCTTTTTGATGGGCAAAATTATATGAAGATAGCCACATAAGTGTAAAAGGGGCCGGATGCAAATGTTCTAGATTCATAATGCCAATCGCAGGGGATATCAGTTGCCTTTTTCTGTGTGCACAAAGGCTGGAGCATTTGTTGCCTATACGGCTTGATGTATGCGTTCGTCAATAAGGTTCTCCAGTTGCCCTGAATCCCATCCTATGTAAGTGTGTCTTTTGTTGACGATGAAGGCTGGGAACCGAAAGAGCCTGTATCGTATCTGCTTCCAGAGGCCGAGGGGAGACTGCGCGTCAATCACTCGAATCTGAATCCTATGCCGATACAGATATGATATCTCCTGGAGCCACTTTGACAGGCGATCCACGGCCAGCTTCCATTCATCAGGATACTCATTAGTACAAGCACTACGATACTTGCCCTTTAGGCCTACATAACCAAAGATAAAACCACATCCCCGACACTTCATTTCCACAGTTGAGAGCATGGGGGCTAAGACTTCGAGAATTACTGGACTCATCTATAATCTCTCTACGATAAGGGTTACGCAAAATTTCATATCAATGATAGTAATATAACCCATATCCCTTTATTTACAAGATACAGATCGCGGAATCTTTAGGGATTGATCTATCTTTCCCAATCCTATATCGTTTTTGCTGGGGACTATATATCTACCTTAGCCCCGAGGCTTTAATTGGGGAACCAATGTTTCTACGGGGCTTTAACAAGGGAATATACGGGTAGAATTCAGGAGGAGGAATGTTATGGACAGAAAGGGGGCGAAAGTCTATCTTGAGACAATTGATATTGAAACCAGCGGGGAGTTCTTTGAGGAAATTAAGCATGGCATTGCCAAAGCAGCAGGCCAGCAAGCAGCTGATATGATCCATGCAGCTATTCGGTTCAGGATTACAGAGGTACGGCCGATTGTTGAGGTGAGCTAGATCGAGTGATTAGCCAGATTGAGTTCAAAGATCCGCTTTCGAAAAGAGCCTTAAAGGCCGTGTGGAGAAGGAAAATTTCATGAAGCATACAATTGAGGCTATCTGAATCTCATAGGAAGAAAATCCGCTATCCAGAGGGTGGAAAGAGGGCCTGAGCCACCTTTTCTACCATACCCACGCCTCTAACCTCATTTTCAAAAAGGGGTATCTCACCGCAGACATTATCAAAAGATTGATACGCTTCTTCACGATACTTATCCTGCATCTTGATGCGGTTAATGATAAATTGAGCGGAATCTTTTCCCACTTCCGATTTATCGATAGCCTCGTTTATAATCACGCCGCCTATCGGTATTCCAAAATCCTTAAACCAGCCAATGAATCGGCGAATTACAGCAATGGGAAGAGACTCCAAAAGGGTCACAAAGAAAAAGGCACTTTTTTCCTCATCAGTCAAGAGGACTCTCATATGTTCTATCCTATCCCTAAACGTGGTGAGATACTCAAGCAATGGATCCTCTTCTTCTGCTACCTTCTTTTTCCGGAAGGAAAGGCTCAGCCTCATAGCCGCAGCTTCCTCCCGGCTTTTGTACATCTTGTCCACCCAGAGAGTATAGACCTTTGACATGCCTAAGAGCCTTCTGGCGTTTGCTGTAGGAGCAGTATCAAACACGTAAAACTCAAAGGCGTCTTCAAACATAATATTTATCATGTTCTCGAACATGGCCGACTCTTCAAATGCCGGATTCATAGTGGCAGACTCTATAAAATCATCAGCCTTTGTGGGAATGTCGGCAAACTTAAGAAACCAGCTTATCTTTTCCCGGATCTCGCTCTTTGATCTTTCTATGGTGTCTTTTGTATCTATCTCCTGGACATAAAGATTTTCTGTCCCCGGTATTAACACGGGTTTTCCAAAGACATCCTGTTTGAAAAGGTTTGACAGGCTATGCACGGGATTTGTAGAGGCCAGGAGTGTCCTTTTACCCTGTTGTGCCATCCATAGTGCCACAGCCGCTGCAACAACCGTTTTGCCAACTCCCCCCTTTCCACCAAAGTAGGTGTATCTCATCTGGGGATGTCTCTTAAAGAAATCTTCCACGGTAGCTTTCATGATAATTTCTCCTCAAACATTACTTCTGCGAGATCTCTAATCACATCAAGCCCTTTTATCTCGGAATCGAATTCTGGAACAGCTGAAAGCACGGAAGAGCCAAATTTTGTATCAATCATCTCAAGGGCGCCGACCTGCATCTCTATCCTGTTCTTTAGATATGTTGGTATGTTATCTTTCAACAATTCCCTGTTAATGACCCGATTTACTATATATCCCGAAAGAGGCACCTTATATTTGGCAAAAAGCTGTGCCGCCTTTTCAGTATCCACTATGGTCATCTCTTCCGGGGTAAGCACGAAGAAAAAGGCGGTCTTTTCAGTATCTGTCATGATCTTGGAGGAACTTCCTATCCGATCCTTTATGTACATCAATTCGTTATATATCTCGTCCTGTTCTGTATCTTCCTCCCGCTTCATGGTAGCAATAGCCTTGTCATATTCCTTCATCTGCTCCCTCAGGCCGGTAATCTTTTCCAGCCACGCATCGTAGATGGATGCCATACTTAAATAGTAAAGGGCATGGCCCAGGGGGACGAGGTCATAAATGTAGTAGTCGAAATCCCCTTTCACCACAATATCGACCACTGCATCGAAGATGGCGCTTTCCTCCATAGCTGGCTCAGCTGAGGAGGCCCTTATATAGTCTTCTATTTCCTCAGGGATCTTCTTCATGCCGTACATTGATATGATCTTCTGCCGTATTTCCTCCTGATAGTCCCGAACCCTCTTATCGGCATCGACCTCACAGGCAAAGAGGTTTTCCATTATCTCAACGTTTCCCTTGCCAAAGATATCGCGCTCGAATATATCGCTGAGCGATGCCTGTGGATCAACGGAGAATACGAGCACCCTTTTCCCCTTCTTTGCAAGGTAATAGGCCGTTGCCGCTGAAAAGGTGGTCTTGCCAAGCCCTCCCTTTCCACCATACATGAGGTATCTTCTGTTGGGATACCGTTCAAAGAAATCAACAAGGGACATATGTCCTCCTTTGTGGTTTGCTGGGTTTCTCGAGTTTTATGTTAAAATCCTATGAACTCAAGGAACTCAACAAACATTAATACATGCTATCCATGAGATCCTTTTCCCTCAGCATCCTGCGCTTCCAGGTGGTGATCTGGGGCACAACATGGGGGAGCAAGCGGAGTGAATAGTAAGGCGGAAGTATGGGAATGCCAAGCATGTCACCCATGGTGATAAGGATGAAAAGGTGCTCCATGCTGGAGCGTTGTTTAAGTGCATGCCTTGCCATGCCATGGGTTGCCATGCCATACGTAAAGTCTCTTACAAAACCTAAAACGCCTCCTGTACTCTTCCTTTTTTTCCCTTTCTTTTTCTCTTCCATGGCTCCAATCTCTTTTAACGTTATTCCCTTATCTGATCAAAGAAATCCCTTTCCCTTAAAACCCTTCTCTTCCATGGTCCAAGTCTTTTAACATAGTAAGGGAAAAGCCTCAAATGGTAATAGTTAAAAAGGCCGGGGAACCCAATTGCTTTACCAACGAGGGCTACCATAAACAGGTCGTCCAGACAACGCTTTTCTTTGTATACTCCTCCTATCAGGTCGTACAGAAAAAATCCTTTTAGATAATCCTTTATCGTTTGTATCCAGGGGTATTTCATCTGCCAAAAACGTAAGGGGATACACCCCTAGGACCATAAAGTCTCTCCCAGGTATTATATCCCCTTAAACGCTTCTTAAAGACTAATCTTATGCTGGTGCCTTCTCTGCCTCAGCCGGGGCCTCTTCTGCCGCACCTGATTTGTATTTCTTGAATGCCTTCCATCCGTCATAGGCAAGGACAAGGGCAAGTATTATGAGCAGAATGGCTACTGCAGCAGCAAAGAGATTTCCAAACACCTTTTTGCCAGCAAATGCAGCAGGTATCAGCTTGAAAAAGGAAGTATAAAACAGGGCGCAAACCGTAGTGGCATACATGAAAAACATCGGGTAGATGGCGATCTTGTAGTTCTTTGACTTCTGAACCAAGAACAGGGTTACCAGTAGAAGCGCAAAGGATGCCATCAACTGATTGGCGCCGCCAAAAAGTACCCATACGTAAAGCCACGTTCCTGTTTTTACCAGCACAAAGGTAATGACAAGGGCTACAATGGTTGCGACATGTGGGTTCTTTGCAACTGACCATGCATCACCCAGAACCTCGGCGCTCGCAACCTTCATAAAGCGGAACACCAGGTTTACAATGGTAAGGGCGAGTATGATGATCATCATGCCTGCCAGGGCGCCGGTATACGACATGGGCAGCCCAAGAGAGGTAATTGCCCCTCCAAGGCCTCCAACAAAGATCCCTACAGGATTGCTCACCTTTGCCATGTAGGCTGCTGAGTCAGCAAATGCCGTAGCGCATACGATAACAGCAATAATTGATATCGTAAACTCCGCGAACATTGCCCCTGCTGTTACCGGCCTGACGTCCAGCTCGCTCTCAAGCTGCCGTGAGGTGGCAGTGCTGGATACCAGGCTGTGCCACCCGGAGATAGCACCGCAGGCGATTGTGACAAAGAGGAGAGGCCAAAGGGGTCCCATACCGATACTCCAGCTGGTAAAGGCGGGGAGCGTCATGGGTTTATGGCCTATAATTATCCCTATAACCCCAGCTATAATCCCGAAATATACCACGTATACCGAGGAATAGTTATAGGGCTGGATGAAGCGCCATACGGGCAGAATCGAGCTAAAATAGCCAAATATCAACACGCATACAAGGACGGTGGTATAGGAAAGCTTAATGGTCCAAACCGTACCTAACCAGATAGAGAAAAAGATCAATACAATAGCGATGATGGTAGTCGTAATGATGTTTACCTTTGCCTTATAGATCATATGCCCCACCAGAAATGCCACCCCAATAACCACCAGCAAGGGAAAGGGGAGTGCTGCATTTCCACTTACACCCTTTGTAATTACATGTCCAAAGGCCGTAGCAATCAGGAGCAGGTAAAAGTAGATGAAGGTAAGGAGTATCTTCCTTGCCCGGGGCGATATCAACTTATAGCCCAGGGCCCCGAAGGTATCCCCATCGTTTCTTATAGATACCATAGCGCTCGAGAAGTCATGGAGCCACCCGATGAAGAAAACACCCAACCCCAGCCACAGGAGTGCAGGCACCCACCCCCATTGAATGGCCACAATAGGGCCTATGATCGGTGCGGCACCAGCTATTGAGTTAAGCTGGAATCCATAGAGCACATTCTTGTTTGCCGGCATAAAGTCAACCCCGTCCATATACATCTTGGCCGGGGTTGTTCTGCCTTCATCGATCTCAAACACTCTCTTAGCAGCCCATCTTGCGTATACCCAGTAGCCGAAAATAACAATTATTACCCACCATACTAATACCCATAATGAATTCATGACTCTTGCCCTCCCTTCTCTAAAGGTTGCTTATCACCTTTATATAGAGGATAAATTACCCTTCACCTCCTTTCTATTATGATCTAAAAAATCCTCATAATTGCAGATATATGGCATTTCTATAATTTTAAAGGGAAAAAATCAAGAATTTTCTCGAAAATCATAAAATGAAAAATATCAGCTCTATTAATTACCTTACTTTATAAAAACCATGTTAAACTCATCGGCCTGATAAGCTTTTTACATATAGCTGGCGATATTACTTGCGCTTCACCATGCTTACCATATACCTGGCCGACATCGTTGCGATCATTCACCTCGGATATGTTGTCTTCGTGATACTGGGATTCATATGCATCGTTGCAGGGATTGTCTTTCGGTGGCGGTGGATACGAAACCCGTGGTTTCGGGTCCTGCACCTGGCGGCAATCATAGCGGTGGCCATGGAAGCAATTGTTGGGGTAAATTGCCCCCTCACGGTGCTGGAGTTCAGGCTCAGATACCCCACCGGTCCCTTTCAGGAAAGCTCCTTTATCGGCGGTCTCATAGACTCCATGCTCTTCTATGACGCTCCGGGGTGGCTGTTTACGGCGGTCTATTGCTGCTTTGGAGCAGCAGTGCTCATCACGTTCATTGTGGCGCCGCCCAAAAGAAAAGGCACCTCATTTAAGAAAAACTGGTAAAAAAGAAGAGCTTGGTCAGTCCCTTTCCCCTGATATTTGTGCGCAACCATCAGATTGAGCATATCCAGCCCCCTTAACAAATCAAGCATGTCGCCTGCAGGGAACTCTGCACATAAGAGCATATGCTGTAATTAGCTTGGTTCAAACATAGGAATTTTTGCCCTGGCGAAAACGGTGGGAAAACCCTTGTCAAAAAAACTCATTGACAATAACATAAAATGGAGGTTATATTCCTAATACTGAATTTAGCAGGAGCGTTAATTGAGAGATTTCATCAAGGTTATGAAGGCCCTTTCGGATCAAAACCGAGTCAAAATCGTTAAGATGCTCCAGCACAAGATGATGTGTGTCTGCGAGATCCAGGAGGCGCTCCGGATTGCACAGTCCAGTGTTTCCAAACATCTGAAGATACTTGAAGAAGCGGGCCTTGTCGATTACCAAAAAGATGGCCTCTGGATGAACTATCATCTCACGGACGGAATGAAATCCCCATACGTAGCCAGTCTCATAGGAAACCTCCGGCACTGGCTGGAAGATGAGCCTGAAGTCAAAGAACTCATTAAAAGACTTCCTCATATCCGGCGAGAGGAAATCTGCAAGAGATAAGGAAAAATTTTTTTTGATCTTTATATATCGCTAAATCGCTATATGGGTATTTAACCTATGAGATCCTGTCAATGAAAGAGCGAACGAAACTGCTGATAATCGTGCTGGCCTTCGCGGCAGCCTACTATATTCCCTGGGCACATGAAACAATCCGCCAATCAGGTCTTGAGGCATTCATGATGCTCCAGGAATATGCGCGGGAACACGTTGTAACCTGCCTGGTTCCCGCTTTTTTTATTGCGGGAGCCATTGCGGTTTTTGTCTCCCAGGCATCGGTTCTTAAATACTTCGGATCAACGGCAAAGAAGATTTTGTCATATTATGTGGCCTCGGTATCCGGAACAGTGCTGGCGGTCTGCTCCTGTACCGTCCTTCCATTATTTGCAGGAATCTATACACGCGGCGCCGGTATCGGACCGGCAACGGCCTTCCTGTATTCCGGTCCGGCCATTAACGTGCTTGCCATCGTGCTGACAGCCAGGATTCTGGGATGGCAACTGGGGCTTGCCCGCGCCATCGGGGCTGTACTCTTTGCCATTTTGGCCGGACTTCTCATGGCCTTTTTCTTCAGGAAAGATGATGCAGAACGTACAGCAGGGCAGCTCTACCTCCAGGAAGAAGAGGAGAAAGGCCGGACGCTCACCCAGGAGGCCATTTTTATGCTCACCCTGGTCCTGATCCTCATTTTTGGTTTTTGCCACCGGCCACTGTCTTCCCATTGTGGCGGCGGGCAGCTCGACGGCGGCAGTAAAGAGGCTCCTGGACAACATCACCTGGCAGGGAGCCGGCGTGGTGATCGTGATGTTGGGGGTTTACTTTATTGTTAACCCTTTTTTCTCATTTTTATAAAAAGAGACAGAGATCATGTTACTCAAAAGCTACAAAAAGAATATCTTCAGACCAGAGTGCAATCCCAGCTTTCAATCCCTACACTGCATTGCCCACCTGGATCAGGACGTTAGCGAGGTTCTTCCCTATCTAAAGTCGGTGCTTGGGGGATTTGACTATCTTAAAGATCCTCCTGCCGTGACATTTAGAGGCTATGGAAAGCTCATCACGATCCACCCCCGGGAGATCGCTGTCAACGCACTTAAAGACGAGGAGGAGGCCCACAAGATCCTGGAGTGGCTCAAGCGGGAGATCAACGAGGCGTGGGAAAAGAGGGGGGAGATCGAACCGAGGTGTGAAGGAGCACCAAAGCCGAAGCTGCTGGAAATCCTGAAACTCCTGCCGAAGACCAATTGCAGAGAGTGCGGTGAGCCCACATGCATGGTCTTTGCCGCTAAGATCGCTGAAGGTGCCAAGGGACCGGAAGATTGCCCTCATTTAGAGAAAGAAAACGGGATGAAGCTCCAGGAATACATGGAGCCCTTTCACTTGGTCGTATAGTATAAGAATTTGCTTACAGAGGAGAACTGCTATGGCAATGGAAACAGAAAGGATAGAAGAGTTCAGAGGTCTGGGGTTTTTTGAAAAGTACCTCTATGTCTGGGTGATCTTCTGTATTGTTGCCGGGATTATCCTTGGAAAGGTAGCCCCTGGTGTTGCAAACTACCTGGATGGATTGGCCATTTACGTGGGGCAAGCACCGGTGGTGTCCATACCCATCGCCATCTGCCTCTTCTTCATGATGTACCCCATCATGGTGAAGATCGATTTCGGAGAGGTGATCAAAGCCGGAAAAAGTGGAAAACCGGTTTTGCTCACGCTCTTCTTGAACTGGGCCATCAAGCCCTTCACCATGTACGGCATTGCTTTGTTTTTTCTCGGAACGGCCTTTTACGGTCTGATCGGACCGGAGGCCGTCGATCATGTAAAAATGCCCTTTGGTCTCGATCTGCCGGTGGGCGCTGCCTACGGTGCAGGCAAGGTCATCATGGCCGGCGGGGTCAAGGTCCTGGAGGTTCCCCTGTGGCGAAGCTACCTGGCGGGCTGTATTTTGCTGGGGATTGCGCCTTGCACGGCCATGGTCCTTGTGTGGGGCTTTCTGGCTCGGGGAAACGACGGCCTCACCCTGGTCATGGTGGCCATCAATTCGCTTACCATGCTTGTGCTCTACGGAGTGCTCGGGGGGTTTTTGCTAGGTGTAGGACGACTCCCGGTTCCCTGGCAGGCCCTGGTGCTTTCCATCGGTATATATGTGGCCTTGCCCCTGGTGGCCGGGTACATCTCCCGGAAGGCGATTATTAACGCCAAAGGAGAAGACTGGTTCAAAGGGAAGTTTCTTCACATACTAACGCCGATCACGATCATCGCGCTGCTCATAACCCTCATACTTCTTTTTTCCTTTAAAGGGGATGTGATTCTCTCAAACCCGCTCACCATACTCTGGATCGCCATCCCGCTCTTTATCCAGACCAACCTGATCTACTGGCTCGGCTATGGTCTGGCCCGATGGCTCAAGCTCGAGTATCGGGACGCAGCCCCGGCGGCCATGATCGGAGCGTCCAACCACTTCGAGGTGGCTATTGCCGCGGCCACCATGCTCTTCGGGCTTTCATCGGGCGCGGCGCTTGCAACTGTGATCGGCGTGCTCATTGAGGTGCCCGTCATGCTCATGCTGGTGAAGATCTGTTTGAACACAACCCACTGGTTCTCACAGAGAGTGCCGGCGCCTTAAGAAAACAGGGGAGGAGAGAAGATGTTAGAGATCAAGAAAACCGCCATTGCCCTCGATGAGATGTCTATGAATTTGAAAAAGCATTGGTTTCTTGGGTTGATCTCTTTCTCCATGTTGCTCTTTTGGTGCTGCTCTTCCCTGGCCCAGGAGACCAAGGGACCAAAAATAGTCTTAAAGGAGCGGACATTCGATTTCAAGAAAGTAAGAGAAGGTGAAGTTATCTCGCACACCTTTGCGGTCCGCAACGAAGGAGATCACGTCCTCGAGATAATCCGGGTGAAACCGGGGTGAGGCTGTTCCTTGGCCTCTTTTGACAGGGCCGTTCCCCCGGGTGGGGAGGGAAGGATTACACTCATGGTTCGGACAAAAGGGTACCAGGGGGCCCACCGCTGGAGCGCCAAGGTTAATACTAATGACCCCAGAACGAATGTGGCCCTTTTGAGCGTAAAGGCCTTTGTTCAGGTCCCCGTATACGTGAATCCCCGCTATGTTCGCCTCTACGGGAGGGAGGATGCAACGGTAACAAGGGGTGTTGAAATAGAGGCAGGACTTGATAAACCGCTCACGCTGAAACCGGGCCGATTCAACCTTGCAGGGAAAGTAACCTATATTATTGTTGAGGTAGACAAAGGCCGAAGGTTCAAGGTCTCTTTTACCAGCATCAGGGGGATTGCGGGCTTGTACAGGGGGCTTCTTACCCTCGAGACTAATTATGAGGAGAAACCCCTTGTCACTATCTGGATCAGCGGTCGGTTTG
>Ga0180301_10003377_pt1 | contig 12480 bp, 13 predicted proteins | sample GuaBasSediGuay16_FD_121797 | JGI IMG/M metagenome (GOLD analysis project Ga0180301, IMG submission 121797) | Subseafloor sediment microbial communities from Guaymas Basin, Gulf of California, Mexico - Guay16, Core 4569-2, 12-15 cm | ecosystem: Environmental > Aquatic > Marine > Hydrothermal...
CGGAGATTAATCCTGTGCTTTGTAAGGGGTGCGGTCTCTGTGTCGCTTCATGCAGATCGGGCGCTATACACCTGAATGGGTTTGATGAGGGTCAGATCATGACTATGATTGGTCAAGTGAGTGAGTAATAAGGAATCTTGGAGTGTTAGAGTGATGGAAAAAGACGCAATACTCCAATGCTCCAGGCTCCATTTTTAAGGAAGGGAAAAAATATGAATGATTGGGAACCGAAGATTACAGCCTTTCTTTGTGCGTGGTGTAGCTATGCCGCTGCTGATTTAGCCGGCATAAACAGGATCCAGTATCCCCCGAATATTAGAGCTATCAGGGTGCCATGCTCTGCACGGGTCAGCCCAAAGTTTATTTTATCGGCCTTTATGCATGGCTCTGATGGGGTATGGGTTTCGGGGTGACACCCCGGAGAATGTCATTACCTGGAAGGTAATTATTATGCCAGAAGGAAATTTGCCCTTTTAAATAATTTTTTCGATTATATAGGGATAGAGCCAGAAAGATTACAATTCTCATGGGTATCATCCTCAGAGGCGCCAAAGTTTGCCGAGGTAGCCACCGAGGTAATTGAAAATGTAAAAAAAGTTGGCCCAATTAAAAAACTTGTCAAAGGAAGGGCCGAGGTAGTCTAATGATAGAATATGTTGATAAAATAAGAGAGATAGCAAAAAAGATCCTGGAGGAAAAAACTGTAGATGTAATTATCGGTTTTAAAAAGGGGACACTTCCCTTAATGACAGAACCCACCTTGATAAATGATGCGGAAAAAACAGACCAATTATACTGGAGTAGTTTCTGTAACATGAATCTTGCCAATTATCTCCCTAAGAGGAAAGAGAAAATCGGGATAATAGCCAAGGGTTGCGATTCAAGGAACATTGCGGTCCACATCGTAGAAAATCAGATCAAAAGAGAACAGCTTTATATAATTGGGGTTCCGTGCAAGGGAATGGTTGATAGAAGAAAGATAATCTCTTTTTTGGACGGTAAAGAGGTAAAAGAGATCATTGAATCCGATGCGGATATCACTGTCAAGGGAAAGGGTTTTGAGCATACACTGAAAAAGGATGATTATTTGCAAGATAATTGCAGAACATGTATGCACAGGAACCCGGTCATTTATGACACAATGGTGGGAGATCTCGTAGAAGAAAGAAAAGACCCTGACCCATATGATGATGTAAAAGAAATAGAGGAGATGGGATCAGAAGAAAGATGGGGATTCTTTTCAAATCTTGTTAAGGACTGCATCCGCTGTTATGCCTGCCGTAATGCATGCCCCCTATGTTACTGCCCTACCTGTTTTGTGGATGAATCCGACCCACAATGGGTAGGAAAAAGCATTGATCATACTGACACTATGACCTTTCATATCCTGAGAGCATACCACTGCGCAGGGCGCTGCACGGATTGTGGCGCATGCCAACAGGCCTGTCCGATAGATATAAATGTAAGGTACTTTACCAGAAAACTCAATAAAGATGTTCTTGCGCTATTTAACTCTGAGGCTGGATTAAGTATAGAAGAGAGGCCACCTCTTGATACCTACAGACCTGACGATTATGATAAATTTATCAGATAAGGTGAAGAATGAGTGATAAAATAATTCAAAAACAAGATTTGCCTGATTTTTTAAAGTCCTTGAAAAAGACCTATGAGGTATTTGCGCCTATTAAGGAAAATGGTTTTCATAGGTTTAAGCCCTTAAAAGGAGAGGAAAATATAGACCTCAATTTTACAAACACACGCCTTTCGCCAAAATCATTACTCTTTCCTCAATCAGAGAGGATGTTTGAATTTAATCTCGATGAGAAAAGCGCGGATGCCAATATAGTAAAAGAGGCGCCAAAGGATTACCCTCCTGCCGTAATATTTGGTATCAGGCCATGTGACGCAAAGGCCCTTAGAGTAATGAATGTGAATTTTGACAACCCGGAATTTAGAGATCCATGGTGGGTCAGACGCATGGAGTCGATGACCTTTGTAGGGCTGGGCTGTAATGAACCTTCCAGCACTTGCTTTTGTACATCTGTCGGTTCTGGACCCTTCAATGAGGAGGGCCTGGATGTTCTCCTTTTTGATCTTGGAGAACGTTTTCTGGCAAGGACGCTTACAGATAAAGGTGAAAAACTCCTCGATGAGGCGGGAGTGAAGAAGGATGCGGACAGCGCTATAAAGAAAAAGGCTGATGCTCTAAAAGAAGAATCTGAGAAAAAGATAAGCAGTAAGGTTCCTACAGATAAGTTAAAGGAAAAGAAAGTTAATGATCTTTTTAATGCACCATTCTGGGATGATGTAGCATTTGCCTGCATAAATTGCGGCACCTGTACTTTTTTATGCCCTACCTGCTGGTGTTTTGATATACAAGATGAGATAACAAAAAAGCAAGGTGATAGGATCAGAAACTGGGATAGCTGTATGTTTCCATTATTTACCCTTCATGCCTCAGGGCATAATCCACGACCTGAAAAGGTACAGAGGGTCAGACAGCGATTTATGCATAAATTAAAATATTATGGAGACAAATATAATAATGGGGTTGCCTGTGTTGGGTGTGGCAGATGCGTGAAATATTGTCCCGTAAATATTGACATACGAGAGGTTTTTAAGCTCATGAATGATCTATGATTAAGAAGTGCCTAAAGTGAACTAAAGTGAACTAAAGTTAAGGATAAGATTATTACGGATCATAAGCAATTCGCCAAAGGGCTTGAAAAGCGGACCAGAAAATTCGCAGTGCAAATAATCCGTCTGTCAACAGCTTTACCTAACACCCCTGAAGGCAAGGTCATAAGAAATCAGATCACAAAATCCGGGACATCAATTGGCGCAAATTACCGAGAAGCCAACAGGGCCAGAAGCAAGGCGGATTTCAAAAATAAGATTGCTATTTGTGAAAGTGAAGCCAGTGAAACACAATATTGGTTAGAAGTAATTGTAGATACAGATTGGTTATCCTGGGACGAAGTAAAACCTGAATATGAAGAGTGCAGCGAATTGCTTGCTATCTTCACATCTATTGGAAATAGATAAATGCTGAGAAATCATTTTAATTTAAGTTCTTGACTCTCTTTATCTATTTAAACTTTAGGCATTTTAGGCACTTTAGTTCACTTTAGGCACTTTCATGTAAATAACAAGGAGGTTATTTTGTTAGACAATCCATATCTCCCTCTTCCTGTAAGGATTGAACAGATCACTGTAGAAACCGAGGATAAAAATTTAAGAACCTTTAAGTTAGTTTTCCTTAATAAGGAAGATGAGGAACAATTTTCGTATATCCCAGGACAATTCTGTGAGCTTTCTATACCAGGACAAGGTGAAATACCAATTGGCATAGCTTCATCTCCAACAGAGTCCGGATTTCTTATGTTCACGATTAATAAGACCGGAGTTGTAACCAGATACATTCATAATATGAAAGAAGGAGATATAATCGGTATTAGGGGGCCATTAGGCAACTGGTATCCCTGGGAAGCCATGGAGGGGAAAAATGTGGTGGTAATTGGCGGAGGGTTTGCATTTACTACCCTGAGATCAAGTATTGTCTATATGTTAAATCCAGAAAATAGAAATAGATTTAAAGATATCACGGTTGTATATGGGGCGCGATCTCCGGGTCTGCTGCTCTATAGGGAAGAACTTGCTGAATGGGAAAAGAGAGATGACATAAATGTCCATATCACTGTTGATAGCACTGACGATCCAGATTGGCAGTATAATGTCGGTTTTGTGCCCACTATTACGGAGCAGAAGATCACAACGAGTGAAGATTCCTATGCACTGGTCTGCGGCCCCCCTATCATGATCAAATTTACTCAGCCAGTGCTTGAGAAGGTGGGATTCACACCTGAACAGATAATCATGTCTTTAGAGATGAGAATGAAATGTGGAATAGGAATCTGTGGCAGGTGCAATATTGGTGATAAGTATGTTTGCAAGGATGGCCCTGTTTTTTCCTTAGCCCAGCTCAATGAGTTACCAAAGGAATATTGATACGTAAATTTTACCTTTGGCATCTCCTTCCATTACAGATCTAAACCTTTAAGTTCTTCTATAAGTGCTTTCTGTTTTTTGTTTAATTTTTTTGGAACCGCGATATGTATCTTTACATATTCATCCCCTCTGCCACCCCCATTCATCCTGGGCATTCCGTGTCCCCTTAATCTCATCTTTGAGCCGCCTTGAGTCCCTGCTGGTATCTTGAGACTAAGCCTTTTACCGTCAATGGTTGGCACCTCAATCTTTGTCCCCAATACAGCTTCCGAGAATTTTATTTCTCTATTCATATAGAGATCGTTGCCTTCTCTCTGAAAGATGGGATGATCTAAGATCTTTATCTTGATATAAAAATCTCCAGGAGGTCCTCCCTCTGGCCCCGGTTGGCCCTTGCCAGCAAGCCGTAATTTTTTACCATCTTCTATCCCGGCGGGTATCTTAACCTTTATTTGTTGATTAATTCCGCCTAAATTATAAGAGATAGTCTTTTGTTCAGTCTTGACAATATCTTGCAGGTGTATGGGGAGTTCATAGATTACATCCTGGCCTTTGAACTGGCCAGCGCGGCCTCCAAAGTTAGTAAAGACAGAGCTATAGGAATCGGATTGTGATCCATACCCAGGCCTTCTGCTCGCTTGAGAGAAGATATGGTTGAATATGCCTGAACCTCCACCCCTTTTCCAGCCGCCTGCATTTCCAAAGCCAAATTCCTTAAATATATTGCTAAAATCAAAGCTACTAAAGATATCATCCTGGCTATATCTTTGCTGAAAACCCTCAGCGCCAAACATATCATACTGTTTCTTTTTCTCTGAATCACTTAAGACCGCATAGGCCTCACTTATCTCTTTAAATTTCGCTTCGGCAGCCTTGTTATCCTTGTTCCTGTCAGGGTGGTATTTCATAGCCAGCTTCCTGTAAGCCTTTTTAATCTCCTCAGGGCTGGCAGATTTATCAACTCCGAGTATTTTATAGTAGTCTTTATTGGACATTTTGTATTCTTAATACACCTCTCTAAATGGGGTTACATTTATAAATATAAACAGGGTTTATAGTAAAGTCAAGAAGGGGCATCTCCCCTTTTTGATGTGGTTTTGGCTATTATACCTCCCCTTGAAGACCAATTGATTGTCACTATAAGCCAATCAGGCTCACATGCGCTGAATAGGAGATTAGCAATTTCTTCAGTGATATATTCCTGCCAGTTTCTTTTGTTCCTCCACATCATTAGATAATCCCTTACGGATTTGCTTTCAAGGATTTTCTCTTTTGGCCTGTATTTTATGGTGACAACACCCTGGTCATGCCTTTCTGAAACTGGGCAAAGGGATTGAAATTCCGGGTATTCCCATTCAATCAATGGTGAATGATTACGCGCAGGAAAGGTAATTAATGTAACTCCTTCAGGGGACTCAACCTTTGCCTTCGATGAGGTTGAATAGTCGGTCACTCTAAACTTTTCTCCATCATAAAAGATAATAATTAATGGCGTGGTTCCTGAATACTTTGAAAAATTGATCGGGAAATGTCAATACAAAGTTAGAGTTTTTATGTTATACTAATTTGTTTTTAATTAAAATACAATCTGTTTCATTATGACTTATTCGGGTTAAAGATAGATAAATTGATTTATTACCGAAGGCATATAATACATCTTGTCTTATTTTTTCTTTCATTTATTTTAATCCACTGCGACTCAAGAGGGGATGAAAGAGAGAATAAAAATGCCCTTAACCTGATTAGGATAGATAAATCAGCCATTCGTCCTGATGATGGGGATACCTTTTTTTACAAAGATCTTACAATAAGAATTTTGGGCATAGATGCACCTGAGATTATCCATAAAGAACACGGCATATTTGAGGATCAGCCTTACGGTAGAAAGGCAGCGGTAATGACAATAAATATCTTAAGGAAGGCCAAAATTGTTGAATATCTTCCTTTTCAAAATGATAAGTATGGCCGCCTTCTGGCCCATGTATTCGTAGATGGGAAACTTTTGGCTGTCTATTTGATTAAAGCGGGTTTAGCATATGAAACCGTATCCTACTATGGAGATAATGGATTTCCAGGGATTGCTGAAAGGATTCTACAGGCCGCTCATGAATCCCCACGTCCACCATTTGAGAGGCCGTATAAATGGCGTCGGAGGCATCAGAAAAGAAAATGGAAGTAATAACCACACATATAAATGCTGACTTTGATGCCCTGGCATCTATGCTGGCTGCCAAAAAGCTTTATCCTGAGGCAAAAATGGTATTTCCTGGCGCCCAGGAAAAAAACTTGAGGAATTTCTTTCTGCATACAAGTTCATATCTTTTTGATTTTTTACGCATAAAAGATGTTGATTTTAGTAAAATCAGAAAACTTATCTTGGTTGACACACGTCAAAAGAAACGGATCGGCGCATTTAAAAAACTCTTAGACAGGAATGATCTGGAGATACATATCTATGATCATCATCCCCCATCTGATGATGATATCAAGGGTGATTTTGAACTTATCCGCCAACTTGGGGCAGGCACATCCATTTTGACAGCGCTAATACGAGAAAAGGGCATCAAAATTTCTCCTGATGAAGCAACCTTGATGTCTCTTGGTATCTATGAAGATACTGGCTCTTTTACCTATTCTTCTACAAAACCAGAAGATTATGAGTCTGCAGCCTGGTTATTAGAGCAGGGGGCATCTCTTAATACGATATCTGATATGTTAACGAGAGAGTTAAGCGCGGAACAGGTGTGGCTTTTGAATGATTTGATGGCCTCTGCCACTAAGAACATTATCAATGGTGTAGAGGTGGTTATAGCCAGGACCAAAAGCAATAGGTATATAGGCGATTTTGCCGTTCTTGTTCAAAAATTTATGGAAATGGAAAACCTTAACGTTATATTTGCGCTTGCCCAGATGGAAAATAGAGTCTATCTGGTAGCCAGGAGCAGACTTCCGGACGTCAATGTTGCAGAGATTGCCTTTGAATTTGGTGGTGGCGGACACCCTCAGGCCGCATCAGCTACCATCATTGGTAAAACGCTTATCCAGGTTGAGGAAGAACTTAACGCCCTACTTGTAAACCGGATAAACTTTGAGAGATTGGCCAAGGATATAATGACATCTCCTGTAATCCATATATTGCCTGAGGCTACCCTCAGAGAGGCAGGCGATATATTGACCAGTTACAATATTAATGTGTTGATGGTGATTGATGAAAATACAAAACTTAAAGGATATATATCTCGACCGATGGTAGATAGAGCCGTTTTTTTGGGCCTGGAGGAAAGGCCTGTAAAAGAATATATGAATGTGGAATTTTTCCATGTAAGGCCTGAAACTACTTTGAATGAAATACAGGATTTGATTATTAATAACAAGGTCAGAATCCTCCCGGTATTAGAAGACAACAAGCTGCTCGGCGTTATTACAAGAACAGATATTTTAACTATCTTGATTGAAAAACCACCTGCACCCCAGTTTCTTTATGATTCAGAGGATATTCCAAGGTTTGTTCGGGAAAAAAATATCGCCAACTTACTCACAGAAAGGTTACCCAATAAAATAATAAAGTTACTAAAGCATCTTGGCCAGACAGCAGATGAGTTAGATTTTAATGCCTTTCTTGTGGGCGGTCTTGTAAGAGATGTTGTCTTGAAAAGGAAAAATTTTGATGTGGATATCGTTATAGAGGGAGATGGTATCCAGTTCGCTAAGTCCTTTGCCGATCATTTTGGCGCAAGGGTGAGAAGTTATCCCAAATTCGGGACTGCCGTTCTGGTTATGCCAGATGGTTTTAAGATTGATGTTGCAACCGCGAGGATAGAGCATTACGAATCGCCAGCCGCGCTGCCTGTAGTTCGGTTAAGTTCTTTAAAGAGAGATCTTTTCAGGAGAGACTTTACCATCAACACCCTGGCTGTTCATCTTAATAAGAGCCATTATGGTACTCTTATAGATCATTTTGGCGCCATGAAGGATATTAAGGAACGTGTTTTAAGGGTGCTTCATAACCTTAGCTTTATTGAAGATCCTACAAGAATTTTTAGGGCAATTAGATTTGAGCAGCGGTTTGGATTTAAAATAGGAAAGCTTACGGAAAGCCTGATTCAAAATGCTGTCAATATAAATTGTCTTGAGAATCTCTCTAATCAGCGACTTTTTATAGAACTGAAACTAATTTTAAAGGAGGAAAATCCCATAGGGGCAATAGAAAGGATGGAGGGATATGATCTTCTGAAATTTATCTCTCCCGAGCTTAAGCTTACCGAGGAGGTAAAGAATATCCTCAAGGAAATAAAGGGGATTCTGGTATGGTTTAATCTACTTTATCTGGATGTTATATATAAACCTTGGAAGGTATACTTCCTTGGTTTGACCTCTTCTTTAAGCGATGATGCCCTGGATAATTTGGCCACGAGGATGCAGGCACAGGATAAGGAAATTTTCAGTATGCTTTCTGATCGCCAGGAGATAAGACAGGTCTTAAAGGAACTTTCTCGACTGAAGGATAAGGAACATTATTCTTTATATAGGATTCTATCGCCTCTTTCTACCGAGCTCTTACTTTATGGCATGGCCAAAAGTAAAAGCGAGAAGATAAAGAGATTCATATCCATCTTTTTTACCAAGCTTAAAGGAACAAAGATCTTTATAAGGGGCAAAGATCTTATCGATATGGGATATAAACCTGGTCTGCTATTTAAGGAGATATTTGAAAGTCTTCTAAAGGCCAAGATAGAGGGTGATATAAGCACGAGAGAAGATGAGATTAAGTTTGTGAATAATATATTTGGGCATCTAATTGATAGGTAACCATTCATGGAGTATTCAAAATACACCTTGAGAGCTAAAACCGTAAACATGTATATTCATAGTTGATATACACACCTGGAGGATGAAAAAAATGGAGAAAAAGAGAATTGTCAGCGGTATGAGACCAACCGGGAGACTTCACCTTGGACACGTTCATGGGGCCTTGAATAACTGGCGCTCCCTTCAAAAGGATTATCAGTGTTTTTACTTTATCGCTGACTGGCATGCCTTAACAAGTGAATATGAACACACAGAGATTATCAAGGAGAGCATGAGGGGTATAATCATGGACTGGATTGCAATTGGCCTAGACCCTGAAGAATCAGTTTTTTTTGTCCAATCAGATATAAAAGAGCATGCAGAGCTTCATCTGATTTTTTCAATGGTAACGCCTCTCTCATGGCTGGAGAGAAACCCCACATATAAAGAGCAGCTTACGGAAATGTCTCAAAAGAACCTTTATACGTATGGATTTTTGGGCTATCCAGTGCTACAGGCAGCGGATATTTTGATGTATAAAGCCAATGGTGTGCCTGTAGGAGAGGACCAAAGCCCTCACGTTGAATTAACAAGGGAGATAGCCCGTCGTTTCAATTATTTCTATTCAAATATTTTTCCTTTACCAGATACCCTACTCACACCGGAGGCAAAAATACTTGGTATAGATAGGAGAAAAATGAGTAAAGGTTATAAAAATGCGATATTTATATCTGATGCAAAGGAAATAGTGACCAAAAAAGTAGAAGATATGATTACCGATCCTCAGAGGGAAAGAAGGTATGACCCAGGTAGACCTGATTTCTGCAATGTCTTTACCTTTCATGAGTTATATACTGATAAAAAAACTGTTAAAGAGATAGAGGAGGGCTGCAAAAAAGCATCCATAGGCTGTGTGGATTGCAAAAAGAAGATGGCGGCAAACTTAAATGAAGCCTTAGAACCGATAAGGGAAAAGATAAGGGCGTTAGAGGCCAAGCCTGAAATTATAGACAGTATTATTGATGAAGGTAATAATAAGGCTCGTAAAATTGCCAAAAAGACGATGGAAGAGGTGAGAGAGGCTGTTAAAATTTAATTATGACCTTTACGACAAAACTTGAGATATTTGAGGGTCCGCTTGATTTATTGCTGCACCTGATAAAAATTAATGAGGTAGAAATCTCAGATATACCCATAGCCACCATCACCGATCAATACCTTGAATATCTCGACCTTATGAAGGCCTTAGACATTAATATTGCAGGTGATTTTTTGGTTATGGCATCTACCCTGATGCACATCAAATCCAAAATGCTCCTTCCAAAACAAGAAGATGATTTAGCGGAAATAGAGGATCCTCGGGAGGAAATTGTACGTTCCCTCACTGAATATATGCAGCTTAAAGATGCAGCTAATGAATTGGCATCCAGGGATATTCTCTATAGAGATGTTTTCAAAAGAGGCATTGAAATGAAAGGGGGGGGAGAAGATATTACTACAACAAAGGTTACCCTTTATGATTTGATGGATGACTTTAAAAAGGTTATAAGAAAAAAACATCCTGATATAGTCCTTAAATTCAACGCTGAGTCATGGTCTATTAAGAAAAAGATGATTGAAATAATAAGGATATTAAACGAGAAAAAAAATCTTTTGCTTGGTGACCTATTCTCTACGATGGAATCTGTTTCAGAAATGATCGCAACCTTTTTGGCCTTGCTTGAACTGATAAGGACTGGCTTTGTAAATGTTTTTCAGGGCAGAGAAAGCAGCGATATTATGCTTGAGGCAATAAATGAAAAAACTTAGGAAAGACGAAAGGAAACCAAGGAGCAGGCAATAGGCAGCAAAAACGTCTATGGTACTTAACGCATATTTAAAATTGCATATTATTTGCGGCCTATGAGAGATGGTATATTGCAAATCTTTTATTTTAGGCACTTTAGCTCACTTTAGGCACTTTAGACACTTCTTATGGATAATCACCTAAAATTAACAGTAGAAGCCCTTCTTTTTGCATCTGGTGAACCCCTAAACCCTCGACAAATCCGAGATCTGCTTCCAGGAAAAGATCTTAAAGATATAAAGAAGGCGCTCAAAGAGCTTAAAGACGAATACGAAACAATGAAAAGGAGCTTCCTTATTAAGGAAGTAGCAGAAGGATACCAGTTCCGGTCTCTCCCTAAGTTTAAGCCGTACATTGCTAATATGCTTATGTCGACCCAATCCAGATTAAGTAAGCCAGCTATGGAGACATTGACTATTATTGCGTATAAACAACCCATTATACGTCAAGAAATTGAAAGGCTACGGGGTGTAGAGGTAGGCGGTATATTAAAGATGTTACTTAAAAAGGGATTGATTAGGATTGTGGGCCGAAAATCTTTGCCTGGTAGGCCAATAATCTATGGCACAACAAAAAAGTTTCTTGAGGTCTTTGATTTAAAGGATCTCTCCTCCCTTCCCACTCTAAAGGAGATAGAAGAGCTCGATGATGGAGAAGAAGAATGACACAAAAAAGGAGCGATTGAACAAGATTCTTGCTATATCTGGTATTACCTCCAGAAGACGGGCCGATGAACTTATATCTTCAGGTCTTGTAACGGTGAATGGGTTAGTGGAGAAAAGAGTTGGCTCAAAGGCAGTATGGGGAGTAGATTCAATAAACGTTGATGGCCACCCTGTTCCTGATCCTCCGAAAAAAATCTATTTACTTTTAAATAAACCATTTGGCTATGTGAGTACACTGCACGACCCGGAAGGAAGGCCTATCATCCGGGATCTGGTTAAAGACGTTAAGGAGAGGATTTATCCTGTCGGACGTCTCGATTTTGATTCCTCCGGGCTCTTAATTCTTACAAATGATGGTGAGCTTGCATTCAGGCTCATGCACCCAAAATTCCATATCCCAAGGACGTATAAGGTAATTGTTGAAGGTGTAATATCAGATAAGTCAGTTGAGAGATTAAAAAAGGGTGTTAGTCTTGATGATGGGCCAACTAATCCAGCCCGTGTGAGGATAATAGAGACACAACAGGGTAGAAGTGTAGTAAGGATTACGATCTTTGAGGGTAGGTCCAGAGAAATAAGAAGGATGTGTGAAGCCGTGGGGCATAAAACTCTAAAGCTTACCCGGATAGGGTATGGTAATCTCGATTTAGGAGACCTAAAGGTTGGAAAATATCGGCATCTTAAAAATGTGGAGGTAAAGGCCTTGCGTAAATCAGTTGGGCTTGATTAATTTTATTTGCAAATAATTTTTTCCTATAGTATCAGATTATATATAGGTATATATTCGGGCGGTTAACTCAGCGGGAGAGTGCCATCCTCACACGGTGGAAGTCATGGGTTCAAATCCCATACCGCCCACCATGTAAAAAAAAGAGGTCTACCGGCTTTACGGTTAAGGCCTTTTTTATTGCTTAAATCATAGGTTACATTAATTGTTGAAAAATCAATTTCTCATCACTTTATACTTCGTACTGCTCCAGGACCATTCTGTATAGTGCGGAAATCCCAGAGCCACCGCTCATACAATTCTTGTCATAGAAATAGAATAAGATTATACTAGTACTGCCACGCTGCCAAGAAATAAGTATGGTGTTCCCTAAATTGGAGTTATTTCTCAATTTTGTTTGACTTTCTATTTGTCTCAATGCTATTTTTTAAAAGATAGGTATACAA
>Ga0180301_10003378_pt1 | contig 12476 bp, 15 predicted proteins | sample GuaBasSediGuay16_FD_121797 | JGI IMG/M metagenome (GOLD analysis project Ga0180301, IMG submission 121797) | Subseafloor sediment microbial communities from Guaymas Basin, Gulf of California, Mexico - Guay16, Core 4569-2, 12-15 cm | ecosystem: Environmental > Aquatic > Marine > Hydrothermal...
GAGATAAGGTATATAAAAAAAGTTGTTAAAGGTTATTTTGATCTCATACGTCCTTTTACACTTCTTGCACCTATCATAGTATCAATGTGTATAATGCTCGCTAGTTTCTTCTATAACAATAGAACTGGTGATCTTTTTAATATCTGGTGGTCAACAGTAATACCTGCAAGTTTCGCATTAGCTGTTCTTAACGGCGCCTCAAACGCGTTGAACCAAGTTACAGATGTAAGAGCAGATAAGATATCTAAACCATATCGTCCTATACCACGAGGTGACGTATCCTTAAAAGAGGCTAAAATAATATCTCTCATTATGTACATTACAGCTGTTGCTATGGCAACCTCTGTTAATGTCATGTTCTGCGTTTTTGTCCTCATGATAACAGTTTTCACAATCACTTACTCGCTACCACCACGGTTAAAAAATGTTTTATTCTTAAATCAGCTCTGGGTTGGAATACCACGTGGACTCCTAGGTATACTAGCATCCTGGAGTGTTTTTGGAAACGCGTTACAACCTCTACCTTTAACTATAGGATTAATAGCTATGTGTTTCTTAATCGGAGGATCAGTCACCAAAGACATCACAGATAAAGAAGCTGACAAAGAAACAGGTACACGCACCCTAGTAAACACGTACGGCGTTAAACAGGCAGCATTCATAGCTTTACCTTTTATGTTTTTCCCTTTCGCGTTTATACCACTCCTGATTGACAGTGGAATACTAGGATCTAACCTATGGCTTTTAACCCTGTTAGCGATACCAGCCTATTATATATTTCATCTCATGATCAGAGACAACAGCACAGGTAAAAGACTAGAAAACACGTCCTCATGGACTCTCATGTATATTACATATTTTATCTTCGCATCTGGTTTCTCACTTCTAACTATTACTAGCAGTATCCTCTAAGACTGTCAAAAATTAGGTTTTAGAATCCCCTCACAATTACTGTGATCAGAAAGGGGATGTAAGATGCTGCAACAGTTGTTGAAATTAGTTAAAAGGAAAAATATTTTTTTGATGGAATTTGAAAAAAGTAGAGATAAAGTTGATAGATGCTGTTCTCTTATTGTACTAGGATTTCCTTCAGAAAAACAAGTAAATTCCTTAGGGATTTTGAATAGGTTCAGTTATGAATCCTTAAGACTGTGGTATCATAAGATAGCAAATCTTTTTGCTAACACAAGGAGAGACAGAAGGTATGTAGCGATAGATGAGACAAAGATAAAGATTGGAGATGAATATATTGGTATATTTGGTCAGCTATAGATGGGAATAGCTAGGAGATCTTAGGAGTGAAGGTTACAAAGTGGAGAACATCTACCAATGTTATACGGTTTGTTAGAAGAGAAGGATTCTACGGTATATGTGGTGATGCGGCTTCTGGGTCACTTTGGAGTGATACATCAACATTTGGATATAAGACACCTCCTCTTATGAGACTCACAGGTTCTAGAAGCTCTGATAACTCTTCTAATAGTTTTTGGTTTAGAAACAACTGATGCATGAGCAAAATGACTTTGACTTAAACCAATTTTATCCGTTAGTTTTTTTAACATAAAACCAAGCGAGAAATCCTCAAACTTTAGTTTGTGGGATGAATCGCATGGAACTTAAACCTTAAAAATGCCGTCAGATATTTTCTTCCCTTGGGAGGGAAGCCATGCCATTCATGGCATGGAAGGGGGGACTCTCCTTAAACAACTTTAAAACCTTTTTCTCATTTGGTATAAATCTCTCAGCTTTATATCTTAATACAATCCTCTGCATGTAATATTACACCATTTCCTGCATCAACATTTAACCGTGTTTCCTCCAGTATCTTATCAATTGGTTGACATCTGAAGTTCAGCATAGTAGGATTACAAAATCTGCATCCGCGTCCACATCCGCGACATATCTCAATGATACCATTCAAAGTAGGTTTTCTTATGAGAGGTATCTCTTCTAATAGAACTACTTCTCCTTCTACAACTGGGATGGTAAGGGTTCTCCATTAACCGCCTTCTCTATAACATCTACAGCTGTTTCCTCTCCTTCTCCTAATACTACGCAATTCTACACCCAGTTTAGCCATTATGTGGATTTTAATCACCACACGTATGAAAATTTAAATAACGATTTATTCATACTGGTACTTGATGAGTAGAGGAGGTTACATACCTGATATTGAAGGTTTTTTAGAGAAGAAAAACCCTGTGGATTTACTAAATGCTATCTTTAGTTTCCTAAATTTTAAACTAGTGAATATCAAGATATATAATTTATTATTAAAAACTTCTTATGAGTATAAAACAGATTGGGGAATCATTGAATGTATCAGAGCGAACTATTTAAGAAATACATTAAAAGGTTGAATGAAGAGGGTTTCATAGTTAAAAGAGTTGAAGAAGAGAGATTAGGATATATTTATAGACCTAACCTGTTCACGAGACATGGATGAAAGTAAGGAGTAAGATAGAAAACATATTGGAGGAGATAACGAGATCTATAGAGGTAACACCTGATGCTACAGTTTAAACCTTCTAAATAATTTTAGGAAGTGTTTCATCATGAGGATGAGCGAGGAGAATGATTTCTACTTGAAACAACTAAATGAATTAACATTTAAACCTGTTTTCATACTAGGGTTACATAGATCAGGAACAAGTCTACTCTATGAAATCCTGAGTACTACAGGTTGTTTTAATGTTGTAACAGCTTATCATATCATTAATTTCAATAGGTTAATATCTAATCACATCAATGGAAGAGAGAAAGAGGTTAAAGAAGAGATAAAAGCTTTTCTAAAGAAGTATTCCCAACTGAATAGAGGGATAGATGAACTCATAGTGACACCTGACTTCCCAGAGGAATACGGGTTTATATTGACTAATAGAAGCTACCCATGGAGACTTACAAAAAGGAATCTATCTATCTTCAAGGAGTTATGTGGGAAAATCCAGTTTATAAACAAAACTGATAAACCTATTCTACTTAAAAATCCATTTGATTTCTCAAACTTCCTCTTTATAAAGAAGGAGTTCCCGGATTCTAGATTCATTTTTATCCATAGGCATCCTATTAGAGTAATAAATTCTTTTATACGAGCTATGCAAACCCTACTATTCAACGATAGGAATCCATATACAACTCTATTATTCCATCTCTATGATAGAATCTTTGATAATCCACTACTTCTCTATACAGCTAGGTTTCATTATGCATCCCCTCTAGGGGTTATACAAGTAACACTTGCTTTTGCAAGAGCAACACAATACTTCCTGAGGAATATTTCTCTAATAGATGATAGGGATTACATAGAGGTTAGATATGAGGATTTATGTGAAAAACCTATGGAGACTATATCCAAGGTGCTTGATTTCCTAGATTTAAAAGTAGTGAACCCCATCGATTATGAAAAACTGATTAAACCACGTAAAGTTGAACTACTCCCAACAGTGGATAAACTTAAGTCATTTATAACTAGAAAGATGCAACCCTATCTTAGTCACTGTGGATATGAGGGTATAGTGATATGAATGAGAAGTTAAAGGCGTATATTCAACTTACTCGCCCATATGCGGCTTATCTGATACCAAGCATTGTCTTATTAACCGCTATCTCCAGTAGTAAACCTAGTATCTATGAATTTTTATTATTAACACTGATAGGTTTATTACTCCATATAGGTGCAATGGTTCAGAATGATTATTTCGATGTTGAAATCGATAGACAATCTCCTTTTGTATCTGATAGACCATTAGTTACAGGTGTAATCTCCATTAGGGAAGCCCTATTGTTGTGGGTTTCCACCTACTTAGTTTCTCTCCTCATAACCTTACTATTCTTTTCAATAGAGGCTTTTGTTTCTCTATTCTCAATGATTCTCCTATTCACCTTATATAATAGGTATAGTAAGAATATTCCAGGTATGGAGTATGTACTAGGTTTAGCAGCGTTTACAAGTGGTTTATTCGGCGCTTATAGTGTATCAAATAGAGTATCTCTTTTATCTCTTACTATCTCACTTCTTGCTATGTTGAAGTATGTTTTTAATGTAGGAGTCTCAGCTAATATGAAGGATCTCAAGTATGATGAAATCTTTGGTTTGAAGACAACGCCAATGGCATTTGGAGTTAGAGTAGAAGACGGGGGGTTGTATATCCCCCCTATTTTTCTTTTTTATGCTTTTCTGTTAAAAGTTGTCTATATTTCAGTGGCCTTGATACCTATATTATTAGGAGTAGTCTCCCCTATGGTTTTCAATCTACCGATTCCATTGATTTTGATCTCTACATGTTCTATTGCCATACTATGGATGATTCTCCATATATTCTCTGCTTCTAATAGATCTAAATTAGTTACCTATGCTGGTAAGCAAGAATTGCTAAGTTATTATCTTCTCCCTCTTGCAGCGATGTCTAGGGTCGTTGATTATAGCCTATTAGTTTTCCTATTATTCTTATTTATACCTCCTATTTGGATAAAATCATCTATCAGATTATTTTTTAAGAAGAGTCTTCCTCATGAATGAATACCTTTACTCATCTTTTTTATAGGAGTTTTACTTTTGAATGGTATAGTTTGGATTTCTAGATCCCTGAATCTATATCTATGTCCTCTCCATTCTACCTCTCTTATAAAGGCAGATAATAACAGGTTGTATGCTATTAAGAAGGGTGTTAGAGTGCTTATGCACATATATGCGATGGTTGAACCAAATTTCTTCTTTGGATATAACATGAATTTTTTAAAAGTTATAAGTTGCTGCCATCCTTTAAAGAAATCTAGTATAACTGGGGAGAAAAGTAAAAAACCAATTAGGATCTCTTTGTGTATCATCAACACTAAGCCTACTAGGTTTAGTGTTTTAAGTGTAACTGCACCTATGAAGGAGATCCTCCAGAGGGATGGGTAATACCATTTCGTCCATACATTCTGCCTCGTGCTCCATTTAACTAGTTCATAGAGGTTTTTATCTTCGAAGCATTCCACGATGCATTGAGGAACAAATTTTATAGTATAGTTTTTTTCTCTCAAAGCTGCTGTCAGAACTAGGTCATCAGATAAGCTTTTTTTCCATCTCTCCTCAATATTAAGAGCCTCAAAGACCTTTCTTTTTATGGCTGTGGATCCACCCCAAGCAAAATTTAATTTCCCTAGGAATAATGTTGCAATGGTACATGCATTCCAACTTGATAATGATAGTGTCCAGAGGTTGTGAGGGAAGTACCATCTGTAACCTGTGGTTGCTCCTATCGATTCATCTTCTAATGGAGCTATGAGATATTTGATCCATTTCTTATGGGGTCTGATATCTGAGTCAGCAAATATGTAGATATCTACATCTCTTAACTCTTCTATTCCTCTAAGTAAAGCCGAGATTTTACCACTACATTCTCTTCTAGGTTTTGATATAACTAGTTTTGAATAATTATATTCCTTGGTCATCTTTTCTAGTAATTTATATGCTGCATCTCTCTTGGAGTCTACAACAAAGACTACTCTATAGTTTTCATAGTCTTGATTACAGATAGCTTTAATGTTCCCTCTGAATCTTTTATCTTTCCCTTTACAGGGTACTATTACTCCTACTTTTGGTGAATAGAATTTGAACGTGTAACCATGGTATGCACTCCTGATTTGAATCCAAGAAAGTATAGATGTAATGCCTGCTCCTAGTGATAAGAAACCAAGGGTGAGTAATATCACCGTTAAGATCATTTTAGCCTCCCCATAGCCCTAATCAAGGTCGAAGAGATATATATGAAGTTTTTTATTCAAACATACAAAACGTTGATATCATATATAAGGGTATTGGAAGTGTAAGCTTCATCCCTAAATGATGTGCAACAGGTACATCATAAACACGATCTTGAGATGAATTAATAGGGGTTAAACATCTGAGATTAGAGTAGTGGAGCCATCAGAATCCATCAATTTCCTAGAAGAAATGGGACAATTTAATAAAGAGATATAGTATCCACTAAAATGGTTGTATGAATTCGCTGGGTTCCTCTGTGGAAGCTATTTTATAGGTATCCACAGAGGGATACCTTTTTCTCTTGCATAATTTACCATGAGAACCTGTTTAATATTGTAAACCAGGACTTTCAAAGCCAGCTCTTTTCTCTGCATACGTTTCTTTCTACTATGTAGAAAGCTACCCCATCTTTTTTTTATCGAGGAGAACACACTTTCAACAATGGAAGCGAAGATGGTATATGGCTAACCATTTTTCTTTATCGTTTTTGAACTCTCTTAAAGAGATGATCCAAGCTGGTTTACCTTTGGCTTTACTGGTTGCATTCCCCTTTGAAATACAGGTATGGTTTACCCTTTTTATCAACCACCAGTTGACAGTTCACACGGGATGAATATGCCTTATCACCCAAAATATTCCCCCAGCTCTGGTAAACTGTTAATTAACCTTTTAAACTCCTTGGAATCATGTCTGTTCCAAGGTGTTATGGTGAAAGAAAAGGTTACACCTGTTTCAATATCAACGCTCAGATGTAGTTTGATGCATTCTTTTCTGCTGCTTTTACGTTTAATCCTTACATCATAACCATTCTACTTCTGTTACTTATGCTGAAACCTGTGCTATCAACAGCTATATCCATCTTTTTTCTCCTAAGGAACCTTGTAACCCTGTTCATCACCTTACGTATATACTTCATAGAAAGTTTTTGCATACCACGATGTATAACACTATGACCTGGTAGATCCTGATAACGCTGTTTCAGTATCATACTGTCTTTTATGTAAGCTTCAATACCATCAAAGCTTAGGTTGAAAGCTACCTTCAGTATACAACAGATGGCTACCAGTCTCGGGTTATATCCTTTTCTACCCCGGTTTTTGGGTTCCCATGGTGGTGGTAGCTGATACACTGCTTTCATCACCATTCTTGTTAGAAGAACTACAAGGTTACGATTCACATGGTTTACAACCCTCGGGTTCATCCTTTTCTTAGCGCATCCCATCCGCTAAGAAAAACAGTTTTCCTCCTATTTTTATCTATTTCGGGATGAAGCCGGAAGTGTAATGTCAAGTAACATCAGTAACATTCTGTTTTTCGTAAATAAATATCCACGGTTGTTAAACCAATAAACAAAATCTTCAAGGATATCTGCAACAGAATTAAACACTTTCTGTAACCTCAGATACTCCTCAACAAATGTCCTTATGCATCTCTCAACTTTCCTTTTGCTTGAGGATAGAAAGGTGGAATGTAAATAACTTCTATATCACGCTGTTTACACCATCTTTTGAATTTCAGTTTGAATCTGGTATCATCGTCTACCAGAATCTTTGATGGTTTTCCATAATGCTTTATACATTTGGATAATAAACATCTATCTTTCTTTTGACCTTATGAAGAGTTTTTGGTAGATCCTTAAAAGATTCTCTACCGAGATATTTAGCTCTTCTTGCCCATTTCCAGACAGTTTTTCTGCTAACCTCAAAAATCCTTATAATATCTTTTACCATCAATTTTCTCACTTCAGGTGCAACATAATGCATCATCTCCTCCAGATAAATGGAATATTGTCCATCTGGAAAAATGTTACCGAGGTGGGTTTACTTTACACAACCAAAAAAAATTTTTAACGCTAATAAAGTAGTGAATATTACTTCCTCTCTTTTTTTATCCACCACTTATCATATGAATAACAGCAACTTTAGCGTTATCTGGGATTGTGACTTGATCAAAAAGATTTCTAGGTACAACCTCATCATTGATTTTTACTACAACCAATGGAAACGTATACTTCATTCTTTTAAGTAACTGTTTAACAGTCTCGTTTTCCACCCAGTCAACTTCTCTACCATTCACCTTGATACTCATTTTAACCCATTACCCTAGTATAATTTCAACTGCTAAATTCGCCTCCCAATTAGCCATAAGAGCAACACGTGGAGCTATAAGAACACTTTCTTCACTAGATGGGGCACCTTCATCGTAACACATGTATAGATTCCCTAAACGCTTAGTGGTGATACTATCACAACGCCCGTACCCTGCAACACCAGAAGCAGCAACAACTGGTTTACCAGGAAGCTTCTGAAGTACTTCCTCTATAAACGCTGTCTTCATCTCAGCATCATCCAATGCTTCTATCACAACATCGACATCCTTAAATAACCTCTCCATTGAACCCTTCTCCAGTTTACAATTAAAAATTTCAACCATCACCCTGGGGTTAATCCTTTCGATATTCTCCTTAATCGCTTCTGTTTTAAGCCTACCAACTTGATCCTGGAAATAATACTGCCTAGAGAGATTACTCTCCTCAACCTTATCAAAATCAACAAGAACAAGCCGTCCAACACCAGCACGGGCTAGAGAAACCGCAGCATTTGAACCAAGACCACCAAGACCAGCTATACCAACACTTGATTCCTGTAGTTTTTCTCTAATTTCTTCATATTTCTTTTTATCCATAATAATATTTCTCTTTTACCATTTCTCCCAGTATCTAGGGATTATACTTGGTGGTTTTTCACCTTTACTGTATTTTCCACCCCATACATTGAGACCTTTTTTTTCATCTTCATCTATTGCTTTTTGAAGCATGTCAAGCATTTTTTTATCAGTGAAACCTAGTTGTTTCATCTTCTGCGGTGTAGGTACACCATTGGGTGTCCAACCACGACGATAATATACCGCATCTGCTAGTTTTTGATATTGATCTTGACGGTATTCATATAGTAGTTTCATTTTTTCTTTTACACTCATATTTTCTACTTCTTTTTCAGAAAAACCTAGCTTTTCTACTAGTTGTTTATCATATCTTTCTCTCCTTGAATAATACTCCATCTCTGTAACTGGTCCCATTGAACGATAGGGAATCCAGTCATCTTTCCTACGTCCTCGACCAAGCCATACATTCATTGCACGTTGCCAGTTGTAACATCGTTCACTCTGCAGGATAAGATCCTCTTTTGTAACATTCCACCCTGTCACCGCGTTTTGTAAATCCACATAGTTTTGAACATGCTCTGGAACCTTAGCTGGTTCATCAGTCTCAGCATTATCTGCTGGTTCAATATCATTCCATGGTAGCTTACAAAGACCATTTAGACCAAACCATGTACGCCACATAGGGAAATAATGAAGCGCTTCTGCTTTATCCTCAAAAGTTGGTATAGCATTATTCACCATGTCCATGAAAATAAGCCATGCCTCATCATGCTGCGGTCCTTTCAAAGTTAAACCATATCCACCCTGCATGGCAAGGCTTTCTTTTGTGACATATTCACTGTATTCTAGTCCTTTGCTTTCCATACCACAATCTTCAATGAGCTGCGGGTCACCCCATCCTTTCTTTTTAAGCCAGTCTTTTACACGTCTTATTCCCTTGCTAGCAACTGTTATAAATTCTCCCTTGTCACCACGTGCTATCCGATGTATAAACTCTAAAACAGCTTCATAGTTCCCAAATGACAACTCGAGACCATCACAGCGTTCTTTATTCAGAATCCCATATTCGTACATCTCCATATAGAACGCTATAGCTGTACCAGTTGATATCGTATCTAACCCATACGTGTCACAGTAAAAGTTGAACTCGAGAATCCATTTTGGATCCCAGATGCTCATATTTGCCCCAGCAGCAACGGTTTCATACTCTGGTCCATCAACAGTAACTTTTTGACCCTTGTAGGGACCTGTCATCACTTCAAAACCATCAACTGTTTTAGCACAAGCCATTGTACACCCATACCAGCAGCCATCAGGGATGATTTTTGTAAATAATTCATAAAATTTTGAAGAGTAAATCTTTGAAGCCTTTGGGAAACTACCAAACCTATAGTTTTCACATGGTAATAAATCATATTCATCCATGATTTCAACAAGATGACTAGTACCAACAGCACGCATGTTGCATTGATACCTATCAAGGTCACGGATTTCACGATGAAGTTTTATACCCACTTCCGCGAGTTTAACTGGATCAGCAGGGTTATTTGATAACCCATCAAAATGTTCAACCTTTGCAACGATAGCTTTTATTTTTTTATCACGAAATACTGTCCCAAGACCTCCACGTCCTGCTTGTTTCAAACGACAAACTTTACGACGTATATCATAGAAAGAAAAATTAAGGCAACCCCAGTAGCTGTTTTCTGCTCCTTTACCTGCTGATACAACACTAACCTTTTGACGAGATTTATCAGAATCTTCAGAGGCATACATGTATGTAAGCTGTTCAGATAAAACATGGGAGTTGGTTTCTTCAAGTGGAGCTGTTTCAACTGTTATTTTACCTTTCTCCCCATCGACGATTATTACTACATCATGTTTGGCTTTACCTTGGATTTCAATTGCATCAAAACCAGCGAATTTCAAGTAGGGTCCAAAAAAACCTCCGACGTTGCAATCACAGATGATATCTGTCGCGGGTGAGATAGATAAAGCTATAGATTTACCAGTACCAGGGTACTGTGTGATACCGCATAAGGGTCCAGTGGTTATAATGAGCTCGTTTTCCTCACTATTCCAACGAGTACTTGGTTTTATAGAATCCCACATTAGTTTAAGCCCAAAACCACGTCCACCAGTGAATAGTTTTTTCATCTCCTCTGTTACTTTTTTTTCTTTGATTTCACCCTTTGTGAGATTAATGTAGAGTGTACGGTTTGCAAAACCTCTCCATACTTTATCTTTCTTGTATTCATATTCAGCGATCACCCGATGAGCTCTTTTAACTTTCTCTAAATCCCATTTATGTCTAGTATTACCTGTTTTGTATTCCTCAACCGGTATTTGACCTTCTATCATTTATTCAGCCCCCTGTTTATAATAAACTACTTCCTTAACATCACTGATTTTTACTTCAACAAGCTCTAACGCCTCTGTTGGACATGCACGGACACATGACCCACATGAGATACATTTAAACGGTTCTATACGTGCTTTGCTTTTCATCATAACATTCCTTGGGCAGAAACCAACACATGATTGACAGCCGATGCATGTTTCTCTATCAAGCCATACAACACCATTCTTACGACGAGTAAGTGCTTCAACTGGGCATAAATCGATACAGAGGCCACATTGGTTACACACATGCATTTCATATGTTGTTTCACCTGTTTTTATGATTTTGATAGCTGATTTATCACCGCCTTCACGGGTTTTGAAATGAACCTGAGAGCAGGTTTTTTCACATTCAAGACAACCTGTACACTTCTCTGGGTAGAACTTCAGAATTTTAACTGTTTCAGAGCCACCCATAATTGGAACACCATCCCCCTAATTTTTTTTTAACTTGTAATCAAACTAGACCCAATAACTACAACCCAACATAATATTGTTAAACCAAGAGTGGCAGGGTAATACAAACGATCTTTAACTGTTAAATCAAGTTTTTTAACCTGTAATGTTACTGGTAATGTTATTGCACCTAAAAGAGCTGTTAAAACCCCACTTGCGAGAATACGAGGCATAAATACTATTAGATCTTCTAAATAAAAACCAGTTCCTCCAACAACAGGTGTAAGAACCTGAGTTGTTACGGAACCACATATATAAACAAGATATGCTGTTATAATACCCATGCTACTCTGCATTGTAATTGTTTTTAAATCACTAAAGTCAGACTCTATATTGTACCAGATTATTTCAAATATTACTGCCTCAGCCATAATTGCTATCGCTGAACAGAGATGACATCCAATGAAAGGATTAAAAACTCTTAAACCACCTGCAACAAAACCCATTCCAACTTGCATACCTGGTTGTCTAAATATCATTCTACTAAGTACAAGAAAACTAAGAGCAAAAACACCAGTCATAATAGCCCCATAGGGGAGACCTACATCTTGTAAACCTGTACCAATTATAACCTCAGAAAAACCCCAGAGAGATCCAAAAACTAAAACCCCAGCGATTAATCTTTTCTTATCCATATCTTTATTTCACCTCGATTTCAACCACATATCTAACCCATAACTCTTTAGGTGTATCTGGGAAAAAAACCCTATTTTCTTCTGTTAACACACCAGTTTTTAGAATATTCCAGTCAACAGTTTTTTGATACCCATCGGCACCTTTAATCGTATATTTACTGCATTGGGTACAGCTTATTCCAATGTTTTTCATTAAACCTTCTAGGGAGACACCAGATACCTCGCCATCAACTGTTTTAATTGTTTTCTCCCCACCAAGAACTAGTAGTTCATCAAAAGTGTACTCTTGACCCTGTATAGTGATTGTACTCTTATCCACCTGTGTTGCATTTACATATAACGCTGAAACAATGCCGATGAATAGGAGTACCATAGCCAAAACTGGAATAATTTTTTCCTTCCCCATAAACCATCGGTGCACGCATGCTATACGAGATATTTAAAAATTATGACTAAAAAAACGATGACACTGTCATCTTTTTTTTGAATCGAAAGTTGTTTCAAAGACGTGTAACCCTATTATACTGACACCAATTGCGATATTTTTACGATATTGTTATAATGTACATAAA
>Ga0180301_10003379_pt1 | contig 12474 bp, 13 predicted proteins | sample GuaBasSediGuay16_FD_121797 | JGI IMG/M metagenome (GOLD analysis project Ga0180301, IMG submission 121797) | Subseafloor sediment microbial communities from Guaymas Basin, Gulf of California, Mexico - Guay16, Core 4569-2, 12-15 cm | ecosystem: Environmental > Aquatic > Marine > Hydrothermal...
GTATATACTGCTCTATGGCTAGGATAGTGAGTGAATACCAGAAGATCTATGGCAATAGCTTCCACTTAGTAAAGGAGAGATTGGCCAGGTTTGATCATGACCGTGTTGTTGATGATATAAAGTCGGCTCTGAACTATTTCAAAAGAAGGCTTGGAAGACATCTTGAACGTGTAAGTATAACTATCGTTGATGACACCATGACACCCAGGAACTTCGAACTTCTCTATAACTCCCTCATGGAGGATGGCCTCATGGATGAACTAGGATATATAAAGTTCCAGACAAGACCTGACATGGTTGAGAGAATAGTTAATTTGATTGATACTAAATATCGAAGCAAGTTCATTATAGATGTTGGTCTCGAATTTTTATCTAGCAAGGACCTTACTTTTACCCGTAGAGGCTATGATAAGGCTACCATCCTCAGAGCTATAGACGTTCTCAAGAGCTCAGGAGTAAGGTGGACAGCATACGTCATACTGTCCACTCCCTTCTCGCGAGCTGAGGACCTCAAGAGCAACATAGACCTAGCACTTGAGGTAGCTTTTAAAGCTGATCTTCTGCGATGCAATCCATATCTTCTAGAGGAGAATAATGCACTAAGCCTGATACTGGATGAGAGTGACTTCACATGGCATGAAGTGGTGATAGATTGTGTCAAGAAGGTCACAGTCAGAATACCTTATAGACCAAGGTTTAAATCCTCTCTTGAGGAGTTGAAGAAGATGTTGAGTCTGGTTGAGGACTTCATAACCTTGACCAGTGAGCTTAGAGGCCTGGTAATGCACAGCCTTAGGGAGGAGAACCTTGTAGACAGAAAAGAGGATCTTGTTAAGCTGGTTAATTTAGAGGAGCTTCTTTCTGCGCTTGAAAGACTCAAGAAAGCACTTAATGAGGACTATATTGAGAGAGTTAAAGGGAAAGAGATTTAGCCTCAGCTGATCATAGAGAAGCCATGATCTCATATGGGAGTGGAGAAGAGGCTTGAGAGGGCCATCAAGATGTTGAATCACATCTTGGAAGATGAAGAACTGGATGCCTCTCTTAAAAACAAGCTATTAAGGATAAGACATGAGCTGCTAAAAGCTGAAAGCGAGCTCATAGGAGTGAGAAAAGCTTGTGCTATCATAGCTGAGAAAGCCCTCTATCTAGTCAAATACCTTGACTTCAGATTAATGGAGCGAGAAGTAAGCTCGGAGGACTCCCTCATAGAGAAGGTGTTATCAACATGGAGGAGAGGAGAGGTAAAAACATTGTCACACTTGGAGAAAGTTATAGGCGAGGAAGCTGACAAGGTAGTTGACACCCTTTTGAAGGAGGGCTTATTAGAGGTATCTCATGTGGAATGGATAGGTGGAATACCAATAGTTCACTATAAGAGAGTGAAGTAGCCAGCTGCCTAGAAGAATGGTGGTCTTGCTCCTCTTGAAGCTTCATGCCTCTTCCTGAGCAATCGCTCCTTCTGCTTCCTCTTCCACTTATAGCGATGAGTTTCCTTAAGCCTTGTGGTAACGAGTCCTCTCATCCTTCTCCCAGCTGGAGTGAGTCCTCTGAAAACTCTTCTTCGCTGTGGTTTAAGCTTCTCAACCTTAGGGAGAGTAGGCTCAGCTGGCTTTGCTCCTTCAAGAACCCTCCTAAGGTATTCACGAAGTCTCTTTATATTCTCTTCATGTACAGACCTCCTTCTTTCATCAACATATATTCCTAGAAGCCTAGCCTCTCTGATAGAGAGCCCAAGAGCCTTGATCTCCCCTATTGAAAAGCCCTTTCCTACTTTGTACTCCCTTGGTGGCACTCCTCCATACTTTATCAGCTTAGGAACCTTTACTATCGGTACTGGCCTCTCAGCCACTTGAATCACCTTACAGCCTCTAGACTAGTCCTGGCAGGCCTTTTATATGTTTAACCCTTCTCCTGACCTCTTCAGGCCAGTCGTCAAAGTTAAAGCCATGCTGTGCAAGGAAGGCAGTGGCCATTCTGGTCAATCCTACACCAAAGCATCCAGTCCAGAGAGGCTCTCCACTGGCACATTTTATGGAGAAGTTCTTAGTGTAGTGAGTTCCATGAAGATTGAAGCTGGCACAAGCCAGCCACACATCCTTCTCCTTTGAGTCTCTAGGCCCTTTGAAGGGCATATATATCTGGAGCTCAAACTTCGGCTCTTCAGGTATCTCTACATCCTCGTCTATCCTCTGATCTTCGGCGAGATAGAAAGTATCACCAGCGAATTCAACTCTCCACTCAAGGTCAAGTACCTTATCAACAAAATTACACATAGCGTCAAGGACTTGATCTCTTATTTCAATACACTGCTTCCTAAGCCCCATCCACACATGCTCTATTCTCCAGAACTCATGAACTCTCTCTATTCCTCTAGCTCCACCAGCCTCATATCTATAAGTTGGTCCACTTACATCTACCACCTTGATAGGCAACTCCTCCTTTCTAAGAACTTTACCTCGATAGAGCTGATAGAAGGGAAGACACTGGACTGGATCAAGTATGTAGCCTGGATCCTCAAGGAGATCCTTAAGCTCTCTCATTGGAAGAACATTCGTTATCTCCGCCTTCACCCTGAAGGGCAGGTACTTCTCCTTCTCTCGATACCTTGGAGCACAGACATAGTACATGCCACCTGGCTCTCCTTGAAGCTTTCTAGCTCTAAATGCTATCTCAAGTGGTATCAGCTTTGGAAGCATCAGCTCCACGAAGCCAAGTGGCCTGGTTACGTATTCAAACACCAGCTCCTTTATGGCGTTTAAGAGAGCGGTGAAGGGCGGCAGATAGTACCATTGGCCTCTGCCTGGGAATCTAGCTATCCAACCTAACTTCAAAGCTACCTCAGTTGGATCTTCACTAAACTTCATGGACTTCCTCTGCGAAGCTCTCACTATGATGCCTACCTTCCTCGCTAAGGCTTCCTTCATGGTGACAAGCCCAGGAGTTATTAACTTCACCAGCCTGTCTACATCACCTCTCTCAAGCTCAGTCTCACTAAGGTCCTTGAGCATTATTCTAACTCTGTCCCCTAGATCTTCAACACCAACTACCTTATCGTAATGTTTAAGCCATTCAAGCCTTTCAACAGGCTTCTCAACTTCTACTACGTATTCCTCACAATGCACCCGTCTTACTCCTATCTTCATTCTTCCAAGCCTTTGAGCCATGTACTTCTGAAGCCTTTTTATTGCAGCATGAGCGCGTACCCTTCTTCCGCTCTCTATTGTTACATAGACGAGATTATTTTTAATGCTCCAATTCGTTATCTTAGCAGCCTCCTCTACGTCCTTAGCTCCTTTAATCAAGACCTCCTCATTGGCTCTTTTAATGATATCTTCAAGTACATCCCTATGTTTCTCCAGCTCTTGACATGTTGTCTCAAGCCATCCGATGAGCTTAAACCTCATCCTCAGCACCAACCTCTAGCTATGCTATACCTTCTTCAAAAATATTTAAAGCTGCTCATTAGCTAGCATATTTTAACCTCCACTTACATCTATGAATACAGAGTGGATGAAGAGGGAAGAGACGGCCTGATATGTGATGAACCCACCCTTAGCTGACCTCTAGAAGCCTTCAGGTCTCTATGGGTTGATATCCTGTCTGCTTACCTGCATCTGCTGAATCTCATGCAACAGAAGCTGTATCCCTTCCTTATCCCCCTAACGATCTCGCCATCACCCAGTGATGAGTAGGTCTCATCTAGGGTAAAGCCTGCAGTTCTGCACATATACTCGACCTCATGGGGTTCATAGAATCGAGCTATCTTATAGAACACGTGCCCCCTCCTGCCAAGTGCTTGATAACGTCTGCCCAGTGGACTGTTTCTAGCAATGAAACCAATTATGAGAGAGCCATGAGGCCTAAGTACTCTACGAATTTCCCTCATTACAGTCTCAGGCTGCTCAATGAAGCATATAGTGAAAAGAACCAATACCTCGTCAAACACCTCCCCTCTGAATGGCATCCTGTGAGCATCTGCCAGGACTACCTCCACACCTCTCTCCTTTGCTAGGCTTAGCAGCTCTTCTGCAATATCAATGCCTATCTCCACTCTAAGCTCTTTAGAAAATCTTCCACTGCCTACTCCAACCTCTAATGAGAGACCACCTCTCCTAAGCCTTCTGATGGTCTCAAGCTCTTCTTCAAAATACTCTCTATTCTCATCAAACCATGCATCATACCTCTTGGCATGTTCTCTGAAAATCTTCATAACCTCCCTAGTGTAGCCTCTATCACTCATCATGATCTAAGACACTCCATCCATATATTTATCATAGTCCCTCTTGGCGTTTAGGCTAAGGCGTTTATGCTATATCTCTTAGCTGGCTCTCCATCAGCTTTGTGAGGAGTAGTGCCATAAAAGAAGAGGCTAATACTATTAGCGCTAAAGCCCTAAAGGACGCTCTGAAACTGTAAAGGTGCCACAGATAGCCAGCGAGAAGAGGTATTAAAGCTCCTCCAGCATTCCTAAAGAGAGTCAGTAATCCCAGCATGGTTCCCATGGCCCTTGGATATAGCTCACTCACCAAGGTTCTGGAGCCTACGTAGAATGAAGCGAAGGAGAGGGCAAGCAGGAGTTGAGCTGGGATTATATGGACATAGCTTAGTGCCAACGAATATATAAGAATAGTTGCAGATGTTCCCAAAACTCCAAACGTGAAGACCCATCCAGTTCTTGATCCTTTAGCAATCCTGCCGATCATAAGCATTGACGGAATCTGAGTTATGGTGTTGATGGCCAGCAGCGCTCCTATTATATCCTCTGTAGCTCCCAGCTCCTTCAGGAAGAGAGGCAGTATTGAATAAGCTCCTAGGATTCCACCATCTCTTAGGAAACATGTTATCGAGAGTAGTATAGAGCTTCTATTCATCACATTTCTAAAAGTTATCTTATTGACGTGCTCTCCCTTGGGCTCTACCCCAATCCTTGTCATCAGCGTGATGATAAGACTCATGAACACCATGATGGCAGTGAGGGTAATTGAAGCTAGAAGAGAGTAGCTCTTAGCTATAAAGCCTCCGATAGCCACTCCTAAAGCCCATCCAGCTGACTGTGCCGCGCTGTATAGCCCAACTAGAGAGCCTTTAGTAGCTGTCTCCTCAAAGAGTAAAACCATCATTGCCATCATGGAGGGTATGAACATAGCAGTGCCTAGTCCTGTAAGACATCTAGAGGCCATTATGGACGGTATTGACTGAAAAGCAAGAACTAGCATGGAAGAGGCCAGCATGAAGACATCTGCAATCAATATCAGGGGATAGTATCCAAATCGGTCAGCTAGGTATCCCCACATAATTGATGTCATGAGAAACAATGACGATATCGACGTTACCAATGACACCTCCAGCTCACTTGCTCCTATGAGCCTTGAGTAGAGGATTAGACACATCCATAGAGCGTTATAGGCAGCAGCCATCAGGATCACTATAGTGACGAGCCTTATCTTCAAGGTTATATAGCCTTTGTGAGTGCCTTGGCTGTGCTCCATGCTATGTCTCCCTCGAGAGATTTTAGCCTATAGCCAATAGGAGGCACAGCTTATTGAGAGTAGCCAGTGACCTAATAAAAAGCTAGCTTCACATATGTTAAGCGCTTTACAAAAAAGGCTTGTAGGGGGGTATACCATGAGGAGATACTTAATAATGGCTTCTGTGATTTAGATTTTGAAGTGATGAGAGGTAGAGACGCTGAGAAGTGATGATACGCCTCGTTTCTGATTGAAAATCTTTATTGGAAGCAATAGTACTCCTAGTAGTGAAAGCCTATGGCAGGGTTCAAGGACTATCTTCCACTACTAAGGAAGTACTTAGAGCTTCTCAAGAGGACCCTAGGCTCGGACCTGATATCGATGTGCGTATTCGGGGGTGTCGTCAGGAATGAGGTCAGCGAGGGTAGCGATATAGATTTACTATTAGTAATAAAAGGCCTTCCACCCGATATAGGCTCAAGGATTGAAGCCGTATGGGATGCTAGAAGAGCTCTGAGGCACACTCAGGCCTACAAGGAGCTTCGGAGAAGAGGTCTTCTAACAGCAATATCCGAAGTAATACTCACTCCTGAAGAGGTCAAAAACATCCACCAATACTTCTCGACATATGTGTTGAAGGTGTGATACTCTACGATAAGGATGGCTTTCTTGAGAGAGAGCTTAAGAGGCTAAGAGAGAGGCTCAAAGAACTTGGGGCGAGAAGAGTTAGAAGCAAGCATGGATGGTATTGGATATTGAAGCCTGGGGCTAAGTTAGGAGAGGTCGTTGAAATATGAAAAACATAGAGCTAGCCAGAGATTACTTGTACAGAGCTCTTCGATGTCTAAAGGAGGCCCAGCTCGCTTTAGAGGAAAGAGACTCAGCAGGTACCATTAGAAGAGCTCAAGAAGCGTTAGAACTTGCTGTTAAAGCTCTCTTAAGAGCTCTTTCAATAGAATACCCAAGAGCTCATGATGTAAGCGATGTGCTTATTGAACACAAAGAAGCCCTGCCTAGCCCATTAAGAGAAAGAGTCAATCACCTGGCAGAGCTGTATCTAAACTAGCGTCATTACGAGGTCCTGCATTCTATGGATATGAGAGGGAAGGGATACCTCCTAGTCAAATATTTACCATGGAATATTCCAGAAATATACTAAGAATGGTGGAGGAATATATATTCTTGATAAAGAAGTTGCTTGAAGGAATTCTCTAACTCTAAGCCTTAAGCTTCAAGGCTAGCTCGGCTACTCTCCTACCTAGCTCTCGACAGGCTTCAAGAGCATTCTCATCAGGCTCACCTATGGCTACGACACCATAGTGGTACTCTTCAGCGTTTCCTTGAATGATCATTCCATGTATCAACATTGCCTTTATTATCGATAACAATGTTGTCTCAGCTCCACCTCCTAAGCCTCCACATGAGGTGAAGGCAGCTCCTACTTTGCCCTCTAGCCTTCCATGATACTTGACACTCTCATCAATAAGCTTCTTTACAGGCCAGGCTAGCTGGCCATAGTAGGTTGGTGACCCTATTATTATAGCGTCAGCCTTGAGAAGGTCTTCAACGCTTGTATCCTCGACTCTCTTCAACACAACCTCGACATCCTTTACCTTTGAAGCTCCTTCAGCAACAGCCTTTGCCATCATCTCAGTATTACCTGTTCGGGAGTAGTATGTTACTAGAACCGTTATGCGCCTCATGCTCATCACTTTCACTACTGTGCTCTACGCTATTTAATGCTGTCGAGTCCAAAGAAGTCTTCAAATGCTTAAAAGAAGAGGGTGGTGATGGTCATTGATGTTGATGAACTATGTCATGGCCTTTAGCCATGATGAATTATGCGCGCTGAGGGAAACTCCTCAAAGATAGGCTTAAGCCGTATGTATATCAGAATTAATAACAACCGAGGTGATGTAGTGAGGAGGAATTCCTCTCATAGCTTCACCGTGAAAGCTCTTCCTGAGAAGGGTATACTTACATTAGCCTATAAAGACGTAACGCTCCTAGAATGCCGCCCCAGGCTAGGCTATAAAGGGAAGTTTGTAGAGCCCCCTGAGCTTAGGATTACAGAAGTGACCAGAGAAGGTAACATATGGCGTGTAGAGCTTGAACTAGAGGGGAAGAAGCTATATCTTATCTTGGAAGAAGTCCTTGATGATGCGCTATACATACGCCTGACTCAGGTTCCTCCTGGCGATGAAAAGCATGAGAACATAGGCATCCTTGCCATGAAGATCTTTGAAATGAGCAAAGCGCTTGTAGTTCATCTCGGCAGAGGAGTGCCCTTCTATGCTGCAGCTTTTGGCTACCATACTGAGAAGGCCGCTGGAAGGAAGCCTTACTCATCTCCTCCCCCTGAAGCGCCCGCATATCCAGTAGAAAAGCCTGAGCATATGGCACATGCTGATGAGCTTGGACAGGATCCCTTCTCATTTCCAGTTGTTGTCAAAGACTTAACAGCTTTCAGACATCATGTGCCTATCATATTCATGGCTCTTAAGGTCAAGGACCTTGTAGTGCTCCTTATGCCTTACAGCGACCAAGGCTACAAATCATTCATCAGAATAGAGCAGGAAGAATGGCCTATAAGGTTCTGGTCACGAAACTTCGTACCTGGAGTTTATGAGAAGACCATACCTCTAGGGCTTGTAGTCATAGACAGAGATCCATATGGGGCAGTTGAAAAGCTGGGAACCAGCCTGAAGCTAGTTAGTGGTGGCATAATCAGACTTCGTGAGGACAAGAAGTTCCCAGAGGTGTTCTCATACCTGGGATGGTGTAGTTGGAACGCATTCCTTCATGACATAGACCATAAGAAGATAGTCGACATGGTTAGAAAACTCATTGACAAGGGCGCTCCTATAAGGTTCGTGATCATAGATGATGGATGGCACACACTGAAGGATAAGGAGAAGGTAGTGTTCGCTAGACGACTGGCTTCTTTCCTCCCTGATGCGAGTAAGTTCCCTGGAGGGTTCAGGGCATTAGTTGAAGAACTTCACAAGCTTGGAATCAGATGGGTTGGAGTATGGCATACCCTTCAAGGCTACTGGGGAGGTGTCGATCCTGAGGCCTTCAAGGAGTATGAGGGTTGTCTTATAAAAGGTCAGGATGGCAGATACATGCCAAGCCCAATAGAGTTGAAGGGCTTCAAGTTCTATCATGACTGGTACGTGAAGCTCACGAGCGAGGGCATAAGCTTTCTAAAGGTTGATAATCAAAATGACCAGCCTCGCTTCTATGCTGGTCAAATACCTGCCATGGAGGGAGCTAGGAACATACACTATTGCCTACAGGGAGCCGCCTATGGTACTGGCCTTGAGATCCTCAACTGTATGTGCATGACTCCAGAGAACTTCTTCAACTGGATAGTATCAAATGTGTCAAGAGCTAGCGTGGACTATATACCAAAGTGGAAGGCTGGCGCCAAGCTTCACCTCATGTTCTGTGTCTACAACTCTCTATGGTATTCACTCTTCACATGGCCCGACTTCGACATGTTCATGAGCTACGACCCCTATGCATGGCCTCACGCCATCTTCAGAGCGATCAGTGGAGGCCCTGTCTACATAACAGATGGCCCACTAGGTGAGCCCAACATAGAGCTGATTTCCAAGCTTGCTCTCTCAGATGGAAAACTACCACGGCCAGATACCCCTGCCATGCCATCACGTGATATAATATTTGAGGATGTCTATAACGATGCTATCCCCCTCAAAGCATGGTCAAAGGCTATAATAGAGGGCTTTGGAGAAGTTGGCATAATAGCTCTTGTAAACGTAAATAAGGATGGTGTAGTTGAGAGGTTCAACGTCAAGCCGTCCGATGTCTTCAGCGAGGATACAGAGTATCTAGTCTATGACTGGAGGGATGGTAGCTTTAGAATACTTAAGCTTAATGAGTCCATAGATGGTGAGCTCAAAGAGCTGGACTGGAAGCTCTTCATCGTTTCACCCATTAAGGCAGGAATAGGAGTAGTGGGCCTGACTAAAGTCTTCATCTCCCCCAAGGGCATATCAAGGATGAGAATACTCGACAATGGAGTAATACTGTACCTGGAAGACCAAGGCCTCTTCAAGCTATACATTGGTGATAGAGAAGTCACTGTGAGAAGTGAATCGGGAGCCTATGAGGTCGACGAAAGACTAAGCAGGCCTGGAACCTACTACCTAAAAGACGGCATGCTCTCCATATTGAGTAAGGAAGGGGATAAAGTAGTCATAATTGAATTCAAGAGATAGTATGATCATCACGGATACATCATATATCTGAGCGAAGAGTCACCGCTACTCTAATCAGCCCTTTTCAGACAGTAGCAAACAGCATGTCTCTCAAAGGTATAGATGACCTACTCATGGACTTTAAATCATACCTGGAGTTCAAGGGGTATAGCGAGGGAACTGTCAGACAGTATTTAGGCGATGTTAGGCTCTTCCTCAACCAAGTAGGAAAAAGGCCTGAGGAGATCACTGTAAAGGACGTTATGAACTTCTTTATAGCCTTGAGAAGGAAAGGCTGTAAAGTCAGTACTATCTACAGGAAAATATGTAGCCTCAACGCCTTCTTCCGCTATCTGGTCAAAGAGGGCATCATTGAGAAGAATATATTGGAGGAGGTCGATAGGCCTAAAGTCGCTCGTGAACTTCCATCCTCTCTTACTAGAGAAGATGTAAGGCGTCTGATTGAAGCTGCTATGGATAAAAGAGAGCTACTCATAGTTAGACTTCTCTATGTAACAGGCCTTAGAGTAAGCGAGGCTGCATCACTTAGATGGGAGGATGTAGATCTTGAGCGAGGAGAGATAAGAGTCAAAGGAAAGGGAGGCAAAGTGAGGATCGTCCTTGTGGATAGAAGTACGCTAGCCCTCTTAAAGGAGATGAAGCGATTATGCAAAGACGCTGACCTCGTCATCGGGCTTAGTGTTAGAAGCATTCAGAGGATCATTAAAAGGCTGAGGGAACGAGCTGGTATCAAAAAGAAGGTAACTCCTCATATACTTCGCCACACATTCGCTACACATCTACTGGAGGCTGGTGTGAGTATAAGAGTCATCCAAGAACTCCTTGGCCACTCAAGTCTTAGCACCACTCAGATATATACACATGTGGCTCTTAGCCATGTGAGAAGAGAGTATGCTAAGGCCTTTGACTTACCATCCTAGGTCGAGACTCAGGCTTTTGCGAATCTTGAGGAGGCATCCTCATAGTTTAAAGCTTATAGTCCCAAAATTCTAACTAGTATGGAGCTTAAACAAAAGATGAAAGCCTGGATTGTAATGTCTCGCCCACTCAATGTTCTCTCAATAGGATTGGCCTCATTAACAGGAGCGATTATGACTCATGCGCATATTAATGACCTAAAGCTTATCCTCCTATTCGCTTCCCCTGCCATAATAGGAGCTGCTGGCAATATCATAAACGATTACTTCGACGCACCCATAGATAGGATCAATAAGCCTCATAGGCCAATACCCTCAGGTATCATAAAGGAGGAGGAGGCCAGGCTAGCCTCAATTATATTATTCATCATAGGCACTGCATTGTCTCTACCTCTAGGCCTTATGCCATTGCTCATTGCAGTGCTGGCCTCCGTACTTCTCTACTCATATTCCTATAGCTTGAAGAGAAGGGGGTTTATAGGTAATATCACCATAGCCTTCCTATCTGCACTATGCTTCCCCTTCGGCTCTCTTTCTACAGGCACCTTCTCGTGGACTATAGTGTTTCCATCGTTCTATGCCTTCTCACTCATACTAGGCAGAGAGATAGTCAAAGTAGTAGAGGACCTAGCTGGCGATTCAGTAGCTGGCGTTAGAACGTTGGCTATTATGCTAGGGCCTAGAAGAGCTTCTCTTCTCTCTATACTACCTCTCATGAGTGTGATAATATTAAGTCCTTTACCTTTTCTTGTGAAGATTGGCAGTTTCTGGTACCTCATCATAGCAATATCAGGCGTCGATGTGCCTCTAGCATACTCTATATTGAAGATGCTCACGTGGAAGGGAATAGATGAAGTAGCTAAGGTAAGAGCTCTGCTCAAGGTTCCTATAATGGCTGGGATATTGGCCTTCGTCATAGGAGGCGCAGGGTGATATCGATGGTCATTTTACCAGCTGATTGGTCCACTAGAAAGGAAGCAGTCATAAGGGAGGTAAAGAGAAAAAGCATTCACATCATCCCTGGAGTACTTGGCCCTCCTATAGTGCTTACCATAGGCCGCTGGTCAGCACTTATAGCTCTCTTCTTTCTCATACTATACGTCCTTGAGGAGATTCGTTTGAGACTGGGCCTTGACATAAGGATTCCTGTAGCCAGCAACACCTTCGAGATCATGGCTAGAGAAGAGGAGAAGGCCAAGGGTAGGTTCACAGGAACGGTCTACTTTTGGTCATGCACATTACTACTTCTCTCACTTCCAATATTCGACCTCAAAATAGCCTTAGCAGCAATTATGATCTCATCCCTTGGAGATGCCATGGCCGCCATTGTGGGAAAAGCTGTGGGAAGGACTAATATACCCTACTGCAAAAGGAGAACTATGGAGGGATCTATAGCCATGTTCTTAACATCCCTCCTCACTACCACGCCTTTCGTGGGCGTGGAGCTGGCATTCATAGGTGCTCTTATAGGCACCTTAGCTGAAACTATTCCCATACACTACACCTATGATGAAATAAGCGTCCCCATGGCTTCTGCTATGGCAATGCAGCTATATCTCCTGATGTATGTGAAGGTGTAGCCCCTCTGATCCGAGACCGCTTCATCGACATCCCGACAGATGCTCTGCGGTCCGGGGAGGAGGGGCTGGCTCAGATGTTACCGCTTCATCAAATATCAGAGTCGCCTGAGCTCTTCATTGCCTAGACTGAAAACTAAGCATAGGTATCATTAAAAGCTAACCTCATGGACCGCCGAAGCTTAAATATCCTTCAGGTCTATGTACTTCATGGATGATGAGCTTTCGGTCGCTCTGATGAGTGATGACTGTCACCCTCGCTGAC
>Ga0180301_10003380_pt1 | contig 12472 bp, 26 predicted proteins | sample GuaBasSediGuay16_FD_121797 | JGI IMG/M metagenome (GOLD analysis project Ga0180301, IMG submission 121797) | Subseafloor sediment microbial communities from Guaymas Basin, Gulf of California, Mexico - Guay16, Core 4569-2, 12-15 cm | ecosystem: Environmental > Aquatic > Marine > Hydrothermal...
CCTCAAAGAGCTTCTTCACCACCCCTTTGTCGTTTATCACCCTGAGGGCCTGACGGCGGGCCGAAAGATCGCCCCGCTTGCCCAGGGTTATGAGCCTGTCCGCCAAGCGCCTTACCTCCTTCGCCTTGGGAAGGGTGGAGCTCTCCCCCCAGCAGGATGGCCCCCAGGTCCGTGAGAGGATCAAGGGACGGTTTCTCAAAGAGATCGGGGCCTCCTCCAGGGGGGTCCCCTTTCTGGAATAGAAAAGGTCACAGGAGGGGAAGATGGAGCTCAAGACGGTAAAGCTGGATTTTCCCGAAGGGTGCAACGTCATCCTGGGACAAAGCCACTTCATCAAGACCGTGGAGGACCTCTACGAGATCATGGCCGAAGGGGCACCCGGGGTGAAGTTCGGGATCGCCTTCTGTGAGGCCTCAGGTCACCGTTTGATCCGCTCCGATGGGAACGACGAGGAGATGCTCGAGGTGGCGAGGAAGAACGCCGAGGCGATAGGGGCGGGACACACCTTCATCATCGTGATGAGGGATGCCTACCCCATAAACTTCCTCAACGCGGTGAAGATGTGCTCTGAGGTCTGCACGATCCACTGCGCCACCGCCAACCCCCTGGAGGTGATCATCGCCGAAACCGAACAGGGAAGGGGTATTCTGGGGGTGATAGATGGCCAGACCCCCCTCGGGAACGAGGACGAAGAGGGGGTAAGGTGGCGGAAGGACCTCCTGCGGAAGCTGGGTTACAAGCGATAAGGGCAGAGAAGGAGGCAAAGAAACAGAAGGACCCGTTTCGAGGCCTTCAGGGGGCCTCTTCCTTGGGGACAGGCACCAGCTCTATCACCGACATAGGGGCCCCATCCCCCCGGCGGAAGCCGACGCGGTAAAGGTGGGTATATCCCCCGGAGCGGTCCCTGTAGCGGGGGGCGATCTCCTCAAAGAGCTTCTTCACCACCCCTTTGTCGTTTATCACCCTGAGGGCCTGACGGCGGGCCGAAAGATCGCCCCGCTTGCCCAGGGTTATGAGCCTGTCCGCCAGGCGCCTTACCTCCTTCGCCTTGGGAAGGGTGGTGGAGATCCTCTCGTGGCGAAAGAGGGAGGTGACCATGTTCCGGAGCATCATCTGCCGATGGGCCATGGTCCGGTTGAGCTTCCTTCCCGCCTTCCTATGTCTCATCCTCCACCACCTCCTCCTGCGGCTCCGAAGGGGGCTCGAAGCCCTCCACCTTCATCCCCAGGCTGAGCCCCATCGTCGCCAGGACCTCCTTTATCTCGTTTAGCGACTTGCGACCGAAGTTCTTGGTCTGAAGGATCTCCTGCTCCGTCTTCTGGACCAGCTCACCGATGTAGCGGATGTTGGCGTTCTTCAGGCAATTGGCAGAGCGGACCGAGAGCTCCAGCTCGTCCACCGTCTTCATCAGCTTCTCCTGCAGGTCCTCCTCATCGGCGAAGGAATGCCCCTGGGATTCCTCTCCCTCTTCCTCCTCTTCCTCAGGGGGCTCCTCAAAGTTGATGAAGATGTTGAGCTGCTCCTTGAGGATCTTGGCCGCCAGGGCCACCGCATCCTCGGGCCTTATGCTCCCATCGGTCCAGACCTCGAGGATCAGACGGTCATAGTCGGTTATCTGACCCACCCGGGCATTGGTGACCGTGTAATTGACCTTCTTTATGGGGGAGAAGATGGCATCGGTGGGGATCGTCCCGATGGGCATGTCCTCCTCCTTGTTCCTCTCCGCGGGGACGTATCCCTTCCCGAGCTTCACGGTCATCTCCATGTTGAGCCTGGCCCCCTTCTCCAGGGTGGCGATGTGGTGATCGGGGTTTACCACCTCCACGTCGGGATCGGTGATGATATCCCCTGCCTTCACCTCCCTTTCGCCTTCGGCCTCTATCCGGACCGTCTTGGGCCCGGGGCTGTGCATCCTGAAGACCACCTCTTTCAGGTTGAGGATGATCTCGGCCACGTCCTCCTTCACCCCGGGGATGGTGGAGAACTCATGGAGGCTCCCGTCTATCCTCACCGCCGTTATCGCCGCCCCCTGGATGGAGGAGAGGAGGACCCTCCTCAAGGAGTTCCCCAGGGTGATCCCGAAGCCCCTCTCTAAGGGCTCGGCGATGAACTTCCCGTAAGTGGGGGTTAAGCTCTCCTCATCCACCTCCAGCCTCTTGGGCCGGATGAGGGACTTCCAGTTCTTCTCCCAGAGCTTTATGTCCCTTTCCATCTCCCTTTCCCTTTTTGGGATCTTTATTTGGAGTAGAGCTCAACGATGAGCTGTTCCTGGATCGGAGGCGTGGTCAGCTCCTCCCGGTTGGGCATCGCCTTGACCACCCCCCGGAACCTGTCCGCCTCAAGTTCAAGCCAGGAGGGCACACCCCGCCTGGCCACCGCCTCCAGGGCCTCCTTTATCCGATCCATCCCCCGGCTCTTCTCCCTCACCTCGATCACGTCCCCCGGCTTCACCAGATAGGAGGGGATATCCACCTTCCGGCCGTTCACCTGGATGTGGCCGTGACGGACCAGTTGCCTCGCCTCCCGGCGGGAGCTGGCGAACCCTAAGCGATAGACGGTGTTATCAAGCCTCCTCTCAAGGAGCACCAGGAGGTTCGTCCCAGTTACCCCTTTCTGGCGGTCGGCCATCTCGAAGTAACGGTGGAACTGCCTCTCCGAGACCCCGTAGATCCTCTTCACCTTCTGCTTCTCCCGCAGCCGGATCCCGTAATCGGAGAACTTTATCCTACCCTGGCCGTGGACCCCTGGCGGGTAGGGACGGCGCTCGAAGGCGCACTTATCGGTGTAACACCTCTCCCCCTTCAGGAAGAGCTTCATCCCCTCTCGCCTGCAGAGCCTGCAAACAGGACCGGTGTATCTGCCCATCTCCTAAACCCTTCTCCTCTTTGGAGGTCGACATCCGTCATGGGGGATAGGGGTCACGTCCCTCACGCTTTTGATCCTCACCCCGGCGGCCTGAAGGGCCCTGAGCGCGGCCTCCCTTCCCGCCCCAGGCCCCTTGATGTAGACGTCCACCGCCTTAACCCCCTGCTCCATCGCCTTCTTCGCCGCCGCCTCCGCGGCCACCTGGGCCGCAAAGGGGGTTCCCTTCCTCGATCCCTTGAACCCCTGGGTGCCAGCACTCGCCCAGGTGATGGTGTTCCCCTCGTGATCGGTGATGGTGATGATGGTGTTGTTGAAGGTGGACTGGATATGGGCTATCCCCTCAGGGATCGTCTTCCTCGCCTTCCTCCTCGCACCTCTGGACCTTCGAGCCATCCTCCACTCCTCAGCGCTTCTTTATCAGGGCCCCCCGCGGACCCTTGCGGGTGCGGGCGTTGCTCCTCGTCCTCTGTCCCCTCACGGGTAACCCCCTCCGGTGGCGCAACCCCCGGTAGCAGCCGAGCTCCATGAGCCTCTTTATGTTCATCGCCACTTCCTTCCTCAGCTCCCCCTCCACCTTGTAGTTCCGATCGATGATCTCCCTGATCCTGGCCACCTCCTCCTCGTTGAGCTCGCCCGCTCGCTTGTTCCAGTCTATGCCCGCCTCGGTGAGGATCTTCTGGGAGGTGGTCCTCCCGATCCCGTAGATGTAGGTCAAGGCTATCTCTATCCTCTTGTTCTTGGGAATGTCTACACCGGCGATCCTCGGCACCTCCTACCTCCTATCCCTGTCTTTGCTTGTGCTTCGGGTTGACACAGATCACCCTCACGACCCCTTTCCTCTTTATGATCTTGCACTTGTCGCAGATCTTCTTCACCGAAGCCCTGACCTTCATCCCTCCCTCCTATTTGCCCCGGTAAACGATCCTCCCCCTCGAGAGGTCATAGGGGGAGAGCTCCACCGTCACCTTGTCGCCCGGCAGTATCTTTATGTAATGCATCCTCATCTTCCCCGAGATATGGGCCAGGACCTTGTGCCCGTTGGGCAACTGGACCCGGAACATGGCGTTGGGCAGCACTTCCGTAACCGTCCCCTCTACCTCTATTCCCTTGGCCATAGACCCCCTATTTCCCCTCGATCGTCTCCCTTATCCTGGCGAAGATCTCCTCGATCTTGCCCACCCCATCTATGGGGCGAAGGAGCCCCTTCTTCCTGTAATATTCTATCAGAGGAGCGGTCTGCTCCTCATATACCCTGAGCCTCTCCCTGATGGTCTCCTCCTTGTCATCGTCCCTCTGATAGAGCTCCCCGCCACAGCGATCGCACACCCCGTCCTTCTTCGGGGGATCAAATATTATATGATACATCGCCCCGCATTTCTTGCAAGTCCTCCTGCCTGAGAGCCTTCTTACGAGCTCCTCCCTGTCCACCTCGAGGCTCAGCACATGGTCTATCCCCTTTCCCATCTCCTGGAGGGTCTTATCGAGGGCCTCCGCCTGGGGGATGGTGCGGGGGAAGCCATCGAGGATGAAGCCCTTTGTGCAATCGGGCTCCTTGAGCCTCTCCCTCACGATCCCCACCACCACCTCGTCGGGGACCAGTTTCCCCTCGTCCATGTACTTCTTCGCCTCTTTCCCCAAAGGGGTTCCCTCCTTCACCGCTTCCCGGAGGATATCGCCGGTGGAGATCTGAGGGATCCCGTACTTATCCACCAGCATCTTGGCCTGTGTCCCTTTGCCCGAACCCGGCGGTCCCAGGAATATCAGGTTCATCTTCCCCCTCCCTTTAACGGCGTCTTCCCTTGACCCTCATGCCCCGCACCAGCCCCTCATAGTGCCTGGTGAGCATGTGGGCCTCTATCTGCTGGACCGTATCCAGGGCCACCCCCACGACTATCAGCAGGGCCGTCCCCCCGAAGTAGAAGGGGACGTGAAACTGGGCGATCAGGAAGGACGGAAGCACGCAGACCCCTGAGACGTAGATGGCCCCCACCAGGGTTATCCGGCTCAAGACCCGATCTATGTAGTCGGCGGTGGACCTTCCCGGTCTTATCCCCGGGATGTATCCCCCGTACTTCTTCATGTTATCGGCCACATCCACCGGATTGAAGACCACGGCGGTGTAAAAGTAGCAGAAAAAGATGATGAAGCCCACAAAGAGGAGGTTGTAGAGCAAGGTCGTGGGGGTGAGCCTCTGGGATATGGCCTTCATCCAGGGGTGGTTGATGAAGTTGGCCACGGTGGTGGGGAACATGATGATGGAGGAGGCGAAAATGGGGGGGATCACCCCTGAGGTGTTGAGCTTCAGCGGAAGATGGGTGCTCTGCCCCCCGTAGATCCTGCGCCCCACAATCCTCTTGGCGTACTGGACCGGGATGCGCCGGTGGGCCGTCTCCATGAAGATGATGAAGGCCACAACCGCCACCATCAGCACGATCAGAAAGAGGGTGAGGATCACGTTCATCTCGCCAAGCCTGAGGAGCCTGAAGGTGTTCCCCACCGCCGCGGGCATCCTGGCCACGATCCCTGCAAAGATGATCAGCGATATCCCGTTGCCGATCCCCCTCTCCGTGATCTGCTCCCCCAGCCACATGAGGAAGGTGGTCCCGGCAGTGAGGGTGATCACCGTGAGGAAACGGAACCCCCACCCGGGGTGAAGGACGATCATCTCCCCTGCGGCACCCCTCATCCCCTCAAGCCCTATGGCGATCCCAAATCCCTGGATGAGGCAGAGGAGCACCGTCCCGTAGCGGGTGTACTGGGTGATCTTCCTGCGGCCCAGCTCCCCCTCCTTCTGGAGCCTGTCGAGATAGGGGACCACCACCGTGAGGAGCTGAAGGATGATCGAGGCGCTGATATAGGGCATGATCCCGAGGGCGAAGACGGAAAACCTCCTCAGCGCCCCCCCGGCGAACATGTCGAAGAACCCGAGGAGCCCCCCTGCCTGCTGCAAGAAGGAGGCGAGGGCCTCCCGGTCGATGCCAGGGGTGGGGATCATGCAACCGATCCGGTAGACCGCCAGGAGCAGAAGGGTCATCACGATCCGCTTCTTCAACTCCGGGATCTTGAGAATATTTCCAAAACCTCCGATCATCAGGAGATGACCTCCACCTTACCCCCTGCAGCCTCTATCTTCTTCAGGGCGCTGGCGCTGAACTTGTGGGCCTTAACCGTAAGGGGGACCTTCAGTTCCCCATCCCCCAGGACCTTTATCCCGTCCCACCAGCTTCCCTTGACGAGGCCCGCCTCCCTGAGGAGGGAGGGGTCCACCACCGTTCCCTCCGGGAAGCGGTTCAGGTCCTCCACGTGCACGATGGCATACTCCTTGCGGAAGGGGTTCCTGAACCCCCTCTTGGGCAGGCGGCGGTGAAGGGGCATCTGACCCCCCTCAAACCCCCGGGGGATATCGGGGGAGGTACGGGCCCTCTGCCCCTTGGTCCCCCGGCAGGCCGTCTTTCCGTGTCCAGAACCAGGCCCCCGTCCTACCCTCTTCCGGCGATGTACCGCCCCAGGGGGCGGGGAAAGCTTATCGAGCATCCTCCACCTCCTTCACCTCCACCAGGTGGGCCACCTTCCTGATCATCCCCCTCACCTGGGGGGTATCCTTCAGGATCACCTCCTTCTGGAGCCTGGTTAGGCCCATCCCCCGCAGGACCGCCCTCTGACGCCTGGGCCTCCCGATGCCGCTCTTTATCAGCTTCACCTTCAGGTAACCCATCTCCTACCTCAGCAACTCCTGAAGGCTCTTCCCCCTCCGGCGGGCGATCTCTTCAGGGGGACGGAGCATCTTCAGCCCCTCAAAGGTCGCCTTGACCAGGTTATGGGGGTTGTTGGAGCCGAGGGACTTGGTGAGGATGTTCTGGACCCCTGCGGCCTCCATGACCGCCCGCACCACCGAGCCAGCTATTACCCCTGTCCCCTCCGAGGCGGGCTTGAGGAGGACGCGGCTGGCCCCGAACTCCCCTATCACCTCGTAGGGGATGGTCCTCTCGATTATGGGGACCTTTATCAAGTTCTTCTTCGCCTTCTCTATCCCCTTCCTTATCGCCTCGGGGACCTCATGGGCCTTGCCCAGCCCAAATCCCACGATCCCCTTCCCGTCCCCCACCACCACTAAGGCGGTGAACTTGAAGCGGCGCCCCCCCTTCACCACCTTCGCCACCCGGTTTATGTGGACCACCCGGTCAGTGAGCTCCAGTGTGGAAGGATCTATCCTCTCCATTTAGAACTCCAGCCCTCCTTCCCTGGCCCCCTCGGCCACTGCCTTAACCCTCCCGTGGTAGAGGAAGCCGTTACGGTCGAAGACCACCTTCTTTATCCCCTTCTCCAGGGCCTTCTTGGCGATGAGCCTCCCCACCTCCTTGGCCGCCTCCACGTTCCCCGTGCTCTTGAGCTTCCCCCGAAGCTCCCTGCTCAGGGTGGAGGCCGAAACCAGTGTCTCGCCCCGGGTATCCACGATGATCTGGGCGTACATGTGCTTGAGGCTCCGGTAGACGTTAAGGCGCGGGCGCTCCTCGGTCCCCCGCACCTTCTTCCTCACCCTGAGCTTCCTCCTCAGCCTGCCAGAGAGGCGTCTCCTCGACACCTTACCTCCCCCTGCCCTTTCCGGCCTTGCGGCGGACCTCCTCCCCGGCGTACCTTATCCCCTTGCCCTTGTAGGGCTCGGGCTTCCGCAGGGCCCGGATCTCCGCCGCCACCTGTCCCACCTTCTGTTTGTCTATCCCCTTCACCGTGATGTTGGTGGGGGAATCGAGGGTGATCTCTATCCCCTCGGGGATGGGGTAAAGCACCGGATGGGAATAGCCGAGGCTCAACTGAAGGGTCCTCCCCTGAAGGGCTGCCCTGTACCCCACCCCGACGATCTCCAGCTTCTTCTCGAACCCCTCCGTGACCCCCTTCACCATGTTGGCGATCAGCGTCCGGTTGAGCCCGTGGAGCGAACGGGCCCTCCGGCCATCGTCCCTTCGGCGGACCCATATCTGTCCGTCCTGAAGCTCCACGTATATCTCGGGGGGAAGCCGGTGGCTGAGACTCCCCTTCGGCCCCTTCACCGAAACAGTATCCCCCTCCACCCTTACCTCCACCTTCTCCGGTATGGGAATGGGTACCTTGCCGATCCTCGACATCTCATCCCTCACCAGACGTAGCAGATCACCTCTCCTCCCACCCCCAGCTTCCTCGCCTCTCTGTCGGTCATCACCCCGCGGGAGGTGGTGAGGATCGCTATCCCCAGCCCTCTCATCACCCGGGGTATCTCCTCCTTGCCCACATAGACCCGGCGACCGGGTTTACTTATCCGCTCAAGGCCCGTGATCACCGACTGCTTCTTGTCGTCGTACTTGAGGAAGACCCGCAGGACCCCCTGCTTGTTATCGGCGATGAACTTGAAACCCTTGATGTACCCCTCCTGCTTCAGGATCTCGGCGATCCTCCTCTTGAGCTTTGAGGCGGGAATGTCCACCTCATCCTTGCGGGCCTGAAGGGCGTTGCGGATCCTTGTGAGCATATCCGCTATCGGATCGGTCATCATCTTTCAGACTCCTACCAGCTCGACTTTATCACCCCGGGGATGTTCCCCTCTAAGGCGTGTTTCCTGAGGCAGATCCTGCACATCTGAAACTTCCGGTAGAAGGCCCGCGCCCTCCCGCAGAGGGGACAGCGGTTGTACTGCCTCACCCTGAACTTCTGGGGCTTCCTCGCCTTAACTATCAGTGCCTTTCTCGCCATCGCCTAACTCCTGAAGGGCATACCCATGAGGCGTAGAAGCTCCCTCGCCTCCTCATCGGTCTTGGCCGTGGTCACGATGGTTATGTTCATCCCCTTGATCTTGTAGACCTTGTCGTAATTGATCTCCGGGAAGATGATCTGCTCCCGGATCCCCAGGGTGTAGTTCCCCCGCCCGTCGAAGGAGTGGGGGGAGAGCCCCCGGAAGTCCCTCACCCTGGGCAGGGCGATGTTCACCAGGCGGTTGAAGAACTCGTACATCCTCTCCCGCCTCAGGGTAACCATGCACCCTATGGACATCCCGGCCCTCAGCTTGAACTGGGCGATGGACCTCTTGGCCTTCGTGACCATCGGCCTCTGACCGGTTATCGCCGCCAGGTCCTCCACCGCCGCGTCCAGGACCCTGATGTCCTGGATCGCCTCCCCCAGCCCCATGTTGACCACTATCTTCTCTATCTTGGGCACCTCCATCACGTTCCGGTACCCGAACCTCTTCATCAGGGCCGGGACGACCTCCTTCTTGTAGTATTCCTTCATCCAGGACTCTGCCATCTCCTCCCCTACTGATCCAGGGGCTCACCGCACTTCTTGCAGACCCGCACCTTGGTCCCGTCCTCTAAGATGCGGTGGCCCACCCGGGTCGGGCGGTTGCACTTCCCGCAGAGGATCTGCACGTTGGAGACATGAATTGGGGCCTCCTTCTCCACGATACCCCCTTTACCCGTGGTAGGGGAAGGCCTGAGGTGCCTTTTGACCATGTTGAGCCTCTCCACGATCACCGCCTCCTTCTTGGGCATCACCCGGATCACCTTCCCCGATTTCCCCCTGTCCTTCCCCGCTATCACCAGGACCAGATCGCCCTTTTTCACGTGGAGCTTCTTCATCTTATAAAACCTCAGGCGCCAGGGATATGATCTTCATGAAGTGCTTGGCCCTCAGCTCCCTGGCCACAGGGCCGAAGATCCGGGTCCCGATCGGCTCGTTCTGCTGGTTGACGATCACCGCCGCATTGTCATCGAACTTGATGTAGGAGCCGTCGGGCCTCCTCACCTCCTTCTTGGTCCTGACGATCACCGCCCTGACCACATCCCCCTTCTCTATCTTGGAGTTGGGAACCGCGTCCTTCACCGAGGCGACGATCACGTCCCCGATGGTGGCATACCTCTTCTCCGAGACCCCCAGGATATCTATGCAGAAGATCTTCTTCGCCCCTGTATTGTCGGCCACATCAAGCACTGTCGTCTGCCGAATCATGACTCACTGGCACCTCCTCCGCTGCTTTCTCCAGGATCCGCATCACCCTCCACCGCTTGGTCTTGCTGAGGGGCCGGGTCTCTATGATCAGGACCTTATCCCCCGCCCGGCACTCGTTCTTCTCGTCATGGGCCTTGTATTTGGTGTACCTCTTTATGTACTTCTTGTACTTGGGATGCTGGACCAATCTTTCCACCCGGACCACCACCGTCTTGTCCATCTTGTCGCTTATTACCGTTCCTACCTCCGTCTTCCGCTTCCCCCTCATCTCCCTCTCTCCCTCTGGAGTTCCCGCTCCCGCAGGATCGTCTTTATCCGGGCTATATCCCTCTTCACATGGGTGATGCGCATCGTGTTCTCCAGCTGCCCCGTGGCAAGCTGAAAGCGGAGGTTGAAGAGCTCCTCCCTGAGCTCCTTCTCCTTCTGGCGCAGCTCCTCATCGCTCAGCTCCCGCAGCTCCCTGGCCTTCATGCCCCTTCCTCACGCTTCACGAACCTGGTCGGAATGGGGAGCTTGTGGGAGGCGAGCCTGAAGGCCTCCCGTGCCCTCTCCTCGGGGACCCCTTCCATCTCGAAGAGGATCCTGCCTGCCTTGACCACGGCGACCCACCCCTCGACGTTCCCCTTTCCCTTGCCCATTCGGGTTTCGGCCGGCTTCTTGGTCACCGGCTTATCGGGGAAGACCCTCACCCATATCTTCCCCGCCCTCTTCACGAACCTGGTCATCGCCACCCGGGCTGCCTCTATCTGCCGGTTGGTAAGGCGGGTCCCCTTGAGGGCCTGAAGCCCATAATCCCCCATGTTGAGCTCGGCACCTGCCCAGGCCCTTCCCCTGATCCTCCCCTTCTGCTGCTTCCGGTACTTGGTCTTCCTCGGCTGTAACATCTAAAACCCTTCCTCCTCTTCCCTCATCTCCTTGCCGGGGATGACCTCCCCCTTGAATATCCAGACCTTTACCCCTATCACCCCGTATTTGGTCTTCGCCTCCGCGAAACCGTAGTCTATATCGGCCCTCAGGGTGTGAAGGGGCACCCTCCCCTCCCGGTACCACTCCCTTCGGGCCATCTCCGCCCCTCCCAGCCTTCCCGCACAGGCGATCTTTATCCCCTTGGCCCCCAGCTTCATGGCCGAGGCCACGCTCCTCTTCATCGCCCTGCGGAAGCCGACCCTCCTCTCCAGCTGGAAGGCCACGTTTTCGGCCACGAGCTGGGCATCGATCTCCGCCCGCCTCACCTCCTTGATGTTGATCACCACCTCCTTGCCCGTCATCTCATCGAGTTCCTTCTTCAGGTTCTCCACCTCGGCCCCCTTCTTCCCGATGATGATCCCGGGCCGGGCGGTATAGATGTTCACCTTCACCTTCCCTGCCTTGTTGGCCACCCGCTCTATCTCTATCCGCGAGATCCCTGCGTGATAGAGCTTCTCCTTGATGTGCTTCCTGATCCTGAGATCCTCATGGAGGAGCTCCGCATATCCCCTCTCCGCAAACCACTTGGACTTCCAGGTCTTGATTATCCCCAGACGGAACCCGATGGGATGGACCTTCTGTCCCAAAGGATCACCTCCCTTTCATCTCATCGAGGACCACCGTAACGTGGCTCGTCCTGCGTCTCCGGATCGTGGCCCTCCCCATGGCCCGAGGGCGGTAACGCTTGAGCATCGGTCCCTGATCCACGAAGATCCTCTTTATCCACAGGGAGTCCACGTCCATGTTGGTGTTGTGCTCAGCGTTGGCCACCGCCGACTGGATTATCTTGGTCAGTTGCCGGGCGAACTTCTTCTTGGTGAAGGCCAGTATCCCCAGGGCCTCATCCACCTTCTTCCCCCTGACCAGGTCCGCTACCAGCCTGGCCTTCCTCGGGGAGATCCGCAGATACCGGGCCTTTGCCATCACCTCCATCTTACCTCTTCCCCTTTATCCGGGTCTTCTTGTCCCCTGCATGGCCATAAAAGGTCCTGGTGGGGGAGAACTCGCCCAGCTTAAAACCCACCATCTCCTCCGTTATGTAGACGGGGATGAACTTCCTGCCGTTATGGACCGCGATGGTCAGCCCCACGAACTCCGGCACGATGGTGGAGCGCCTCGACCAGGTCTTGATCACCTTGTCGGTCCTTCCCTCCTCCTTGAGCTTCCTCACCTTCTTCAGCAGCTTCGGGTCCACATAAGGGCCCTTCTTAAGGGAACGGGCCACCGCCTATCACCCCCTTATTTTCTCCTCTTGATGATGTACTTGTCCGTCGCCTTGTTCCTCCGGGTCTTGTAACCCTTGGCCAGAAGGCCCCAGGGGCTACAGGGATGACGTCCTCCCGAGGCCTTTCCCTCGCCCCCACCCATAGGGTGATCTATCGGGTTCATGGCCACCCCCCTAACGTGGGGTCTCCTGCCAAGCCATCGGCTCCGCCCCGCCTTCCCAATTGTCACGTTCTCATGATCCAGGTTCCCCACCTGCCCCACTGTGGCATAGCACTCTAAGTGGACCAGCCGGACCTCCCCTGAGGGAAGGCGCAGGTGAGCGTAATCTCCCTCTTTCGCCATTATCTGGGCGTAAGCGCCGGCGCTTCTTGCCAGCTGTCCTCCCTTTCCGATCTTGAGCTCCACGTTGTGGACCAGGGTCCCCACGGGGATACTCTTA
>Ga0180301_10003381_pt1 | contig 12467 bp, 21 predicted proteins | sample GuaBasSediGuay16_FD_121797 | JGI IMG/M metagenome (GOLD analysis project Ga0180301, IMG submission 121797) | Subseafloor sediment microbial communities from Guaymas Basin, Gulf of California, Mexico - Guay16, Core 4569-2, 12-15 cm | ecosystem: Environmental > Aquatic > Marine > Hydrothermal...
GCTAATATCCATATCTCGTGAAGGGTTCTTCTTTTAACCTTTAACGAATTTATTCTACTATTAGGGTCTGGAAGCACCATAGAAGTTATATATGCCATATCAGGGTCTGTTACCGCTTCCTTTGTTCTTTCAGCGTGACCTGAGAAGAAAAATTCAAATCCTCTTGACCTTTCAATTTCTCTTATCTCTTCTATCATTTCCCTAAACTCTTCAACGAGACTCCTTTCATCTCCCAAAACCCAAAATTTTAAGTCCTTTATTTTTTCATCACTTAAAAAGCCCAAATCATGGACTTCTCCGTTCTTAACCTTATATAACCTTACATTAAGGTAACCACTTTTTCTAGAAAAACTAAAGTGATATATGTTTTTATCTTCAATTTCTGCTATATCGACTTTAATTTCGTACTCCTTTCTCTTGCCACCCCATTCTTCTACAAACCTTTCGCTTCCAAGTAATCTCACGGGAATAAGCCTGCCCTTAGATTCGATGTAAAAATAGTCAGTTCCTCTTGTGGCTCCTCTAAGTTCTTTAAATAAGACTTCTCTCCCTTTAATCTCCACACTCCCAACCATTAATAACACCCCCCTACTTTATGATCTTTATTTTACATATTTCCTTTTCTTTTTCTTATAAATTATATTTTATGACTTGATAGCACATCTTTCTTATGTTATTTTCTTACGTAGGTTGCGTAGCTCAAAAACTAAGTTTTCTAATTGTTCTAGCGGTGTAGAATACGTAAACCCCAAAATTTTTAGGGATTTTGCTGTAGCTGATAATCGGAGCTATGTGATTATTTCATATTTTTGTCGGGTTTTCTCCTATATATTCTCAAAACTTTTAAGGTTTTACCTCAAAAATTTTAGTTAGGGATTTTGAAATGGGTTTAGAAGAGCTATGCTGCATAATTGCACCTGGGAGCAAGAAGGTTCAGGAAAAAGTCGCATCTTTGCTAATGTGTTTACGTGAAAGACCTAAGACAAGAGAGGAATTGATGGAAGAGCTAGCGATCCCAAGAAAACAGTTGGAATATCTTATTTCAAAAGTTAGAAGATGTGGAATTGTTTAAGGACTTAGACAACACAACAAATACTACTACTATCTAAGCTATGATGGCTTCTACATGTTTTGGAAACGGATAAAAGACACAGCATACAATCTTATAAAAAGGGAGAAGGTTTAAGTTTAGAGTACTAAGATTGATAAACGCTACTTTGAAGTTTTAGTTTATTTAATTTTGTCCATCTAATTATGCACCAAACCTTTCTAAGAGGTTAAATAAATATGTGCCTAATTTCTAGTGAAGAACAACTACTCTCGTAGTGAAGGCATTTTTGAATACATATCTTCCAGCTGGCCTAATAGTTTTAGAATTTCTAGCTCGTCGATCGACTCTTTAGCAATTAAGTTTGCGCACTTTTCTATAGCGTCAAAAAATTGCTTAAGCATTGAATCGATATCTTTTCCAAATTTTTCTTCAAGTGGGGAACCCATTACCTGGTATTTATAACTCAGTAACTGGTTGAATCTTGAAGGGGCAGACACAACATAATCAGCCATCATCTTCAAGCTAGGCATGTCAACTACCTCTCCTATTGCTAGAAAGATTGAAGCTACTTTATAAAGTTTGTTTAACTTGAACTCAGGATTTTCTTTTATGTCTTTTAAGATTCTGAGCACCGCTTTTTTTATTTCTTCACCTTTGATAGCTACCATTATTGTTCCCCCCATTTTCCAAGTTTAGTTATTAGTGGTATTTGTTTCCATCCTCCCTTAGCCGCTCTGATTGCCAAAGCGGCGTAGGTATTTAACAGTTGCCTTCTCATTCGCTTTACCCTTTTCAACTGTGCTTCTATTTTCCTTTTTTCTTCCTTAGTCTTAGCTTTTTCTAGCATTTGTTCTAATTTTTCCTCTTCCGCTAATACTCTCATAGCCATTCTGAACAATTCTTCCTCTCTCGGTTTAGGTGACAGGGTTGCCTTTTTTACAGCAATTTCAAGACTGTCAAGCCTCTTTTCTACTTGCATGTTTCTCACCCAAGATTAAGTTTCTTATAATATTATGACTTTCCATTGATGGTTGTATGTATCGTAATATTTAAATGTTATTAACGTTAGTAACGTATATGATGAGCAAGGTAAGGAATGGCGTTACAATAAAATTAAGAAAAGAAGTACACCAACGGCTTTCGGTACTTCAATCTAGAGTATATGAGCTTATGGGTAAGAAGCCAACGTTTTCGGACATTATAGAAGCCTTAATAAGTACTAGAGAAAACCCCGCTTCAAAGGTGGCTTATTTTCTGAAAGAAAAATCCTTAAAACCGCAAACAACCAAAAATAAGACTTCTTGAATCTAAATAGTTGATTTACTCTTTCATCCTATTTTGTTTAATAAGTTCATAAACTCCTCGAGGGCGTAACATAAAACTTTTCTGCTCCTCCTTTCAAAAACCCGTGCTATTAGGATAGGAACAACTTGTTTAAATTTGAAACCTAGTTTGCGGAAATGCTCTGCAACCTGCTTTTTCTTTTGGTTTAACCTATAAACAATTTTACGCATCTTATTTTTTGGAATCCTATAGTTTTTAACCTCAACAACATATAAGATCTCGAGGTTTTTGCTGAAAAAAGCTAGATCGCAACGCTTAACCTCGTAAAAAACTAGGTAACCTCGCTCCTGCAAAAAATCGAAGATTTCACGCTGAAGCTTTAAACCCTTAACCCTAACCTCAGCACCCAAACTACTCGCCTTTCTCAACCTCAGCTAAATACGAAATCGAGTGTTTTGGGATCAGTATTCTACGACCATTAAACTCTAAAAGAACATCGTACTTGTTGTATGTGTTTGTATGTAACTTACCTATCATCTTTTCACCCGTAATGAGAGTTATACAAACTTCTAAGTGATTAAATCTTTCAAAGTAGCCCTTAGCCTTCCTTTTCTTCCCAATTTTTACTTCTTTTTGCATTTTTAAACATCTCTTTTTAGGAGAGTGTATTTTAACTCATTATACATTTTGTGGAGTTTCTGCAAGGATTTGACTTTAATCAGCTTCTCCTTAAAGCTCTTGGTTAAATTCGGAGATAGGAAGCTGCAGAAAACGTAAAGCTTACGTCCACCTACTCTAACACCTACGAAATGCGGGCATTGCAAACACTTTTCAACGTCCACGAAACCGTTTTGACTTTTTCTGCAATCGCTGCGAATCCAAAACTTGTGTGCAATCGCATTAAGCCAGACTTGACGGCCTTTAATTTTCTCCTTCAACATGTCTTAGACCTCCAAAAAAATCTCAATCTCACTAACTCTCCTATTGTCTTTCTCAACGCTGCCAATCTCCACCTTTTTTATTTTAGCTACGGGTAGAAACCTTTTTCTGACAACTTCAACAATATCTACAGTTCGACTTATGAGTCTGCCCCTAGCTTTAATTTTAACCTCGCTAGATGTCTCCAAAACTTTAAGTGTCGCAAGGATGTAGCGGCTGAGCTCCTTTCTGCCAATCCAAACAATGTTAGGTTGCAAAACATCACCTTCATCGGAGTTTTTAGGGATAAAAAAGGGACAATTAGCATAATCTTCATAGCTTCTAACAATACTTTCAAAGCTAGTCTCAAATACGGAACAGCAAAACACAAAGCTCCTATTTTTCTTCTCAAGCTTTAGATTTTTACAGATCGAGCATTTATAATATCTTTCAGCCTGCTGCATACATGCCCCCAACCCACATGCTTAGCAACAAGCACAACATATTTTTCCAAATCTTCAAGTAAGATGTCTGCGAAGTCTTCCGAGGTTAAAACACCTTTCTCAAGAAGCTTTAGAATTGTTCGGTCACTAGGCTGACATTTATCTTTAATGTAACATGTTATGGCGGATCTTGGAACACCGAGAGGCTTAGCGGCCCTACTCTTATTACCAGCTATCTCAACTACTTTTTTCACGATTTTAGCCCTAGCCTCCACGCTCAGCCTCCTAACAATCTCGTCCAGAATCTTCCTTGATTTAAGCGACATAGCTAACATCCTCCACTTTACCTTGAGCTAGAAGCATGCCTTCAAAAAGTGAAACCTGCTTTTCCAAAAGAGTAATTAAACCGTTAAGATATCTTTCAACATTCTCAAATCTTTTTGTGAGATCATCTAATCTCCTCTCCAAAATTTTTAAATCTAACACGTCTCGGCCTCTGCACATCATAAAAAATCTTAACATAGTTATTGACCTGGCGAATAACCTGCCTAAAACCATAAGCAAAATCCCTCAAAACGTGCATGCCATTATGAGTTAGAAAACCAATCTTACCCCAAACAAAGAAATAAAAGCACGTACTAGGATAAAAACCACTATCCCTAACAAATCCCTTAACTTCCTCCCAAAACCGCCGCGGAAAATACAAACTTACCTTAACCCTATCACTATTATAATACTCCACTTTACATTTGTCTACAGTGGTACGTGCCATAGTCAGCTATGTTAGCTGAAGTTTGTTTAGATGTTCAAAGGGCTTTTAACATTTTGAAAGAAAAACTTATCTCCAAGACGTAAATCTTCCTAAAAGTTTTTAGCGGGCTTAGAATTGCCAGAAAAACATCTAAAACCTTACCATACACTTCTCCAGGCATTAATATTATAACTTAATAGTTAGATATTCCTGGAGGTTTAAGATGTTCAAAGGGCTCTTAACACGAAACAAAATAAAAAATGCATTGGATATAATATTTACCTTCGAATTTAAATACTATTTCAGAGTTTAGCTAAGACCTTCGAGAACAACTTTATAAATTTATCCCAGCAATCCTATGCAGAAAGGAGGCAACAATACATGAGAAAAACCATCGAGTTATCACATGGTGCTGGCGGAACACTAATGGAGTTACTAATAAAACAGATAATAGTGCCAAAATTCAAGAAAAGAACTATTGGCGGCCTAGGTTTAGACGATTTAGATGACGGAGCAACAATACCATTAAACAACTATGAAATAGTTATCACGGCTGATGGACATACAGTAGATCCTCTATTCTTCCCTGGTGGAGATATTGGTAGCCTAGCAATCTCAGGAACGATAAACGATTTGGCTGTAATGGGAGCTAAGCCAATAGCAATAACCACCGCATTGATAATAGAAGAGGGTTTTCCGATCAGCGACCTCGAGAAAATACTGGAGTCGATGGCAAAAGTAGCCGAAGAAGCAGATGTAGCTGTAATTGCTGGTGACACTAAGGTAATGCCGAGAAAACACATAGATAAACTGGTGGTAGCGACTTCCGGGATAGGACTGGCTAAGAGAGGCCAGGTTATAAGTGATGCTGGACTTAAGCCCGGAAATAAAATAATCGTAACTGGAACTATAGGCGATCACGGCATAGCATTGCTAGCCGTTAGAGAAGGGTTAAATTTCGAAACCGAACTTAAATCAGACGTAGCTCCAATATGGGAGACAATAGAAGCTGCACTAAGTGTTGGAGGAATCACAGCGATGAAAGATCCAACAAGAGGAGGACTAACATCAGCATTAAACGATATGGCTGAAAAATCAAAAGTTTCTATATGGATAGATGAAGAAACAATCCCCATTAGGGAAGAAGTTAGAGCAGCCGCTGAAATGCTGGGAATCGATCCTCTCGAAGTTACGAACGAAGGAAAAGCAATAATCGGAGTAGATGCTAACCGTGCTGAAGAAGTTTTAGACGCGATAAGAAAAACTAAATACGGCAAAAACGCGCGGATTATAGGAGAGGTCAAAAAAGAAAAACCTGGATACGTTTTCCTCAAAACCATCGTAGGTGGAGTAAGAATACTCGAAAAACCGTATGGTGAACCAATACCACGTGTATGCTAATTTTTTATATATAAAACCACCGGATTTGGAAACAGGCTTTAAGGGTATTCTTATATAAAAGTAGATAAAAATATTAGACGCTAAAACTAAAGTCTATATTCGATCTTGAGTTAGAACAAACAGCAAGATTTAATGAATTTATGCTAACATGTCGAGAATTTTTCGTAAGTTCATCATTATTAAACCTAATTGGGCTCTGGCATCCAAACCGGCGAGGGCTATCAGAGATAAGGTGGACGATAGAGCAATTATAACGTAGCCTTCATTGCTAACTAAATGAACTTCTTTAATCACACCTTTTCCTAACTCTTTGCTTACATCATCTAATTCTTGAATAATTTTTGCAAGTTTTATCAACGTATCTTCATTTGGGCTTCTGGAAATGGCTTCAGAGGAGATGATGTTCCTATCCCTGGAAATCGCAACCACACCTTCAATAGTTGTTATTTCATCCATTAATTTCAAAAGCATTTTTCTGATCCTTTCTACATCATGCATTCTCTTCACTTCCCTAAATAAGCCATATAGTTTATTAACAGTTAGTTATATTTAAATTAACCTCTCAATCACATTTCTTTTAAACCATTGAGATTTACTAAAAATATTTTAATTTCCCACACTAAGGTTTAAAAGAAAGTTAATATGATATTTGTGTGAGCATAAATAATTAAGGGAAGTAATATGATTAGCCAAAAATGGATAAAAGACACCATAGAGAGACTATCGGGCCACAAAGGTGTTAAAGGAGTTGTAATTACAAGCGCCGAAGGAATACCGCTAAGTTCCACGTTGAGCTCCGATGAAACAGAAAAAATAGCAGCATTTGTTACATCAATTGTTGATAAAGCAAAGAAAATAATTAATGAGTTAGGATCCAGCAAACTCAACTTCTTAACAGTAGATGCTTCCAAAAAAGAATTACTTATAGCACCAGAAAAGGATTACATCCTAGTAGTTTTACGATAGTATTAAATTGTTTATTGTGAAGGTGTAAATTATGATAGATGTTAAATTATTTGAGAAAATCCTTAGCGATCTCATTAAAAGTGAAAGTGGAATTAGAAAAGTCATTCTTGTGGATAGAACAGGACTTACAATTGCTCATGCATCAAAATTCTCCTATTACCCAGTGGATATAGATGGAATAGGGGCAATCGCAAGTGCAGTTTTCGTTGCAAGTGAAGAACAAGGGAAAAACTTGGATATAGGCGAACTAATGCTGGTGACTTCTGAATTTGAGCAGGGGAAAATTTTTGCCGCAAGTTGCGGAAAGGGAGTATTATGCGTCATAACAGACTCTGACGTAAACATTGGAATGGTTCGTTTACTGATGAAAAGAGCAGCCACGGAACTAGAAAAGGTTTTGGACGAATTTCTCTCTGAACAACCCACATTACCAGCTACCGAAGAGAAGACACGTGAAAAATTAAAATCAGCACTAGACAAATTAGAAGAATTTTAACATCGGTATATGGGGCGTTGAAATATTGAAAAAGGACAAAGATGGAAGAGTACACTTTAAAATCGTATTCTGGGGGCCTTCCTTATCCGGGAAAACTACTTCCCTTAGATGGATGTACGACAATGTATCAGGGCTAGCAAAAGGTGGATTTACCTCCGTTGAGGATCCAACTGGGAGAACGCTATATTTCGATTATACGCCATTTTCAGCCAGTGGGGATGTAATATTTGATGTTTATACGGTAGCTGGTCAAAAAAGACACAGACATCAAAGAAAAATAATTCTACAAGGAGTGGATGGTATAATTTTTGTGGCCGACTCAGATCCCTCGCAGCTTGATGCAAACGAAGAAAGCATGGAGGAATTAAGAGAGTTGCTAAAGGATCGCCTTGGGACAGAGGTACCATTAGTAATTATGATTAACAAAAGAGATCTGCCAAATGCTGTAGATAAAGAGAAAGTTTTGGAGAAACTTCATATAACGGCTATGGATGTACCCATATATGAAACAATTGCAACAAGAGGAATAGGTATAAAGAGGGCTTTCCAAGCAATCGCTAGGGAAGTTTTATTAAGAAAACTCTACAATTTAAAGACAACGACATAAAATACACCATTACTAGTCTGAAAATAAGTTGTAAAACTGGTGTGCGCTCATGTCCGGGTCAAGTAGTGAAACTTTAGAGGATATACTTAAAGATCTTGAAGCTACCATACCTGATATCGAAGCAGCTGCAATCGTTAGCATAGAAGGGTTACCAATCGCTTCAGCTCTGCCTACTGATGTAGATGAAACTAGAGTAGCTGCTATGACAGCAGCTATGTTGTCCTTAGGGGAAAGAGCCGCCTCGGAACTAGGAAAGGGAGAATTGGAACAAATATTTGTTAAGGGCAAGGAAGGATACATAGTTACAATAAGTGCTGGACCAAGTGCTGTGCTAACTGTAACTGCAAGAAAACAAGCAAAATTAGGCTTAATATTCCACTACATGAAACAAGCAGCAGAAAAAATAGCAAAAATGATTTAATGATATCAATTAAAATAGGGGAAGCATATGCGTATACTAGCGCCGATATACAAATTTTATGAGTGGTTATTGTGGAGACAAATAAAAAAAGGGGAAAAACCTAGACATATTGGTGTAATTTTAGATGGAAATAGACGCTATGCTAGGCAGCTAGGATTAGAGACATGGAATGGTCATAAAATAGGTGCTGAAAAAGTAAAGGACTTCCTAGAATGGTGCTGGGAAGCTGGAATAAAAGTTGTAACCCTTTATGTTTTCAGCACAGAAAATTTTAACCGAAACAAAAGAGAAGTAGAAGAAATAATGAGATTAGCTAAGCAAAAATTTAAAGAAGTTCTTACAGATCCTCGAATACATAAACATCAAGTTAGAATAAAAGCTATAGGAAGACTACACTTATTACCCAAAGATGTACGCGACGTGATAAAGAAAGCAGAAGAAGAGACCAAATTATATAAAAAATATTTTCTGAACGTTGCAATAGGGTATGGTGGACGTGCCGAAATAGTTGATGCCTTTAGGAAAATTGCAAAAATGGTGGCAGAAGGAAAACTCAACCCAGAATTAATAGATGAAAACCTTGTCGAAAAATATCTATATACTGCAGGTTTACCGGATCCAGATCTTATCATTCGAACATCCGGTGAAGAAAGGCTTTCAGGCTTTCTTCTCTGGCAATCAGCATATTCTGAATTCTATTTTCTAGATGTTTACTGGCCTGCGATTAGAAAAATAGATTTGTGGAGAGCTATAAGGACTTACCAGCAGCGACAACGACGATTCGGAAGATAAGCATCAATCCTCAGTTACATTGCGTGTTTCCTTTTTAATTAAGATCACATCCCCTATGGTGGAAAGCCAATGGTACGGTATTAATATTCTCTGTTTAACATTAGATGGCAATTTAACACTTACATCAATTTTTGTAACTCTTCTTTCTTTTAGATCAATTATAACATCAACAACGTCTCCAAGATATTTACCTAAAACACTATACACTTTTTTTCCGAAAAGAGACGTAAGTTTCACACAATATCCTCCTAGGAAGATGATAGAATTATACGCGCATCCACGGTTAACGCGCCTTTATCATATGCAAATATAGGATTTAAATCTAATTGATCGATCTCTGTATGTTCTGTAACAAGTTTTGACACTTTTAAAATAATATTAACAATTTCATCGATGTCTACAGGTTTTCGTCCTCTAATTCCAGTGAGAATGGGATACCCTTTGATTTCCATGATCATCTCTCTAGCATCGTACTCGGTAAGTGGGGCAATTCGAAAGCTCACATCTTTAAATACTTCAACAAAAATACCGCCTAGACCAAACATTATGGCAGGACCGAACTGCGGGTCTTTTGTCATTCCTACAATAACTTCGGCAATTGGCTCGGGAGCGTATTCTTGCACCAAAACACCGATAATTTTTGCATCAGCTTTATATCTTCTGACATTATTAATTATTTTTTCGTAAGCCCGCCTTACTTCTTCTTCGTCTTTGAGGTTAACCATCACCCCGCCAACATCACTTTTATGAATAACATTAGGAGAAATAATTTTTAGAACAACCGGGTAACCTATTTTCTCTGCATGTTCCACAGCTTCATCTATAGTTTTAGCAACTTCAAACCTAGTTACAGGAACTCCATATTCTCTAATAATAGCTTTTGCTTCGTTTTCAAGCAAATAAGTCCTATTTTCCATCCGCGCTTTTTCAATTATTTCTTTAACCTTGCTCACATTTTTCACCCCGTAGACTGTTAAGATTAATTGCATATGATATTTATTTTTAGCTGATACTTTCTATACAGATAACAGTTGCTTGTTTAAGATATTTGGTTTGCTGGCTGTGTTACCATCCTATTGAGGAACCCCCCTTTATATTTATCTAAAAGGTCAAGAAATTTTCCCCTCCAGCATATATACGTTGTAATATCGCATAAAGGTCGTCTAATCCCTCATTTCTAGATGCGGAAACAGGGATAAGGTTTCCTGGTCTACCCATTTCATTTAAAATACTAAAAATCTTTAAACTCATTTCTCGCCGCAAACCCGAAAATTCTTGATCAATAGTTTCGGCCAGTTTATAGAAGTCATCCGACCAACCAAGTATCCTTTGTTTTTCCTTCTCCTCTAGCAGATCCGACTTGGACAAAACATAGATTTGAGGTATCTGGAAACGATATTCAACCGAAATACCCAACAAAAGAACCGAAACATATCCGTAAGGATTTTTAGCGAGAATTGAATCGACCAAATATACTGATGCTTGAGTTTTGCCACCAAGCGCAGAGATTATGAGAGGTCCAGCGCTCCTGTATGCAAAAAGCTCCATTTGACCTGGAGTATCTACTAGAACATACTTTGGCTTTAAATCCTCAACTTCCTCCTTTATTTGATCTATTTTCCCGGTTAGCATATCAACACTTGCAATAAGTGCTCCGTTCGGGCCCAAATCAAAATTAAGCATAACGTCCTCCACTTTGATATAGTCTCTAGCATCTACATCTGGTGTATAAGGTAAATTTCGAACACCAGGATCTAAATTAACTGTTATTGCATCCAATTCATGGTCTTTCAGCCATTCAGCAAAACTTGCCGTTAACGTCGACTTACCACTTCCGGCAGTTCCAATAAAATATATAAAAAACATGTTATCATCTCCTAATCAATAATAATGCATAGATTTAACTCTACCCCATCGTTCTTATTTTATTTACTAAGAGGTTTAATTCCATTGAAATTATTGCAACCGTCTTTCAGTTCTTACTGTTGTTTTAAGAGATAAGATAACACTAATATTTTAAAATTACATTTTAAATCTGGAAATGTTGAAGCTTAGCGGAAGAAACCATAAATGCATAAGTAAAAATTTTTAGAAATGTTCATGCAAGGTAGCTGGTATCAAGTTTCACTTTAGCGCCCATTAATTGTTCAGCGACTGCCTTATATTGTTTCACAAGCTCTGGTGTTATGCTTGCTCTTATCATTTTTAATGCTTGCTCAAAATGACGCATATGTACCTTATCTACATCTGGGTTTTCCCTCATAGCAGACATTCCAGCTTCTCTACACACAGCCTCTATATCAGCTCCACTGTATCCTTCAGTCCTGTCTGCCAATACCTTAAGGTTTACGTCATCTGCAAGCGGCATATTTCTTGTGTGTACTCGGAAAATCTCATACCTTGCAGCTCTGTCTGGCGGCGGTACGAGTAATAACCTATCAAACCTACCAGGTCTTAAAAGAGCGGGGTCAACTATATCAGGACGGTTTGTAGCACCTATAATCACTACACCCCTTAATTCAACCAACCCATCTATCTCACTCAGTAATTGATTTACAACATTCTCATGTACCCTTGTTCCTTCCCAAAGACCTCTCCTAGGCGCTATTGCATCAAGTTCATCAAAGAATATTATACATGGCGCAGCTTGTCTAGCTTTCCTAAATATTTCTCTTATTGCTTTTTCAGATTCTCCTACCCATTTTGAAAATATTTCTGGGCCTCTAACCGCTATAAAGTTTGCTCCACTTTCATTTGCAACTGCTTTTGCTAACAACGTTTTCCCACAACCAGGAGGACCAAAAAGTAGTATCCCCTTAGGCGGCCGTATCCCAAGTTTTCTAAATGCTTCCGGGTGTTTCAATGGCCATTCTACAGCTTCCCTTAACGAGCTTTTTACGTCCTCAAGCCCTCCCACATCACTCCATGTCACGGTAGGGATTTCTAGCATTACCTCCCTCAGCGCTGAGGGTTCCACCATTTTTAACGCTTCTTCAAAATCTTCCTTGGTAACTTTTAACTTAGATAATACTTCAGGCGGAATCTCTGGTTCATCAAGATTTATTTCAGGAAGAATACGTCGCAATGTATGCATTGCTGCTTCTCTGCATAATGCTGCTAAGTCCGCCCCCACAAAACCATGAGTTCTCTCAGCTAACTCATCCAAATCAACGTCTTCTGCTAGGGGCATACCACGAGTATGAATTTGCAAAATCTCACGACGACCATCACGATCAGGAACACCAATCTCAATCTCCCTATCAAATCTCCCCGGCCTCCTCAAAGCAGAATCCAAAGCATTAGGCCTATTAGTAGCACCAATAACAATAACCTGACC
>Ga0180301_10003382_pt1 | contig 12459 bp, 12 predicted proteins | sample GuaBasSediGuay16_FD_121797 | JGI IMG/M metagenome (GOLD analysis project Ga0180301, IMG submission 121797) | Subseafloor sediment microbial communities from Guaymas Basin, Gulf of California, Mexico - Guay16, Core 4569-2, 12-15 cm | ecosystem: Environmental > Aquatic > Marine > Hydrothermal...
CAGGTAATATAAGAATTAAAGATGATGCACTTGAAGTTAGAAATACTGCGAATGGGAATGTCGTCCAACTCACTACTGATGGTTCTATAGAAATTACTAGAACGTCTGATGAAGCATACATCGATTTTAAAAACAGTGAAGGAGAAGATTACGATGCACGGATAAAATGTGAAGGACAAAAACTTACGCTCTTTGCATTTGGAGATATCGAATTTCAGGCGGGTATCGGTAATGTGTATCATAATGTCGCATTGCGTCCTTATGGCGATGCGATAGCGTGGAGGAGTGATACTTCACAAGATACTTATTTGGTTGTTCGAGGAAATACTGGAAAACGTGGAGTTCTTGATTTAAGATATGAGAACTCATGGAACGATAAGCATATGATTCTTCATCAAAACGGAGAGCACGGTTGGATAACCAATTATCACGGCTATTTACATTTAGAAACGACATCTACAAATCCAGGATACGTAAAGATTGTTGTGAATAGCGATTGGAACCAGTACTTTGAGTTCCGCGATGACGGTTATGCGTATGCGGATGTCGGATGGGCGACATACACGAAGCCTTTACCCAAGAGAAAGATTCTTTCTGAAATTAAGATGATTCGTAATACAGCAGAAGGAAAACTTGATAAATTCACATTACCACAAGAGTTAAGGCACGAAATTAAGAAGATAAAGTATCATCATGTTTGTAAAAAATGCGGATATGATGAGTGGATCGATGATGTCGATAAACTCGAATGTCCGAAATGCCGTACTGAATTGAAAAGTGAAGAGTATAAAGAAGAAACACGTACTGCTTTCTTAGCCACAGATGCAATATCATTTTTAATAAAAGCAATACAAGAAATAGCAGAAAAATTAGAATTATTGGAGGCGAGAATAAGATGAATGTAGAAGATTTGAAAAAGGCTCTCGAATCACGAAGGTTGATTCTACTCGGGCAGATTCAAGAATTGGATAATATATTGAGAGCCCTCAATGAAGGAGAAAAGAAAGATGAATCTGGATAAGTTGATATGGTTCCTCTACATATCAACTACTACTATTATAGTACTGATACTTATATATAACATATTGTTGGTGATATAATGGCTGACTATGGATGGAATTGGAAGGTGGACAATGCTGGATCGGTTGTCTTTGACAAAAACGGAAAAATAGAAATAGTTGATGACAGAGAAAACCTTGGACAACAGATAGCATTACGATTAAAATCACCAAAAGGGAGTCATCCACTCGATCCCGAGTATGGGTTGGACTTGCAATCAATACAAGAATATAAAAGGTTTTATAGAAGCACAGAAGAATTATTGAAAATGATAATATTTCAATGCTTGATACAAGATAGAAACGTAAAGAAAATTGATTACTTAAGTGTCGAAGAATATGATGGGAGGACATGGAAAATAGAATTAAAAGTTATAACTAATGACGAGCGTGAATTACTTTTCAGTACGCTTATTAATCAAAATGTAGATTTGAGGGGAGTAATATATGAGTAATGATGACTTATACGGACTACAAGATAACGAATTCAGAGTAAAAACGCTACCGACCATACTAGCGGAGAAGCTAAACCTTATAAGGTCTCTAATGGGCGGTCGAGTCTCACTACAGGAGGGCGATCCACTTTATCAATTCATTCTCATAGATTCGATGCGTGAAGAGCGCCTATGGAGATTGGCACACACACTATTTCAATTGATGTCAATTTCTGGAGCGTCTGGCACGGCGTTAGATAGGCATGGAGAAGACTTGGCGTTAAAGCGCGGTGGAGCTACGAATGCTACTGTGAATTTACTAATAACTGGAACTCCAGGAAACTCTATACCAATTGGTAGCAAATTTGAAACATACGAGGGTGTTCAGTTTGAAACGACTGAAGAAGCAGAATTACCATCAATTATAACAATGACCAGATCTACAAGTGGTAATAGGGACAGCATCCCAAGTCCATACTCGGGACTCGTAGTGGTGGATTGGGTCTCTGACTCACAGTCGGGTGAAGGTGCATACTCAGCTAATTTAGATTACATTGCTGATTACGATAACGATGTGATCGATTGGAGTCCTACAGGATTGCAACCAGAAGCTGGAGCGACTTACTACGTGAAAGTTTCATCTTCGATTAGTGTAACGGTGGCGGCTCAATCTGTGGAGAAGGGATCATCTCAAAACGTTCCAGCCAATACCATTACGAGTGTTGTTTCGAGTTTAAGTGGAATATCATCTGTTACGAACCCACTATCAACTGGAACGACTGGGCAAGATGCGGAAAGTGATACCGACTATAGGTTGCGATTGCTCCGTGCTGGAAGACGGAATTGGACTGTTTCTCGTATTAGAGCTAAAATAGAGGAAATAGATGACGTTATCTCAACTAAAATATTCATTGGAGACGCGGTCGATCAATACAACATCGAAGAAACAGACACTGTTGATACACTGGGTGATCAAGTATTAGGGCAATTATTCAAACCTGCTGACAGGATAGGATCAATGAGTGCTGTTGAATTCAAAGTGAAAGTCGCTGGAACTCCCGGAGACTTGATGGTTGAGCTTTATAGATGTCAATACAATGATTCTGGTATTTTAAATTATGACGCTACCATTAATTCCACCAGACTAGCATACGCGAGAATATCTCCATCCGATATAGATCCGTTTCATAAAGCAGATCAGTTCTTTGAATATAAAACCGAACTCAAATACAATCATCTTGACAACACTAAACGATACTTGCTTTTAGTGTATTCGATGTCTAACAACGCAACAAATTACTATGAATTTATGTATGGGACTAGCGGATCGTATGGATACGGTGGGTTGTATCGAAATGGTATATTACACACCGATCAAAACTTGTGGTTTAAAACGTGGTTCCCAACCGCTTCATTCACTTCGGTGATAGCACCTAGGATAGAATTGAGTGAAGAATTGAAAACTGAAATTGAAGATGTCGTCACCAATACGGGACGTGCGGTGTCTATTCAACACGTAGTTGAAGAAGCAACCGTTGTGAGAGTACAGGTGACTGGACGACTAAAATTAGCGAGCGATGAATATACGCTATCAGAAGTATCGAATGGAATAGAAACGAGATTATACAATTACTTAGCGGAACTTGACATAGGAGAAGACGTAATTTGGGATGAAGTGCTCTGGTGTATTATGGAAGAGCCAGGTGTAGTAAAGACAGATGATGTAAGAATAAAGTACAAGTATCCAGATGACGCTACATTTAGTGAGTTAGCTGTTGGAGAGGACTTACCAATTGGGAATAGAGAAATAGCAAAGCAGGCAACCGTAGGAGTGCAATTTGAGCAATTTTGGACTAGCGGTTAAGGGAGTGGAAAAATGAGTATCATTGACGATCACATGAGGTTCCCACCCGAACTATCAATAAGACTGAGTAAAATACGAGGTGGGAATTTATTAGTAAAAATGGGAGACTATACATACTCATCCGATGGTGTTGGAGTTTTTACTCCTGGGGAACTTCTTCATATAGATAATGAAGACTTTAATCCATCCCCCATTTTACTAATAGTTCAAAATAAAGTACGAGAGAACGATGTCACTCTTGAAATTTATGTAAAACGAGTAGATCTCACTGGGTATGATAGCGATGGGAATCCCACGTACTCCAACCCATATTACTCACATATCACTAAGGTGATCCCAGCATTTACCGACTTCGACACTACATACTATCTTGAGATGGACAACGTAGTCGAGGTGTTGTCTATTGTAGGATCAAATGGGAAAAAGGGTGACAGCTTCGCTATTTATGGGTTAGGAGATACAAATATTAAAATAATGTGGGCTACCAATAAAGATAGAGTTCGAGACGCGATATATCGTGCGTTCGATCAGCGTTTCTGTGGATTTAAGATGTGTTCATATTGTTTTGGTACTGGGACAGATCCAGATGGGAATACGTGCTCCACATGCAACGGTACTGGTCAAACGAACGAACTTTCAGCGAAGAGGTATGGATTAGACTTATTATCCACCGATGCTGGAATTGTGAGGTGGGAATCACAAAAGTATGATTCAAACGACACTGAAAGCGATAAAGATGCGAAGGATAGGTCATTCAGACACAGAGTTCATGGACAACGAATGTGGATCGTTCCGAGAAAACCTGACATTCAATCGGTGTTTGCTAAATTTCTTGATAAAAACCCAGAAGATATTATAATTTATGAAAATGAGGGATATACACACGATGCTCCCATAATTGATTACGAAGCGATTCATAAATTCAAAAATTATACGATTCCATCGACTTATTATAACTACGTCAATACAGAGCGATACCACGACTCAAACGAAGACCGTTATTTCATTAGACCAGTGAAGGCGTATAGCGAGTGTTTATGGAATTTATCACAAGCTGGATGGACTTCTTATCAGGGATCGAGATCGAGTGACTGGGCTACTGTTGGCACTCCTGATTCTATGTATTCGTGGCTTTTATCAAGCGGTCAATCTATGACGAGGACTGATAATTACAGCTATATTAAAAACGTGAAATTCGATGCTAAGACCAAATTTATGTGCTCTCCGAGTCAGCTCAGCGTAAGTGCTGGGACTGAGTCACTAAAGATTGCGTTAAGTCCAGAAACAGTAGATTATGGGAATTTAGATGAACCAATATTAATAAAAAATATAACACAAATTCACATAGAACCTCAAAAGGCTGAAATTCAAAAGAAAGAGTTTGGGGTGATAATAAGACCAAGAGGGTCTACGTTAGGGAATCATTGTGGATCAAGGTCATATCCATTTTACTGTGATTATGGATACGCGTTCGTATATGAAAATGGAAATATACTCCATCAACTTCACAGTAGTGGAGTATGTTGGAGCGATGATATAAAAAGAGTGTTAATTGATAAAGATAACGATGCAACATGTTTTGGTGTTAATCCACACAGCGCCGCTCACTTCGATTTTCAATTAAATGATGATGTCATAAGTGAAGATTATCCAGGTCACGATCCAAAATACATTAGAAATTATTGGGATCTTAAAAAAATATATCGTCATGAAGTACTGCCTTTAAATTTATTACGAATCACCGTTCGGTTCAAATACAAAGGAGGGAGTTGTGTAGTAAAGGTGTCCCCTTACGGGTCTACTCCCTCATCAGCAGAATATGTGACTGAGACTCCTAACAAAAGTGAATGGGAGGAGTTTGAAATTTCATTGTTTATTTTCCCATCTCAAACAACATTTCAGCTTTGGTTCTTACCATCAAGTGATTACTGGGAAACACGAATTAAAGATGTAAGGATAGAATATCAAGCAATCATATATCACGAATCTGGAAGTTACTTATACGAGTACGACATTTCAAATAGAACTACTCAATTCACTCCCCCGTCCCCACACACCGCTGGAGCTGGAGAACTAAAAAATGTTTATGTCGATAACATTAAAGTGTATATAAACAACTTTGGAACCAATATTGAGAACAGTGTTTCATATACGATAACCACCTATGATGAAGATGGAAACGCATCGACGCAAACCCAAACGTTTAATTGGATAATTGGAGAGAAAACAATTTCAATCCAAAAGTTTGTTACGAAGATTCAAATATTAGTTGAGCTATCCACCACAAATATTGGTGAGTCTCCATCAGTGAATTATGAGTACATTAAAATATACAAAATAGATAATATGGAATTTAGAAACGTAACCCTCGACACGTCTGACATTACAGGAAATCAGCAATTAACAATTTCTCTCTCTGGAAATCAATGTTATATAGATAACTTAGTTCTTAATGGATACAAAATGGGATGGGTCGAAACAAACGTATATGAATTTAGTAGCACAGTCGTGAGCATACTAATGACTAGCATTTTAGGATACTTAACTGCTGGAAAGGACGAACACATGAAGTTCTATTACAAAATAGGAGAGAGTGCATATGAGTGTGAAAATACCGAGTGGGTAGGCCCATTCACTGATATTGTAAGCGATCCCGAGTCGTCATCTTTACTCTTTATGGACATTCAAGCGTCAAGCGGACATAGATTTATGAAGTGGAAAGTCGAACTTTACCCAACAAAAGATTCCTATCCAATACTCTATGAAGTGCCAATTCAAGTGAAGTACGTTAGCGAAGATTCCAGCCCAATTCAAGGGTATCAACGAGTGCCGTATGCCCCTATTTGGACTATCAGTCTTCCAACTACATATGGAAAGAACTATTGGTGGAAGTATTATAGTAACGCGAAGGAGTTAATAGAACTAGCTGAATCAATCGTCCCTGCCGGGACTGTAGTTAGGGTGGAACACTACTTACCAGCACCAGGAAGCGCTCCAAACTACGACGTAGTAGAAAAATTAAAAATATCCGATAAAATTTATACATTTGATCTTTTTGCTGATAGTTTTGAATCTTATGATATTAACGATACTTTAAACTATCCTTGGTATTATGGTTGTTTTGGTGGAGGTTCATGTATAATAAAAATTGTAGGATCTCCAACGTTTGATGGCAATAGATCACTAAAAATGTCTGGATGGGGAGCAGCTGCTGTAACTTTTGATGATGCAGAAGGCTCTTGGGAAGCTGTATTCTTAGTATATTTATACTATGTTAACTCATATAGTCATTGTGGATTAGATGTTATAGGTCAATCAACTTACTTTGGAGATAGTGAAGATATTGTTACAAGTGCAGTATGGTTACTTACACGCAGCGGTAAAAGAGCTATTCAATGGTTTCATAATAACACATCTACAATAGACGATTCTAAAGATTGGTGGGAATATAATCATTGGTATTTAATAAGAGTAAGAGGAAACAGCAATACTCATAAGTGGTATTTTAGAATAGAAGACGCAGAAAATAACTACGAGCTCATTTATGAAAAAACTGATATTGACTACTACCAAAATTGGAACTCTATTAAGGTAATTGCAATTATATCAGATACTGATATAGATCATGGTGACAACTCTATATTTATTGATAAAGTCGAATTTAGGTATTTGAGTGATTAAAATGGGACTTAAAATTGTTGGTAAAGTAAAGTTACAACAGGTAAATAAAGAGGGAGAAGTTCTCAAAGAGGGAGATTTTAAAAATATCGTTGTTGAAACTGGTAAAGAGTTCATATTAGATCTTTTAATAAATAAAACTGATTATTATCAGGGGAATACATCTATTGGATGGATGGCATGCGGTTCTATTAATGTAGCACCATCAAAAGACGATTGGAAATTGTATGGAGAAGGGACTTTAAACGAAGGAGGAGCAATGTGTAGAGTTACATTAGATCCACAAACTGATAGAACGCTTACGACCATTGAATTTCACGGTGTATTCACCGAGGGGGATTTCCCTTCATTGCCATATCCAATTGGAGAATTGGGAGCATTTCTTGGGAGTAGACCGCCATCATCAGATCCACAAAGCGACTCGTCTCAACGACCGTATGCGATGTTCAACCGCCTCGTAATAGATCCGATATGGATTAAGTATAACGACGGAACAGATCTAAGATTTAAATATACAGTAACTCTTACTGATGAAGAATAAAAAGGAGAGATGAATATGGCTGATGCAGAACTAAAACTAGAAGAAGTTAGACTAAGCAAATGGGACACGTTATTAATGTTCGCTGGTCTCATTTTCATTGCTGGAGTAGCTCTCATTATATTGGGAATGTACTCTAATCAGAGTGATATTTCCACAATGGGATACGGTCTTTGCACAACTATCTCAGGCTACTACTTCGCAAAAAGAATTTCAGACGCGTCCCATTAAGCTAACTATACGTTAGAAAAAGAGAGGATTTCAGCCGTTTTCAACAGCCTCCTCGCGGCTGAATCCTCTTTAATATTTTTTCTTTCCATTCTCGATACTTTAGATCGAGGAGACTCTCTAAAGTTAAACACTTAGATCCGTATCTATACCTGATACGGTTGTCACCTTTTATGTATTTTTCACGAACCACAAGATCTCGATCATACAACTTTTTGAGTATTTGATTCGCTCGAATATATGTTATATTAAATTCTTCTTTTATGTCTTGTGGTGTTTTCCAAGACTTGGTGTCGTGCGTATAAATATATACGAGGACACTTCCCTCTTGGGGGCTCAAGTCTATTAATTTTTCAAATTCTACCATTTTCATCAATAATTTCTGGTGTTTTAAATATTTGTAATATAAATAGTATCAATTGTTTTTTGGAACATGCAACGCAATTCAGTTTCTGTTATTGAAGACTCTGGAATGTTATAGTTGGATAAGTATTCCATAAGTGCATCTTTAAGATCAACGACGATAATGAGCTCTGAAGTTACACGAGGTTTAAGAGTCGGTAATATTACATCGATTGTTTTCTTTGGATTTTTAAAATGTGATAAATCATCGATAATTATCATGTCAAATTCTGATCCCAAGACTTCATTTATTCTTGATTCTGAGTACGCGCTAATCCAATGTTTAATAGCTGATGCTCTTCGTGCCATATCTTCTGATGGTGCTATGTATAATGTTCCTGGAATCGCTTTGGATAGCAATTCGGTCGTTACATCAATACGCCCACTTTTAAGAATGACTTTAACTCTCATTTAACCACATCATTTTATTTCCATATAAAAATTCTTGATTCATCACTTAACTTTCAATAATTTTATTGTATGCGTTATATAATATGTATAAAATCACTGGAAGTCCAATTAAACAGAGAACGAACTCGGTAACTTTAATACCAAGTATTGGCTCGGTAAAGCACACATAATCGTTGAAGAATACCAGTACAGTGAAAGAAATCATCAAAACTATCCATGAAGCTAATATCGAACCACATGCAAACGCAAACAATATAATTTTGAAGTGCTTCAACTCTGACATTTAACCACCTACCATTTTTGCTAACATCCCATCAATTTGGACAATGTCCGTCCCACCCATCGTTATTCTTATGTCTGCTTCAGCTATGTAAATTAACCAATTAAATGGGAACGTATCAAGTTGGATAATATACCCTTCTAACATTTCCAGAAATCTCCTTTTATCTATCCCCGTTTTCTTGAAATACGTATGGGTGTGCTTGATGGCTCTTTTCAAGTCATGATCCTTTAAAGTATTAACTAGGAACTCAAAAAACGATTCCAGATTTTCATATTGTTCTCTAACATCTTTAATAGTGATCTTTCTATCGAGTATTGACAAGTCTTGCAAGATGCGTAAGACCGCTCTAAGGTCTCCACCAGCTTTTTCGATAATGGCGGTGACAGCTTGCGGAGTAATTTTAATTGACTCTTTACTAATAACGTTCTCAAGGAACTTCTTTGCATCTTCTTCAGGAATCGGACGAAATTCATAAATACTACACCTCGATTTTATTTCTCTTGTGAGCCGCTCTGGATGGTTACATAAAAAGATAATACGGCAATACGATTCATACTGTTCCATCATAGCTCGTAACATCTCTTGAGCGGCTTCTGTGAGTTGATCGCTCTCATCAAATATAGCTATTTTTGGTCTATTTTCGGTGGAGAGCGTACTCATAAAGTTCTTAACTTTATATCGAATGACATCAATACCTCGCTCATCTGAGGCGTTTAAAAACAGCACTTCGGCACCTATTTTTTCAGTGATGATACGAGCGCATGTAGTCTTTCCAGTGCCGTGAGGCCCATAAAAGAGGAGATGAGGGATTTCACCAGTTTCCACCATCGCCTTAAACTTTTCAATGTGACGATCTTGTCCCATCACATCGTCAAATTCTTTTGGTCTATACTTTTCGGTGAATGTTTCTTTCATTTTATCACCTAAAATTGATTACAACTTATAATCATATGCAATTGCAAAGAAAAGTACAGCCGCTAGTGAAGCAAGTACCGTTGCTACGATGTTTCCAACCGCTCTTATATTTATAATTGTCATTACATCTCCTATTTCTGTTGTATAAAACTCTGTTGCATTTACATCAACTTTAATGAACCAATCTGGTGTTATTTTTAGTACGACATAAAACGCTCCACCATCGGTCATGAATTTATCAACGACAGTTCCAGACACGTAAAATGGAGGCATCGTTAAGCATAAATATGTTGCTACCACAATAAGAAATACTCCAATACTAAAACTTATTAAAAGGACTGACTTTTCAGTTACCATTAATCTATCTCCAATATTAGTTTTTTAAATACGTCTTTAACTACCCAATCCGCTGAGTCTTCTTCTGAAATGTCATATAACTCCGCATCATACTTCCTAGCTAATTTACACATTTCATCATTCACTGCCATCCAGTAGTCCATGTCATACTCATTCCACTCTTTACCAGTTGGACGAGCCCTCTTTGTGAGTCGTTGCAACCCCACTTCTGGTCTGCACGTGAGAACCACCTCCATTTTTGGAAATGGACACTTTGACCTCACATCGAGTAGCTTCTTCAGTAAGTCATCGTTGAACCATTTATCTCCTAATAAGACATTCGAGTAGGCATAGACCGAGAGAAAGCTACGATTATGGAGAATGACGTAATTGTCACTGAACTTAATTATATCATCATCAAAAAGGTATCCATATTGAGTTGATTGATATAGTGGAATGGTGTCAGTTAATCCTTTAAAGAACAAGTATGTTTGGAACTGCTCAAATAGGATTTGAGTGTAACATTCACGAATAGCCCAATTGAGATACCACCAAACTTCTTGTTCATAGTTATTTTTAGCTCCATGAACTTTCCTTGGTTTGATGAATCCACGCTCCACAGACCACATTTCACTCATGATAGTTGGGTTAAATCCTTCTTCTTTTAAATAATCTGATAACTTTTTGATGGTATAATCTTTTCCACATCCATGAACAGCATCGAGAGCGATGCATACAAATTTCATTATAATCTCACTCCAAAATTACAAATGTTTAATACCCTTCTGATATTGCCCTTGCTAGCGCACGATCATAAAACTCTACCAGCTTTTTCTTTAGAAAATCTCTTCTATTCTTATTAAATTCTCTCTCCTCACTCCAACTTCTTGGTATGAGGGGACATTTTATTCCACACATGCTCGTATCACGAGTTATCTTACCACACGGCATACCTTCGAGGTACTCCCCCTCAAATACTTCATCGTCTTTTTTCCAATCTTCCCACGATTGGAAAGGACATTGTGAATATCTTCTAATACTTCCATTGTAATCTACTCTCCAAATTGAACCTTCCGATTTTTTACTTTTTATGTGTTTTTTGAGACACTCAGAGCAGAGCGGAACGGTGACATCATCGGGTATTTTTCTTCCACACCATTTACATTTCATTTAATCACAACCCAAACTTTGAAAATATATCATTTATTTTCGTTTGTTTCATTTCTTTTTTTGATTTTGTATATTTTTTTGGTAAATGAACCACCCTCTCTTTCTTAACTGTTTCTACCGATTTTTTAGGTGGTTTCTTAATAATATCTGGAAATCGAACCCACAACTTCTTTCTAAGTCTCGGATGTACTGGATCAATTCCGAACGCAAGTATTGAAAAAATGTACTCAGCCATTCGTGCCGTCTTAAACTTATTCTTATCAATCCATGCAAGCAGGTCAAAATAATATATAACATCTTCCTTAGAGTAAAAAAGCGGTATATTTTCACGTAACCACCCTATAATCCACCACCAAGGTTTATCACAGGAATGAAGCGCTTTAAAAACAAATCGTCTATTCGGCTCGGATAAAATGAGTGTAGTCAATTCCTTTAGTGTGTATTCTTTTTCAACTACTATGTTTGAAATGTTGTTATACATGATATTATTAATGAACACATTCATATTGTTGTTTGATAAGTTCCATATTTCTTCTATATTTCCTTTAAAGTCTGGAAACTTGATATTAACAAATTGTTTAACATCCTCAATACATGGAGGTTCTACTTTTATCGTGACGCACTTTCGCCTAATTGATGGTGGAATACGATCTATTGATGACGACACAACAATGACTGAAAGCCGCGATTCTTTAAGGATTTTCTCAACGTACTTATAATACTTCCATCGAAACTGATCAGCACCGTCTAACGTAATAACGTCGTATAATTGACCTAAAAAGTTTGCCTTATGAACTTCTCCTACTACTTCTGATAATTCGTTCTTTCCCATACCAGAAATATTGATGATCTTATTAGATTTAAGTCGTTTGCATATCGATGACTTCCCAGATCCAGGAGGCCCGACTAACAAGACGTGCTTACCCTTGTTAGTGATCGACTTGATTTTATTAAGGATGACATCGCTACCTATAAGGTAGTTGAAATTTTCAGTGGTAATATGGGGATAGCACTGTTGTAACTCTCGTAAGATGTTGTATCCATTTTTCACTGAAACCCCTAAAATTTCACATATTCGTGGAAACGTATATCGGTTCGCTTTCCACAATTTATACATCGCGTTTTTTAAATCTTTCATTGAC
>Ga0180301_10003383_pt1 | contig 12459 bp, 10 predicted proteins | sample GuaBasSediGuay16_FD_121797 | JGI IMG/M metagenome (GOLD analysis project Ga0180301, IMG submission 121797) | Subseafloor sediment microbial communities from Guaymas Basin, Gulf of California, Mexico - Guay16, Core 4569-2, 12-15 cm | ecosystem: Environmental > Aquatic > Marine > Hydrothermal...
AGGAAGAAAAACATACCTTATCAACCTTTACGACATAATAGAAAAGGGTGACGAATCACAGAACATCGTCATTGACGACGGCGATGTGGTCAATATTCCAGAGCTGCCTTCCTACGGCGAAAGAGTGTACGTGATGGGAGAGGTTAACCAGCAGGGGGTCTACCCTCTTGATGATGCCCAGGATTTGCTTGCGGCCATAGCTCTGGCAGGAAGTTTTACAAGGCTGGCCAAGGAAGAAAACACCCTGATCGTGAGGGGATATAGGCCCGGGGAAAAGCCCCTGGTGATGATGGCAGATGTTGATGCGTTGCTTAGAAAGGCCGACTTATCTCAGAATATTCGTCTGCAGGATGGAGACCTGGTTTATGTGCCGCGCATGCTCATTGGAGATATAAACGACTGGCTCACGAACATGACACCACTCCTCGACAAGCTGCTGTATCCTTATGAACTTGATATTCGTTACTTCAAGCGGCGACAATTGAGAATTCACTGACCTGGCATTTCTTGAGGTCAGCTCCCAAGGGATTTTGAAAGAAGGCCGTCTCTCCAAGGAAGGCAAAAGAGGTGGTATTTCAAAGGCCTCGGTAAAGGAGCTAGCTCTTGGCACAGTACGACATAAATCTCAGAGAATACTGGCGCATTCTAAAGAAGAGGAAATTTATTGTTATCCTCACTGCCATAATCCTGGGTAGCTTCAGCACCGCCTTTGCTGTTTTCCGTGCCCCCGCCCCTGTATACAAAACAACTTGCAGCATTAAGTTTGAAAAACAAACATCCATCATAGACCTCTATGCCCAAACCCTCACTTGGTCAACCGGCGATTACATTGAGACCCAGATGTCGGTTATTAAGAGCTACTCGGTTTTTGAAAAAGTGGCTCAAGAGCTGGGGAGGATTCCAAAAAGAAGTATCCCTGCGGGTACACACCTGAAGGCCAGCATTGTCAGGGTTATTGACAACCTTCAGTCCAAGGTGCAGGTGAGCAGAGAAAAGTATACCAATATTTTGAATATCCAGGTCACGGATTCCGACCCGCTGTTTGCCCAGAAGTTAGCCAATACGGTGGCGCTCACTTACAAGCAAATGTATTCCGAAAATCAGATGAAGCGCACCACTGAAGCCATAAAGTACATTGAAAGTCAGCTTGCACGGGTGAGGCAAAAGTTGAGGGAGGCAGAAGAGGCATTCGACAGGTTCAGCAGGGACAATCAACTTCTATCTATTGATCTGCAGAGTGAAAATCTTCTTGCAAGAACTCAAGAAATACAAGCAGAACTGCGTAAGCTTGAGGAATCCAAAGGCGAGATAAAGTTACTGCTTGCCCGTCTGGACAACTTTATAAAAAATCCCTCGGGCACGGGGGGGAATTTTTACTCTGTTAATGCCGGTGCGCAGTACCAATCCACGAATAGTGCACTTGTGGAGCTGCTTCTCAAGAAAGCCTCTTTGCTGCAGGATTATACTCCTCAGCACCCTGAAATCATAGCGATCAATCGAAGGGTTGTTGAAAATGCCCGGAAAATGAAACTTCTTCTCCAGATACGGCTTGCTGAGATTAAAAGTAGAGAAGCTGAGGCAAGAAAAGCCCTGCACGACCTTCAGGTCAAGACCAATGCGCTTATGGGGAGAAAACTTGAGTATGATCGGCTGAAAAGAAAAGTGGACCTCTACCACGAAATGACAACCCTTCTGGAAAGAAAGCACCAGGAGGTGCTGATAAGGAAAGCAGAAAAACCCGAGGAAGTGACGATAGTAAGACCTGCCTTACTACCATCTAGACCGATAAACCCTCCCAAGACAAAGACCACGGGCGCAATGGGCGTAGCCATAGGACTTGTCCTGGGTATGATAGTGGCATTCGTGGTTGAAACATTTGATACCTCCTTGGGCGCTATTGAGGACATTGAGGAAACGCTCAACACTCAGGTCTTGGGGGTTATTCCTCAGGCTGATGCCAGGGACATTCGCGAGAGCCTCAAGACAATGAACCTTCCTGATGGGGCAAAAAAGTTGTCTGTGGCTCAGACCGTGCAGCTCGTGGCGCATTTTTCCCCAAAGTCCATGATCGCAGAAAGTTTTCGCGGCCTGAGAACGAACATCCAGTTCAAGGATGTCGAGGATGAGATCAAGGCAATTGCCGTTACGAGCGCCTCTCCCCAGGAAGGTAAAACACTTGTTTCAATAAACCTTGCGATAACAATGGCGCAAGCCGGTGTCAGGACTCTCTTGATCGGCTCTGACATGAGAAAGCCGATGATTGAAAGGGCCTTCGGCGTTGAAATCGCACCGGGACTTTCCGAGATCCTGCTCGGAAACTATGCATGGAAAGATACTGTTAAGACAATAACCGATATTATGATCGGCAAGATGAGTCTGGAAGAGGTCATGGTAACACCGGGTCTGGATAACCTGCACATCATTACCAGCGGAACAATACCACCGAACCCTGCGGAGTTGATAGAATCCAGAAGACTTAAGGAGTTCCTCGAAGAGGCAAAAAAAGAATACGATCTTATTATTTTTGATAGCCCCCCTATTCTTTCCACCGCCGATGCCGTGATCCTTGGATCCAAGATGGATGGTGTTCTGCTTGTCTACAGGGTGGGGGCTGTCTCGAAAGGCCTGTTGAAAAGATCAACCGCACAGCTTGAGCATGTAAAGTGTAGAATTCTGGGTGTAGTACTCAATGGCATGAAGCCGGATCTAAGTCCCGACTTCCACGATTTTAAGTACTACAAATATTACTACTCCTACGGTGAAAGCGGCAAGGGCCGGAAACGCAAGAAAAGGGCAGGAGGACTTTTTTCCTCCGAAAGCCGGAAAGATCGTTCATCTGGGCGGAAGGCAAAGAAGTCCGTGCTTGTTGGAGCGGTAATGGTTGGAGCGGCAATAGCGTTTTTGGCAGTGGGGATGCTCTGGCAAAATGGGATGATAGATCCCACAAAGTTGCTGGATCTCACCAAAAGAACAAAGAAAGCCCCTGCCCTAAAAGTACGCGGAACCACTTACCACAAGAAACCGGATTCAGTGCGGAGGCCTTCTCCTGGGAAGAAAAATGTGCTAACAGCACCTAAAACAGCGCGCCCTGACATCCAAAAGCCGGTGGTGAAGAACAAAATCGTTAAGGCAAACCAGGAAGCTCTCCCAGCTACCGGAACCCTTGCCTCTGAAATCAAAGCTGAAGAAATGCAGAAGCTTGTTTCAGAAACTGTCAGGACCTTTCTTTCTGAAGAAAAGCAAGGGAATAAATAAAGAAGAGCCAGAGGGGATAACCTTTGCAAGTAATACCAAAATTCCCGGGTTTTGATAGCCGTGGACAGACTACCCTTCAGATGGTTATTCCTCTCGTTCTCCTCCTCCTTCTCCTGCTCACCTTTGCCATGATCATGCCATCGCTTACACCCACCAAAACCCTTGCACTGGCAGGTGGTGTGGTCATCTTTGTTGTGAGCTTTGTCAGTACCGAAGTTGCCCTCTATATCCTTATCTTCTCAATGCTTCTGAGCCCGGAATTTGTAGTAGGCACAACGGCCGGGGCAACGCTGGGCCGCGGGGTTACAATAAGGGTGGATGATTTTATGCTTGCCATTATCGGTTTTAGCTGGCTTGCGAGAATGGCCATTGTTAAAGAGCTCGGCCTGTTTCTCAGAACTCCACTTAACAAGCCTATAGCCTACTACCTTGTAATCTGCCTGGTTTCCACCCTGCTAGGTAGTCTTTTTGGAAGAGTGGACCTAAAAACAGGGTTTTTCTTTGTACTCAAGTACTTTGAATACGTGATAGTCTATTTCATGGTTGCCAACCATATTCAAAGCACGAAACAAGTTCGCCGTTTCCTCTGGGCAATGCTCCTTACCTGTGCCATTGCTTCCTTAATTGGAATAGCTCAGATCCCAAGCGGCGCAAGGGTTTCAGCCCCTTTTGAAGGCGAGGTGGGAGAGCCCAACACGTTTGGGGGATACCTTGTTTTCATGATGTCCCTTGTGTTTGGTCTTGTGCTTGCAGAGGCCTCTTCCCCTCGCCGTTGGGTCTATATTTTTCTGTTGATTCTTTTTGCCATTCCACTGTTTTACACCCAGTCAAGGAGCTCGTACCTGGCGGCCATTCCAGCTCTGGTGAGTTTTGCGTTCCTGTTTGAGAAAAAGCACTGGATCATACCGATTCTCATATTGATCGCCCTCAGCCTTCCTTTCATAGCCCCAAAACCGGCAAAAGAAAGGGTCGCTTACACCTTTACACAGGGCAAGAACCGCAGAGATGTTGTAAGCGTGTGGGGAATAAAGCTTGATACTTCAACTTCAGAGAGGTTGAAAAGCTGGCAGGAAGCATCAAGGGACTGGATCAAACACCCGCTCATAGGCTACGGGGTGACAGGGTATCGCTTTGTGGATGCACAGTACGTACGTGTAATTACAGAGACCGGGTTTCTGGGCCTGTTGATGTTTTCAATGCTCATCTATGCCATATTCAAGGAGGCAATAAGCGTTCTCAAGGCAACTACTGATCCCTTTTACAAAGGCCTCATTGGAGGATACATTGCCGGATTTGTGGGCCTGCTGTTTCACGCGATTGGTGCAAACACCTTTATCATTGTGAGAATCATGGAGCCGTTTTGGTTTGTAACAGCGCTGGTCATCCCAGGGTCAGACTTACATTTATTACATTTAAGGGAAAGAAATTACGAGGAGCAAGAAAAAGAGAAGAGGAGCAGCCCCAGAAGAGATGGGGACCGATGAAATCCCCTGCGTTTCCTGCTTTCGCATCGGGACACCTGGCAGAATTATGGGGGCGTGTCACTGGTACGAGGACGAGTGTTGAGGCGCGAAAAAGAGGGTGCGCTGGCGCCCTAAGACCCAGCCAACGACCCTCTTCTAGCTACTTGAAGCTTGCCTGTTTCTGCTTCCAGTGCTGGCTCTATCAGGTGGGTGGGGCCAACACCACGAGGGCGTCAGCAGCGATGGGCTTGCTTCCTGAAAGTATCAAAGGGTTAATATCAACCTCTTTTATAGGTTCATGATCCAGGCCCATTTGCCCTACATTTATGAGAATCCTCACAAGTTCGTCAATATCTGCAGGGGGCATCCCCCTCACCTCGCCCAGAATCTTGTGAGCCTTGATTTCCCGGGTCATTTCAAGGGCGTCTTTTCTCTCAATTGGCGCTACCCGAAACACGACATCTTTAAGTATTTCAGTGAAGATCCCTCCTAGGCCGAACATAACGCACGGTCCAAACTGGGCATCCCGGGTCATGCCCACCATGAGTTCCCTGTGCCCCTTGACCATTTCCTGCACCAGGATTCCGCCCCCACTTCCTTGAACTTTAAGCATAATTTCTTCGTAGGCCTGCTGTGCCTCTTCCTCATTTCGGATGTCCACCCTGACAAGCCCCTGCTCTGTTTTGTGAGCCAGGTCAGGGGCGCAGGCTTTTATAACAAGAGGGAATCCCACCTTTTGGATAGCACCCTTAAAATCGTCGTACCCGCGAACGAGTACTTCATTCGTTACCGGGATGTCATAGGCATGAAGCAGCCTCTTGGACTCATATTCAGAAAGTGTGTTCCGCCCCTCGCTCAAGGCCTGTTCAATGATTTTTTCCTTTTCACCCATTTTCTATTTCTCCATTATTTTTCTGTATTCCCAGAGGTTGACCAAGGCCTGTGCAGCCCTTTCGGGAGTGGGTAAATTCGTCAAGGCACCACTCTGCTCCAGTTCCTTGACCTGTTTTTCCCAAATGCCCTGTGGTGCCGCAAGGCAGGTTATCAATGGTTTTTGTTGTTTCCACCTGAGTGCCAGGTCAGATACACTCGCTATTGCTCCCCTGTTTGCCGATGCAAACATCATCAATAGTAAGATGGCATCTACGTTCTTATCTTCCATAACCGCCCCAACTATTCCCGCAATGGCCCGGGCATCATACCATGCAGGCCCCAGGTCCACTGGGTTGGTTCTGAGTGCAAGAGGTGGCAGAAGCTCATTTATCACCTTTTGAGTGCCTGAATCAAAGGCGGCTATCTCAAGTCCGTTTGCCTCGCAGAAGTCGCCTGCAGCCATGGCAGGCCCGGCCTGACCAGAAAGTATCGCCACCTTTCTTCCTTTTGGTGGGGGGCACATGAGCATTGCACGGGCCGTATCCAGAAGCGCTTCAGAACTATCAAGGCACAGAATTCCCGCCTGCCTGAAGCCGCCGCGGTAAATATCATGATTGCCTGCAAGTGACCCTGTATGAGAAAGTGAAGCCCTGTCACCGCTTTCCGCACGCCCGGTCTTATACGCAATAATAGGTTTCTTCCCTCGGCCCCGGGATGCTGCCTCAAGCAACCTGCGGGGTTGGTCAAGTCCTTCAAGATAAAGCATTATGACTTCGGTGTCCGGGTCCTCCATTAGATAAGAGACCATGTCCGGGAAGTCAACATTCAAACGGTTTCCAAGCCCTACAACTTTGCTAAACCCCACCTCCTGTTTCATGGCCATGAAAGCGAGCAGGTGGCTCATTCCTCCACTTTGACTGACGAGGGTGAGTTTTCCCTTTTGAAGAAGAGAGAACTGGGGAGTAAAGGAGGCGTTAAGGTTACGATTGAGATTGATCATTCCGAAAGTATTTGGGCCTATTACAGGAATTGCAGCTTTTGTTGCCAGGCGGCGAACTTTCTCCTGGAGTTTGGCACCTTGAGGGTCGTCAATCTCCTTGAAGCCTGCAGTAATAAGAACAATGCCCCTGACATTTTTTGAAACGCACTGTTCAAATACTGCTGGAACAAATTGTGCCGGAACAACCACGACCGCCAGGTCAATGGGTATTGATGAATCCACCACAGATCCCATGGCCTCGATCCCCATAATGGTTTTAGCACTCGGATTGACGGGCAGAATCCTTCCCTCAAAGCCACCCTGTGTGAGGCTTTTCATTACGTGGGCTCCCAGTTTGTTAGGGTTATCAGAGGCGCCGATTACAGCAACCGTACGGGGATTGAAAAGATATTTCAGGTTTTCAAGCAGTTTCGCCTCCGGCATATACCCTCCAGGAATTAGCAGTGTTTCGGGAGACAGCGCGTGAGGCATATTAGTAGCAGGCTTTATTGTTGTGTTCAACATATTTATGCATTATCATTTGGTACACGGTGGCAGAGGAGATAAAATATCGCTGTCTCAGAGCGGTAGTGGGCGATGGATTTATTGTCACGGACATATTTGGCTGAGGCACGGTCAATAAGGGGCGGGTTGGACAGGACCCGATATCTTTTGCAAGGAGGAGGATGAGATGGAAAAAATAGAAATGGTCGTAGCCCGCGAGATTCTGGATTCAAGGGGCAATCCGACCGTGGAAGTTGAAGTGGGATTAAGCGATGGGGCCTATGGTCGAGCCTCTGTACCTTCAGGAGCGTCAACAGGCAAGTACGAGGCAGTTGAGTTGAGGGACAAAGCCAGAAAGCGCTATATGGGTAAAGGCATTGAGAAGGCTGTTCGCAATGTAAACGACATTATAGGCCCTGCAATTCTTGGCCTGGATGCAACAGAGCAGAGAGTAATTGATAAAATGATGATTGAACTTGACGGTACGCCGAACAAAGCTAAGCTGGGAGCAAACGCGATTCTGGGAGTCTCCCTGGCAGTGGCAAGGGCCGCGGCTGATTCAGTTTACTTGCCCCTTTACAGATACATAGGCGGCAGTAATGCCTGTCGGATGCCCATGCCTATGATGAATATACTTAATGGTGGGCTTCATGCTGCAAACAATGTTGATCTGCAGGAGTTCATGATTGTTCCAATCGGCGGAAAGACGTTCAAAGAAGCGCTCCGAATAGGAGCTGAAGTGTTTCATAGTCTTGCAGGCGTGCTGAAGGAGAAGGGATTTTCAACCTCGGTTGGTGATGAGGGCGGCTTTGCCCCAAACCTTGAATCCAATGAGCAGGCTGTAGAAATGATTCTGGCTGGTATTGAAAGAGCAGGGTACAAGCCCGGCAAGGATGTCGCTCTGGCTCTTGATCCCGCTTCCTCCTCATTCTTTGAAAAAGGAAGGTATGTTTTCTTCAAATCCGACCATTCAAAAAAAAGTTCATCCGAAATGATTGATTTTTACGAGGACTGGGTGAGGCGGTTTCCCATTCTTTCTATTGAAGACGGTCTTGCCGAAAGTGACTGGAAAAACTGGAAACTTATGACTCAAAGACTGGGGGATCGGATCCAGATAGTGGGAGACGACCTTTTTGTCACAAATACCACCAGAATTGCAAAAGGCATCAAGGAGGGGTCGGCCAATGCGGTACTGATCAAGTTAAACCAGATCGGCACCCTTACTGAGACGCTTGAAGCAATAGAGATGGCGCACAGAGCAGGGTGGCGGGCTGTTATCTCTCATCGGTCCGGGGAAACTGAAGATACCTTCATTGCCGACCTGGCAGTCGCCACGGGTACCGGGCAAATAAAGACGGGCTCCTTGTGCCGCTCCGAGAGGATTTGCAAGTATAACCAGCTTCTGAGGATTGAAGAGGAGCTGGGTGATGAGGCCCAGTTTGGCTGGCCCCACTAGGTGAGCCCTGTTCTTGTCCCTACTGACTTGTGGCTTTCGTGTCCCGGGAGGCTGATTTGGCTTGACCGGGGCCGGATCTTTCCATATACTCCGAGCTTGTGCGCGCGGGAGAGAGCGCTGAACCGAACACTGCGGCTTTTACTGCAGGCGGGAATCGCTTTCCTGCCCCGCCGTGTGCCACTATCTTTTTGACGGAGGTTGAGCCATGGGAAAAGTAGGAATTATAGGGGTAGGTCAGAGCGCTTTTGTGAGGGGTTATGGCGGCTCGATCAGGGAGCTTGCTTTTGAAGGATTTAAGGAGTGTATGGAAGATGCCCAAATATCTGTAAAGGACATTGATGCCTCCATCGTTTGCTCGGCCCCCGAATACGACAAGCAGCGCTCACCGGCTGGAGTGTTTGCGGAGTATCTCGGCCTTACCCCGCAGCCCACCTTCTACACTGAAAGTCTTTGCTCCTCAAGTAGTACAGGCCTCAAGCTCGCTTATTCATTAATCAAATCCGGGCTGCACGATGTGGTTATGGTCATTGGATTTCAGAAGATGTCGGAGATTTCCTCGGCTGAGTCGCAAGAGAGGATGGGGCGGGGTGCGGATATTCAGTGGGAAAGCCCCTTTGGAACGATGATGCCTGCATATTATGCAATGTATGCCAGGGCGCACATGGAAAAATACGGCACCACGTTAGAGGACCTTGCGCTCATAAGGGTAAAGGCATCCACCTACGGGCAGATAAATGAAAAAGCCGTGTACCGAAAGCCCGTAACCCTGGAAATGTTTTCAGATCCGCAAAGTCCTATGTCCAACGCGGTTGCAAGCCCGCTTCGCGTGGGAGACTGCTGTGCCAATGCTGATGGAAGCTCCTGCCTTATTGTTGCGAGCGAAGAAAAAGCCAGGGCATTTTCAAACAAGCCGGTCTGGATCCTGGGTATAGGTGCAGCATCCGCACCTGTCAACATGGCTGCGAGGGATTTGTTTACTGGTCTCAGTGTGGGAGAACAGGCTGGTAGGCAGGCATATGAAATGGCAGGGGTTACCCCTAAGGACATTGACGTTGCAGAAGTTCATGATTGTTTTACGATTGCTGAAATGATGGCTTATGAAAATTTGGGATTCGCGAAACCGGGTGAGGGAAAGGACCTGATAAAAAGCAAGGAGACTTACAAGGAAGGGAGCATACCGGTGAATGTGGACGGAGGCCTCCTCTCCAAAGGCCATCCTATTGGAGCCACCGGTGGATCCCAAATCAGAACGATTGTGCTCCAGCTCAGGGGTGAGGCAGGGGAAATGCAAGTGAAAGATCCTGAAATCGGTCTTGTCCACAATATCGGAGGGGTTGGTCTTTACGGAAACGTCACCATTCTCGGGAGGGCTTAAACATGGCTAAAAAAGAAGTAGACGATCGATTCAAAAAGTTTGGAACGGTTAGCTTTACCTCCATTTCTAAGGTAAATGATTTCATCGACTATCTCGAGAAAGGGAAGGTTGCGGGAACAAGGTGCAAGGAATGTGGAAGTGTGTTCTTCCCACCCAGAGCTGACTGCTATCAGTGTCTTTCCAGCAACATGGAATGGTTTGAAGTCTCCGGTACAGGCAAGCTCCTCGCTTACAGTAAGTTGCAATACGGGCCTGTTGGGTTTGAAGGAGATCTTCCTTATTGCATTGCTGTCCTGGACTATGGAGACTACAAGGTATTTGGCAGGATAGCCGGTGAGTTAAAAGATGAAGAGATCAAGATAGGCATGGATATGAAGACCGTTGTGAACAAGCTCCCCAATGGACAGCTAAACTACGTTTTTCAAAGAGCCTGAGATTCCCTGATACCGGAAAGGGTACGGGGGAATGTGACAAAGGTTTCCTTGAGGCGATTTTTTGTTCAAAAGATAGACGAAAAGCAAGCTCACCTTGTTATCACTGGAACCGAAGCAAGGCATATCAGCCGAGTTCTGAGGATGGGCCCTGGAGACCGGATTATCCTTTTTGACGGACAAGGGGCTCGCTTCCAGGCCGTCATAGAATCCGTGCAGAAGAACGAAGTGCGTGCAGCACTGGAAAAAACCCTCCCCCCGCCAAGCCCCTCTCCGCTAGAAATAACTCTTTGCCAGTCGCTCCTTAAGTCTCGGTCCATGGATTACATGATCCAGAAGGCATCTGAGCTTGGAGTTGACCGTATTCTGCCCTTTTTTTCCCAAAGAACGGCCGTGAAGGTCCCGGCGCAAAGCCTTGCAAACAAGGTCAGGCACTGGCGGCAAATAGCCCTCAGTGCTGCCAAGCAGTGTGACAGGACAAAGCCTGCTGAGATCGGGAAGCCTGTTTCCCTCCCTGAACTCCTAGTTCGGCTTCAGAAGGAGCACGCGCTCAAGATCATCCTCTGGGAACAGGAAGAGAGAGCCGACCTGAGGGACCTGCTTAAAACTTCCCGTAATGCCGGAAAAGTGGCAGCCATTGTAGGACCTGAAGGCGGGTTTGGTTTTGAGGAAATTGCCAGAGCTCGCCTATCCGGTTTTAAGCCAATTTTTCTTGGCCCCAGAATCTTAAGGGCGGAAACTGCCGCTATCGTGCTTGTGGCCCTGCTCCAGTACGAGTGGGGAGACCTCTCCCTCCAGGGTCAGACTTAAATTTATTACATTTAAGCCCGCTCGCTGCTTGCTGTTTCGTTCCTTCGGAAAGAAGCTTATGCCTATTCCCTTTCCATCCCTTCCTTGTTTCAAGGCATCTGTTTCTTGCACTAGCTTGCCAGCAGGGTCACAGAAAAGCACCAGCCCGCTATTCAAATTCTTCAGATTCTTCTGCAGGATAAAACAGGTAGGCATGCTTTTCCTCGGGTTGGAGTACCTCTTCAAGCAAGAGACACTGTTCTGCGCTTTTCCTGAATTCCTGGGCCTCCTTTTCCATGCGGCGCAATTTTTCGGGAATCCCATGCTCTTTCAGGAGCATCTTTATTTCGTGGAAGAGTTCTTCGCTACCGTAAAGTAACGTTCCCTCATGCATGATTTTGCAGGCCACCATATGCTTGTAGGTGTCAAATGCCAGTTGTACTCTTACACGATCCATGTTCTTGACCGTGTAATCGATCTCTTCCCGTATATGGGGCGTTATCAGAAGGCGATACTTTTCCTGGTAGATTGCATCATCCAGCCTTTTCACGATTCTTTCTGGAACATGGCGGTCCACCACAACAACAAGATCCAGGTCAGAGCCTTTAACAAGTTTTCCGGTACTTCGTTCAGGGCGGGGCACATCATGTGCCATGTTGTAAACAATATCTCCGGCTAGAATGAAAGATGCATGTTCAAGAATCGGGAATACCGATTCAAACCTGCTTGCCAGGGCTGACACAACGGAAAATGCAAGTTCCGATTTAGCCCTGCTCACCTCGTGTATATGAGAAGCCAGGGTCTTGGCCCTATTTTCCAGTCGCGAAACTTCCCCCGGCAGCCCTATTGCACAATAAGTCAGGAACTCCCTGAGTATAGAGGGGGAAAGGCGGGCGAGGCCTTCAACCCTTCGGTCCAGTCTCAGGAATCTTGTCCCTACCCTTTTGACAAGCAAGTTCTTTGACAGCCTACACGTCCTCCATACAAGCAGGGGGTCTGCTCCAAGGCTCTCAAGAATTTCTGAACCTGTCAGCGGTCCTTTTTCAGCTACAAGGCCAATGATTTGTTTTTCCATGATCCTAATTTCATAAGGCTGAAATGTTACCCCCTGGATATTTACCCCGTATGAATGCCCTGTGTGGAAGCAGGGAATGTTGAATTAAGTTTTCCTCCGCTTTTTCGCACGTGGTTCAGGGCCCCGTGCCAAATTCCAAGGGGATTTACTGAAAGTTGCTGGCAAAAGCTTCAACCCTTTCATCCACGTTCTCTTTTATACTTATTGCATGTTGTAGTGTAATCCTTGATACTGGAATTGCCAGCCTCAGGAAATCCAG
>Ga0180301_10003384_pt1 | contig 12458 bp, 25 predicted proteins | sample GuaBasSediGuay16_FD_121797 | JGI IMG/M metagenome (GOLD analysis project Ga0180301, IMG submission 121797) | Subseafloor sediment microbial communities from Guaymas Basin, Gulf of California, Mexico - Guay16, Core 4569-2, 12-15 cm | ecosystem: Environmental > Aquatic > Marine > Hydrothermal...
CACTTGAGAGGGAGGATGACGATGACTAACTACCACGAGGTTAAGAAGATACTGGACAAAGAGCAGATAAACAGTGAGGACTTCATGCAGATATATGAGTTCATAACAAGGAAGCTGAAGACAATCAAGGAGAGCATCAAAAACAGGGAAGTCATGGGGCTGATGATGTTCAAGGTGAAGGAAGACATAGATATGGTTGCTGATATCATCAACGAGCTTGAGCTTAACAGGAACAAACTAACACAAGTGGTGGAGAAGAACATAGACGACTACCTGACCGCATTTAGGAAACATCTTGAGGAGGTGAAGAAGCTATGGCAGGATGGATTAAGATAAAGAACCTGTACATCAACACAGAGCTGCTTAAGAGCATAGTGGTTTACAACGTCAAGAAAGAGGACGGAACAGAGAGAGCCATGCTATTGATACACACGAACACACACAACATGCCGATAAGGTGCAAGGAAGGAGTAACAGCAGAGCATATGGAGAAAGTGATTGAAAAGTCTCTCATTAAACTATCGAGAGAAGACAGCAGTCTGATTGATTTAAGCGATTACATAGAGTGACTGGCTTCTTCTTTTCTTTTTATTTTTCCAAATCTGCTTAATTAACATGGTGTTGAGTTGCTGGCTGTGTGGAAAACAAATCTACACTAACAGCTACTACACAAAATATATCTGGAAGGACGGCAAACTTCACAAGAGGGTAACACTGCACTGGGAGTGTGTCATTAAGCTGCTGAACAAGTACAACACCACTGTGGTGACGCTTGATATATTGAAGAAGGAGGGGGTGATATGAGGGAGAGGTATGAGGAGCACATAAGAAACATGAAAGAGTTTGCTGCGAGGAGTTACAAAATCATAAAGGAGTTCGATGACATGGATTTACCAGAGCACGAGAGGGAGATAGTTAAGGGAATTCTGTATGAGCAGAGGAGGGAGTACTTGAGGGAAAAGGCTACAGAGCTTATGGACATCATATACGCTATGGTCAGAGAAGAATAAAGGCTCATAGACGCAAGTTTTGAAGTCTGGAAGTATCAAACCATTAGGGTGGAGATAAACTGCTCTCTACGGCCAAATATGGCGCTCTCAGATGCGTTATATTCGAGTTCTGGATGAATGTAATGTCGATATGATGACTACAAAATATACACCGCAGAATATATTTTCAGGTCTATATGTTACATCACGGAAGAGCTTATTAACTCTGAACGCAATATTATTACTCACAACTTCTCGGGTGATTGTATGCGCTTGAGATGGTGTGGATGGGGTAACAGATTATGTGGTATGATTGATATCTGTCCGCTGTTTAAGCCTGTGGATGAAGAAAAAGAGGAAGGAGGTGGTGACGGTGAGTGAGATTCTTGATACGTTAATTGAGGAACAGGAAGCTTTAAATAATCAACGATTGGACGGTGATACTGCTTCTGGTGTGGGAGTTAAGGAGGAAAGTTCTGATACAGAGTCTCCCCATGGGGACTCTAATTCATTGAGTAATGACGAAAAAAAGCCCAAAATGACGTTTTCTGATATTCAGGATGAAGTGGAGTTGGAAGTGAGGGAAATCATGCACGGCATAGGACACCTGCACTACAGGCTTGCTAAGTTCTTATACGAGAAATCAGAGCTACTGGATGACAGGGAGAGAGCGAAGATGTACAGATGGATAAGCGAGTATACAGGATTCAGCGTTAAGACTCTCAAGAACATCGTTTATGTATATCGAAAGCTGTGCAAGTTCATAAGCTTCTATGCGCTTAAGGGCTTCACAAAATGGAAGCTGTTTCAGATAGCTTACTACATGAGCAAGAAAACCGATAGAATGGAGGATGTGATGCGTGATATATACAAGCGCATAATGACTGATAGAAACATGCTACAGTGGTTTGAATACGCAAATTACAAAGACATAGTGAAGTGGGTTAAGGAGGACTACAAGGAGTACATAAAGTACTATCCGAAGACGCAGGTTATATTCACGTGTGCGTGCTGTAATGCTCAGCTACCTCACGAAACAAGAGGAGAGACGTGGGACTTGATACCGGTGCATTATGACTGCTTCGATATTCTGAAGGATAGCAATCCTTCTAAGGTTGGTAAGCTGCTTAAGAATCACAGGGAGGTAGTGCAGAGTGAGGAATACAGGGTTATGAAGGCTCAGATAGCTGAGCTTCAGGAAATAAAGGAGAGGCTCGTTGAGGAGTTAATAGTGCTGAGGAGGAACTATGAGAAGCTGAAAAAGGAATATGACAGGCTTAAAAGGGAGAACAGATGGCTTAAGCACAGATATGAGGAGTGCATGAAGAAGGCTCAGTGATATTTATAAGCAAGGGCAATTAATTAACATGGGGGTGTGGAGGCTTATCAAGAAGATGGTATGTTCTGACTACATCAGATGGATGGAGTTCTACAGGGACTGCTGTGAAGACCTTGAGGCTAAGTACTCTTCAATGGTAGGCAAGTATGCAAACCTATGCAGACAGTATAAGATTCTGATGGACAAGTACAATGAGCTTCTCAACAAGTACGACGCCCTTCTTGAAGCGATATTTGGCAGTGATGCAGCTCCACCAGAATGGCTAGATACACGCTTCTTAGGATACCAGCCTAAAAGGGAAATATCAAGACCAGACGGTAAGATAGACACGGTGGTTATAGACCCCAAAGACTTGTATGTGCCCACTCCTACCCTTGTGGATATTGTTCTTAACAACGGATGGCTGCAGATGGAATATCACAGGAAGCTGAGGGAGATATGGAAGTTCGTTATTCTCAACATAAGCTACCAGTACGACAGGTATGAGGACTGGAGACATCCTGTGGTGACGCTAAATTACGGCAAAGGTGATTGTGAGGACAGCACCATTCTGTTCGTTACACTATGCAGGATAGCAGGAATACAAGCTAATAAAGTATTCAACGCATGCGGTTATTACTACACATCGAGAGGAGAGAGGATAGGACACAGCTTCCCTGTGGTGTGGCATGATGACGGCAAGTGGTATGTCTATGAGACCACGCTTAATGTAGTGCCAGAGAAACCAGTTAGGCTGTTGGGTTCTCCTTACAGTGTTGATTTTGGAGCTCATAACTGGAAGTTCATGGGTAGGGTTAAGGATAAGTACAGACAAGAAGATGGGAAGGTGCAGTTCTGATGAGGGTGAAGGAGAATAAGAGGAAGGAGGAGAGGAAGATTAAGGAGATAGCAAAGTTCTGGGAAAGGTTTATTAAGGGTGAGGGGAAAAGGTAAATTATGCCAGTGAGTTTGACTCCTCGTGGTACTGGAAGACCAGACTACAGTCAGCAGGTAAGCAAGGTTGCTCTCTCATCTCCAGAGATAAACCAGTATGGCTACTGGGCATCAGTGGATCTTACACTAACTGCTGGAGAGGAGTGGTCGTTCATAATAGATAAATGGTTCTTAGACCAGTATGATTATGTGCCAGAAGGGTACAGGTTCTTGCTTGATCATGTTGAGTTCACAGCAGACAGCAATGTCCTTATGGAGGCTGTCGTTGGAAGACAAGATACATCTTTAACTGTATACGCTCTCGGTTACAGCTGGGGATATCAGCGTGTGCTCATAGAGCCCAGGCGTGCTTATGTGTTCATACCGAACACGAGACCAGTCTTCATAATTGCCAACTACGGTGATGTTGATATCAACGTTCACACAAATGTTTTCGGAGCACTCGAAAAGGTGGGATGATGAAGGCGAGAGTATCGATTGTTATGGGAGATAGGGAAGTGAACTGGGAGACAAATGTGGTTGTGATCGAGAAGAAAAAGGTAGAGCGTAAGTGAGGTGTGATCCATGCCCGAGAGCAGACCAAAGATATCGCTTACATCAGCTCCAGAAATAACCATAGGCGATATAAACGACATTACGGGAACGATAGCTGACAAGGACAGGTTCGTTCTTGATACCTCTGGTAATAGAATAGACCCAGCTACTGAAGGTACTCTCAGCTCCATAAACGGTAAGATAGTGAAGGTTGATACTGACAATGTGAAGGTTATATCTGAGGTTGCTTACGATTCTGCGAATGACCTTAAGAAGGTCAGCATACAGGCTGATGGTGTTGGATTGGCAACTGAGAGCACGCTTTCATCCATTAACACGAAGATAACGAAGTGTGATACGGATAATGTGACAATCATATCCCTGCCATCGGTAACAATAGGAACTGATAATGTAGGTCTGGCTAAGGAGAGCACACTATCTTCAATCAACAGCAAGATAACGAAGTGCGATACCGATAATGTTACTGTGGTTTCTGAAGTGGCGTATGACTCCACCAATGACTGGAAGAAAATCAGCATAGTTAATGACGCTGTTGGTCTGGCTACTGAATCAACCCTAAGCTCGATAGACAGCAAGATAACCACATGTGATACAGGTAATGTTACGGTTACTTCTCTTCCAGCAATTACTATAGGCATAGACAATGTAGGTCTGGCTAAGGATTCAACCCTTAACACTCTTATAAACAACCAGAACAAGGTCATAACACAACTTGCAAGTTCTGTAACGGTTACGGCTGGTTCATCAGTTACTTATGACCACACAATTCCAGACAATCACACGGGAGCTGTTATAACCATCAGAGTAACCTATGATGCTTCTGCAACAGCAGGAGCTACAATCAAAACATACTACTCTCAGGACGGTACTAACTTCGACACAGAAGCTGTGGATTCTGTTGATTTGTCATTCACTGCTGGAGCTACGATACAGCAGAGCATAATAGTTGCAGCACCATGCAACACTTTAAGGATAGAGGTTGTTAACAATGACGGCTCTTATGACCTCACTATTGACAACCTGTGGATAGTCACCATGCCATAAAACCAAACACTTTAAATATACCCTGAGCTTATTTCTCAATATGGACGGAGATAGTGTGATACTACTCGGTGGCTTTATCACAACATGGGTTCAGATAGCCATGTTATATGCAAAGGTAAGCAAGATAGAGGGAGAGATGAAGGGTCTTAATTCCCGTGTGTGCAATCTTGACAAGAGATTAAATCACGAGACTGAAAGGATAGATAACCTTTATAAGAAGCTTTAACCAAACTCATTCTCATGCTGGTGGGAATGGACGCATTCCTCGTAGGGGTTCTTGCGGGTATAGCGTATGCGCTGTCTGGCTACCTGAAGAGCATGAAAGCAGAAAAGTTCGATGCAATAAAGTTCTCAAGGACAGTGATTATCGGTATAGTGGCAGGGCTGTATGCAGCGTACAAGGGAATGGACATCTGCGATGCCTATGGCTTTGTGATGGCTTCAGGTGCGGTGGCTTACATAGAGAACATACTGAAGTTCATCTACAGGCACATTAAGAAGTAGCTGAGACGCTCATATTTTGCTTGTAAGCTCAATTTTGATAGCGAGTAGTATCCAAGTACTTCTGAGGCTAAAAACTTGCCTCTGTGAGCGTTTATCTGGCTCTCAGCATTAACTATTTAAGGAGGCTGTTCTATTGGATTAATCATGATGAGGGAGTACGGTAAGGTTGTTAGCAGACAGATAGATTTGAGCAGAGAAGTACCACCAGCTACAGGGCTTACAAAAGAGGACAACTACAAGAAGCTGAATATAGACGGCAGGATAACACAGATAGTTATTCACTTCCCAGCAGGATGTAACGGGCTTGTGGAGGTCAAGGTTGGTGTTAATGAGCACGAATTAACTGACTGGATAGCTCTTGATGACACCACACAGAACTTCAACGCTAACTTCTTCGTCAAGAGAGGAGACAGGTTGTGGGCTGAGATAAGGAACTACGACTCAACTTATTCTCACAGAATAGGAGTGGTTGTAACCGTTCTATCGCCTATTTGAAGGATACAGTGAAGTGGACTATGTTGCTCGCTCCTACAAAGTAATATCTCAGGTGCTCTAAATCTGGCTGTGATAGAAGCAGTACCCATGTTCTCCATTTACCCCTGTGATGTATGCAATCCCACTTAACATAAAAGCTAACCTTCTCCTCATCGTAAGGGTTTAACTTAACCTCCTTGGGAGAATTGATTGTGTAAAGCGTTTCAGTATCCTCGTGGTAAGCCATACAGTAAGCATACACTTTAAACGGCACATTGTATGGGTTGTATATGGTGGCGTCTATGTCATGAGGTCTCATGCAGCTCCAGTCCTCTCCTTCCACAGGGTCTGTGATTGTGGCTTTCAACTCATGAACTCCAGGAGATGGCGGTATGTATTCCTCCTCCTCGGGAGGCTTAACGAGTATCTGATAAGCACCGTAACCTATCACACCTATACCAACAGCCTTACCAACCTTTCTGTAGTCCTCTGGCAGCAAGTCAGAAGCATAAACGATACCAGCGCCTATCAGAACGTATGGAAGTCCCTTAAGCCTGCCAGTAAGGTCTCCGAAAACCATGATATTTAAAAGGGAGCTAAGTGGTATAAAAAATTATGGCAGTGAATAAGAAGATAGGTCAGGACGCAACTATCAATGTGAAGGTCAAATACACAGGCAACGTTAGGAAGACACTCTACGTTTTCTACTACATGTATGATAAGTGGGCTACATATAAGAACTACCTCGTTGGTGTTAAATCAGCTACATTCGTCCCTGGAGAGGAGAAAACAGTCAGTCTTAACACAGAGATACCAGCCTTCTACGCCATAGGAAGGTATGCATGCAACAGCGTTAAGGCTGAGGTATGGGTTGGGGGGACTAAGCTTGATAGTGAATCCAATACCTGCGCTGTTAATGTACTTCCTGGTACAGTGGAGCTATACGGATACATGAAGGAATTTTGCCTGTGTAAAGGGGTGGACACATCAACCAAGCCATGGAAGCCAATTGATAAGACAACCACATTCGGAAAGCATGACAAAATATATGTGTTCATACATGCGTATGATGTTTACTTCCCGAAGGCTTATGATGTGCTGAGAGCTACCGCAACATGTGTGCCAGAAGAAAAAGGATGGATACCAGCAACAACAACCCTTAAATGGTATCCAGATAAGGCTGGACGATACTATGTGTATGGATATATATGGTTCGCTCCACCTTCTGAGGGATGGCCTTCTGATGTGCATATCTGGGCTCAGTTGGACTTCTCCACACCCGTAAGGGCTCACTGGAAAGCAAAAATAACTGATTAAGAAACAGTGACACTAACAATTTCTGCTGCTACTTTCTCAGCTACAGTGAATTTTGCAGATGCAGAGGCAAGCTTTGTACCCCCAACCCTATCCTTCCACACAGAAACAGTAACGGTATGCTCCCCAGCCATAAGATTCGAGTCATCAAACTTCCATCCGACAGTACCCTCCTGACCTGGGCTCAGAAGTAATGGCGTCCCCTCTATTTCTTGACCGCCATCTATATTCATAGATGTGTAGAAAGTCCATTGCACGTTACCTATGTTTTTGATTCTCGCTGTCACAGACCTCTCAGCCATGAAGATTTTTATAAACACAACCCCTATTTAAATCTATGGCGAAAGACAAAATGGAGGACATACTGCCCTTAGTTGCTGCTGGAGCCCTTCTTTACATAGCGAAGAAGAGAGAGGAAGAGGCACCTCCAGAGGAGCGTATCTCTGCGGAGGTAGTGGAAATAACGGTGAGCTGATGAAGAGCATAGACCGCCATATTAAGGAAATGAGAGGGTATGTTGAGGATTTGAAGTGGTACTACAGGCATGAGATTCTCAGGGAGCTTGTGCCTTACGTTAATGTGGATGTCAGGCAGAAGATAGGGAAGAAGATAGATGAGATGGTGAACGACATTCTTAACCACGCTATATACAGGCTGAGGGAGGTTGAGGAGGAGTACGGGCTGTTTTCTGATGAGTGAAAGGTTTATTAAGTACCAGAATTAATGGTGTAGTATGGGGTGGGTAACAGCTTACGTTCTGGCTAAGAAGTATGCGGATACTAAAGTTGTACAGCCAGATAACGAGACTCTTGAGGCTGTGGATGGGATTCTGAGAGTGAAAGACGGAGGAATAACACCATCAAAACTTAGTTTTGGAACATGGGAAAAAATAGCAGATGTAACGCTGTCAAGTGTTTCGAGCGTGTCAATAACGGGTTTGGATGGAGATACTGATAAAATGTATAGAATTGTCATTTATGGTAAAGTGACAGTTACAACATATCCCGAATGGATTCTTTTAAAACCAAACGGAACAACAATATCAACAGAATGTATACTTTTCCACAGAAGGTGGGACGGGCCAAACGCATCCGCATCAACTAATGTAACACATACAACACAAGATGGTTTCGTTCTCTTAAAATATTTTAGAAGCGATTTATCAAGTTCTGCAGGTGCGGTGTTTGTTGATGCTGTTCTTAATGCACAGACTGGATTTCCACGAGTATGTTTATCTAATGCGTTTAATGATGATAGCTCTTCAGAAGCACGATATTTTCATTTTGATATAGCTTCGGAATGGTATGACACAACAACAAATATTACAAGTTTTGATATATCTTTAACTGCCGGAACATTAGACGGTAGATTATTAGTTTTTAAGGTGTTGTAAATATGGGAAAGAAAGTAATTGCGAGGAAAATAGTTTATGATGTGAATGAAAAAAGAGTAATATCAGTCGAAAAATATGAAATAATACTACCAGACATACCTTATGATGAAAATGAATATAATAAAGCTGTTTATGGTGTTTAGTGATGTACGGAGCAAACCTAAGCGGTGCAACACTCATAACGGTTTTAATTAGCTATGCTCATCTATAGACACAACCACTACCTTTAAATACCCCTCCTTCTAATGTCAAATCATGGCAAGGATAAGCAGCAGGGAGTATGAGTCTGCTAAGTATTCCATTCTGTACTATCTTTCTCCAAAAGCAAGAGAGCTGATAGAAAAGTACGAGTCAGATATACTGAAGAACCTTCCCGATATTGATAAGCATGAGCAGAAGATTATTGATGAGGCAGAGTCCAGAGCTAAGGGTTTCATGACAAACTGGAGAGTTGCTTACAGTATAAAGTGGGCTCTGATGGAACTGATGAACAGAGGTGAAATTAAACCTGAGGATGTTACCACATGCTTTGATACTACAGAACAGCTATTCAGATACATGAAAGAGAACATAGAAGGTGCTAAGAATGAGGCTCTTGCAGCATACACAATCAAGAACTACGGTCTTAAGGCTCACAGCAAGTCTCTTATCGAGGAGCACATTCTACCGCTGATAGTCAGCTTCGTCGGAATTTACCTGCTTCTCAAGAAGTGGAAGGGTTAATTTCTGTGCTGTATATCGATTCTAAAAGAAAACCATTTTGAGCTTATTTTTGAGATTACTAAGAGGATTAGAGTCCCCATGGGGAGACTCACAGGTACTTTGATAAGAGATATATTCCGGTTGCCAAGCCAAATACAAGACCGTAAGGTGATGGCACTCCGTACCTTCTCTTCCCAGAAATAATATCACAGTTAAGCGCATACAGTATTCTTCCTATCGGTGTGGCTACTGCTACCTCATCACTACCAGCAAACAGTAACCCCACTGCTCTGTTTCTATCATCAAGAATAAGTGCCCCACTATCTCCTCCCTCAGCAAACGGCTGTACTATCAGCATCTGATTCCTGAATATTGCAGTCTTACCATCATAACCCTCTACTTTAATTGTGGCATTCGTATCCATAACGTAGCTTTCAGTCACTCCTGTAGTCCTACCAGCCTTCTTAACACGCATATCCTTCTTAGGAGCTGCTATCCCTGTAATGAACCCAATCTGCGGTATCTCAGTCCTGTAATCCGTTTCTATAGTAGCAAGAGCAACATCCATGTCGTTGTAGTAAGGCGCATACTTTATCTCCACATACTTATCAAGGTAGCCAATCTCATCCCTTCCTAATCTTCCTCCGTCATAAGTACCAGGCTGAAGAATAGCATCACCATACTTACCAGCATTAGAAGCAGCTATCACGTGATTGTTACTCATGAGCTTAACCTTACCATCCTCCCTGTCATAAACGAAGCATCCAATAGTCCCTGCCGTTACTTTAGGATGGCTGACAGAATACGCTGGCAGTACAGGTCTTACCCTGCTTGTGAATGCAGCTAGCACCCTCACCCTTCCAATAACCTTAACCTCTACAGGCACTCCAGCTATGTATCTCGGTATGCGCTTAGCAGTCTCTATATCTTCCACATAAACCTTAACTGGAGAGCCAACACTAACCCCTACTATTCCTGGTTTGGTTATTATCTGCTCCTCAAGAATCTCCTTGACTTCCTTAGGGCTCACTTCCATAATGAATTAATGCCATCCACGTTATAAAGTTGTTACCCTACCAACCACCTTGGGTATAACAGGAAAGCCATGGTACACATACGGCAGAATCGCTTTCACCCTCTCGTCCTCTATGTAAACGATGATAGCCCTTCCATCAGTGCTAACTCCCACAACTCCACTCCTCCTCAAGTACTCCTTCCTGAACATATCCACAGCTTCCTGTATCGTCACCATGTGTAATAATTGCATGCAAACCCATATAAGCGTATCTGAGAAGCGCATATTTGGCTGTAGAGACAAGTTTAGAAGCTCGGTAATACCCTGATACTTCCCAAGCCTTAAAATGCCCTCAGAAGCCGTTTATTTGGCTCTCAAGACTATTTACGTGAGGCTACTTTAATCTTGTTGAGGGTATCAAGAACATCGTTAAGCTCCCTGACAGCATCCTCAAGCTCATGGATGAGTAGATTCCTGTACTCCCTGACCTTTATCCTACCGACCACCAGCTTAAGCTCCATAATGCGAGTTATCAGCTCCTTGATGTCCTTAGCAACGTCATAGCACTCCTTACAGTAAGCCTTATCAGAGAAAACCACACCCTCTCCTTCATTGAGATCCTTACCACATCTGCTGCACTTCACCACACCACTCACCTAAAAAAATAATGAAAGGGAAGGGTTTAAACCATGCTGTATCCTGCCACAGGCACTGTCTTGTAGGTCTCTGGTATCCTTGGAAGCTTTGTAAGGTAGTACTTCCATCCGAAGAACTTTATTCTGCTGTTGGTTAGCGCTCCTCCTGATATGTTCTTGACCTTAACATGTGGTACATCATCTTCAAACACATAGAACTCAGTGAACTGGCTTAGCCTTGTGAAGTCTATGTTCTGGAAGGTCTGGTCTATCTGACCAACCGTGTTCTTGATGACGAATCTTCCTGCACCGAATGGCTGTCTGAACTCTGTAATTGCCACGTTATCAACGAAGTACATTCTGTACTGTCCGAGTTGCATGTCATCAAGCTCAAGCTCTGTAAGCTTAGTGCTATCAGTTTCCGCATCTGCATCAAGAGCACCGAAGTCCTTTTCTATCACTGGTATCTGCTCCACAAACTCAACTCTGTAGGCTTCCTTGGTAGGCAACAGAAGGATGTTCTCCCCAGGATAGGCTACAGGTTCAAACTCAGTACTGAACGCCTTACCCATAGACATCACCTCCACCCTCGCTCTAAACTGATTTATGCTTTTCTGTGCTTAATAAAGTTATGGCTCTGTCTGAATGGAAGAAGAAGCAGTTGGCTCGTTCTTACTTCAAGCAGCTAAAGGCAGGATTCATTACCTACGAGCAGTATGTGGAAAAAATGAAAAAACTGAGAAACAGTTAACGCTCTACTCTTCCTGTGACGTCTACAGAAACAGTAGCCGTAGTTGTACCTTGGTCTGATGCTGCTTCTAATGTTATTCCAGTGCAGTCATCCCTTGCTATGGGCATCTTAATAGTCTGTGTTCCGTCTGCTGTGAAGCTAACCGTACTTTCCTTACTTCCACCCTTATAGTTGAATGTTGCCTTAACGGTTACTGTCTCACCTGAAGCTATACCGCTTGCAGTCACGGATATTTCGGTTGTGTTATCAAAGTACCTTTTCCCTGTGGTGACGCTAATAGATGTTGCAGTTCCGTAAGAGCCACCAGTACCAACAGCCACAGAATTACCCGTAGAGCTATACAGCACAGGCATTAAGCATCACCTCCGTGTGTTGTAAAAAATAAAGGAAGGGGAAAGAGTTTATTCCGCTCCGAGCATCTTTTTCCCTTTCGGCTCCGCTACAAAGCCCAGCAGCACAAGTTTCTTGTCACCGCTGGTAGGAGCTTCAATGTCCACGTTGATTACCTCATTCGGCTTGAATATCACTGGCTCTTCGAAGTACACTGTAGCATCCTCTTCAGTTAGAGCCTTCTCTATCTGGAAGAGCGCCTTTATCTTAGCCTCACCAAGCCTGAACCTAACCTGTGTAACGTCGTTGTTGTCAAGGTTTCTCACACCGTAGAACACTATGGCAGTGTCATCGCTTAGGGTCTTGCTGATAACACCTTCATTCATACCAGTAGAAGACAGTGTCAGTTTCCATGCATTGTCAGTACCTGAAAGACCGAGGTCATCCTCTGGCAGTATATCTCTTACAATCACATCTGCG
>Ga0180301_10003385_pt1 | contig 12455 bp, 24 predicted proteins | sample GuaBasSediGuay16_FD_121797 | JGI IMG/M metagenome (GOLD analysis project Ga0180301, IMG submission 121797) | Subseafloor sediment microbial communities from Guaymas Basin, Gulf of California, Mexico - Guay16, Core 4569-2, 12-15 cm | ecosystem: Environmental > Aquatic > Marine > Hydrothermal...
CCGAACTTTCCGTCCGTCCATGTCGCTCCGTGAATCGTGCCGTGATTGCCGTAGCCGGAAAAATCCTGCAAAATATTACCGTGAGGACTTACCATCGGCATGTAAAGAACCAATCCCCTTTCTTTAGCTGCTACCGGCAACCTCATCGGAATTCTGGAAGGCCTTAAGTATTCAGCGTATCTCATCATTGAGCATCTCCTCTATAACCTTCAACTTGTTATAATATTCCTCGTTCACTTTTTTATTTTCTCTGTCTTGGAGAATTAGGTTTTTTATTCTATCCTTTATCGCTTCCACGCTCTCGTTCACGTTGAAGGTTACTGAGTAGGTATTTACCACGTTTCCACTTTCGTCTAATTCCTCAACCGTTATCGTTCCTATTCCCGTTTCCTTATTCACATCAACCCTACTGACTGAAAACATCTTTCTCACTCACGACTATGATTTTAGCATTAGTGATCGGATAGGAAGAATCTAAATTTTCTATGTCCGCCCTAATAAATTCCAATCCTTCCACGTCAACCAAGACAGTTTTTTGTTTTGTAGCTCCTGCGGTAAACGGCATCAAGAAGCTCGCATACGGATCGGTATCCCAACTCTTTCCGGTCGGATTCGTATATATCTTAACTTCCGCTCCGTCTGTTGCCGATCCGTGATATGTTAACTTGCACGTGAGCAAGATCGTTTTCACACCGTCAGGAATCTTGATAGCTTGGCCTATTGCCTTACCTCCTGCTCTTATGGTAGGAGCGTCGAGCACTTTCTTGTGAACCATTTTCCCACGATATAATTATGTCTAAATAAGAATAAAAAAGCAAAATCACCGTGCGGATTTGCTGATCATTAATAAGTGAAAATCTCTTGTAACACTACACCGCACGTACCTCCTGCTCCGCCCTGCGTCAGTACGCAATCGATTTCTCCGTATCTGCTCGAATCGAATGCATCGCTCAAATCTTCCTTGAAGTGGAACGGTATGTATACTGCGTTTCCTATTCCGTTTCCTCTTACTGTTACATACAGTTCATCATCTGTCGTGTTTGCCGTTATGTCTTCTGATCCTGCTGTTACGTCTACCGTTGACATGTTGATCGTTAATCTGTCTCCGCTTATTGTATCCACGTTTATTACCGTGAATGTGTCGTTTGTTAGGTCAACGTCCGTTAGAACTTCAACGCTGTAACCATAAACTTCTCCTACTTCTGTGTCTATCGTACCGGTATCGCTCTTGTACGCTATCATCGATACCGTTGGATCTATTCTAAACATGTGTGCGTTCAATGCCTTCAAGTGATCCCAGTCGTATTCGACGTACGTTCTTGTTCCCTTGTCGAGGTCTATCTTAACCTTTGTTATGTCCGTACCGTCTGCAACAGCGTCCTCTCTGCAGTATACCAACAATCCGACATATCTTTTACCAATCGGTAGTTCAACCGTTTCTTCTCCGCTTGCTGCTGTTGTAAACGTCTTGAGTTCTCTCGTCGATATTAAACCTCTTACCGATGGTTTACCTTCTTCTCTTGCTCTCAAGCACGCGATTGTTATCTTTGCCGATCCTGATACGAAACCCGTTGCCCCAACGGCGTTAACCGCTGCTAAATTGTAAGTTATTCTCACATCCACCGTGTTGTACTTTGCTAAATCCAATCCGTATTCTGTGTCTCCCGGATACCTTCCGAACGGAATTATGAAGTGCTGATACTGAACGTCGTTCGGAACTTCCGACATCTTTCCGGGAGGATACTTTCCAAGCATTAGCCAATTCAATCTTATGATCTCTCTTGGAGTTGCTGAAAACAATACTTCGGAACCGTTTGCCACCACTTCGATTTTAGAAATTACGTCCTGAATGTAACTGTCTTTATTCGATGTTGATCCGTTCGTTGCTTCGAATTTTATGTCTAAATAACTGATAACTCCGTTTCTTGGTAATTCTTTGATATAGGTTTGGCTATCGCTTGCTTGAGTTTCCTCTTTAGTTATGTACTCAAAATTCCATTCTACCATGGCTCTCACCTATAAAAATATAAAAAAAAGCTACTTCCTGAAGTGTTCGACCATTGCCTGAACGATTGCCTTGACCCTTTCAACGTTCTGTATTGGATCCGCTGTTTTAGGAGGCAATGTAACACCTTGGAGTACTGAAATAACCTCACCGATACCCTTCGAGAATTTATCCAATGAAGCGCTCATACCCGGACCTATTCTGGCAGCACCTTTTTCCATCGCTGCCCTCTTCCAATCATCATCGGAAATTTCTCTCAATCCCTTTTCTCTTGCCCTTTTACTCGCTGCTTCCTGCACTCTCTGAATCCATACGTCTTCGCCTGCTATTGCCTTTTCAACGAACCCCGTTGTTCTCTCTACTCCCTTTTTATACGCGGCGGGAACCCTCGATATTGCTTCCTTCCAGTTTTCTACAGCTTCAGATACGGATTTCGTTTCTACCATTTCCTATCACCAACTAAATAACCTAATTATATTATAGATTTTCCCATATTTAAAGTTTTCTATCTGTTACAACTTTTTAGTGAAAACATATCCTTATATATACATCTGCGATAAGATAATATCATGTCCGGACATCCCCAATCACCCCGTAGGTACAAGGTTTGCATCAGGTGCGGTAAGCGACGTTTGGCGAAAAACATTTCTGCCCGTGGTCTTTGTCGTGAATGTTCGTTCAAGGCAATCGTTGAAAACATAAAATCTATGAAGTCGAAATCGGGTCCTTCTTGGGAAAAATGGAAGATGGCGATGTTACGTTACGTTTCTTCCCTTATTGATGAATCCGAAACTAACGAGGTGGAGTCCGGTGGTTCAGCAAAGAGAGGCAAAGCTCGTAAATGAATGGTTGATGACGTTCCATCCTAACGCTCTTCAATGGCGTAGAGTTAGATTGGGTCCTCTGCCGAAGAAGGAGCTGGCGAGCTTGTACAAGGTTACCTTGAGATGGGTTGATGCGATATTTAAGGAAGGGGATAAAATTTATCTTGTGGAGGCGAAGTTAAAGCCAACTCCTTCGGCGATAGGACAGCTGAAGCTGTACAAAGAACTCTTTTATCAAACTCCGGAATTTTCCGAGTTTCACAACCTTCCCGTCGAGATGATTTTGTTAACCACGAGGGAAGATCCACACGTTAAGAATTTATGCATTCAAGAAGGAATTAATTATGTCGTTTACAAACCTTCATGGTTAGAATAGGTGAGATCGTGGCAATAGATATAAAGAAGTTGGAGAATGCATTGGATGTGATGGATAAGATAAATAGTTTGACCATAAAAGGATTGTTGAGCAACGAGGAAAAAGAAGCATTGATCCCAGCGATTAAGCAGGCAGTGGTAGAAATACTCACGGAAAAACCGAAAGAGCAACCTAAAGAAGAACCGAAGGAAGAACCTAAAGAAGAAACTAAACCTCCTCAATCGTCCCAGTGATCACGTCCTTGAACTTCCTGACTCCAGCAGGGATATACTGTTCCTGTAGCGATGTCTTTGAAATTACCTTCACGTAGCCGGGTTTCGGTTCAAGAGACCCAACCGGTATGAACTCCTCCTTCTTTTCCGCCCTTAATTCTTGCTCCGTTATTTCTTCCATCGAGCCACCGCTAAACCGAGGAACTTCCTTTCCAATCTCTTCCATTTCCTTTATCCTTCTTTCTATGTCCTCCACCATGTCAGATCAACTCCTCCACGTATTGGATTAACAACCAGATTTGATACAAGAGCTTAACGTCTTTCCTATTGTGTTCGACTATATCTTCAATCCTCTTCTCTTTCCACGCCTTTAATATTTCCTCGAAGGTTAGCATTTTCCTCTCTCCTAACAGATACTCGACCCACGTTTCCATGTTTCCCGCTTTGTTTATCGTGTACACGTACTCACGCTTAACCTTTCTCAAAACGTCCATCAAATCGTAGTACTCTGCTACAACAAACTCCCCACACCTTATCGCGTATCTCAAACACTTTGCGAAGATAAATCTGGTATCGAACGAAACGTTGAATCCCACTACCTCGTTGAATCCCTTATCCTTGAACCAAGTTATGAAATCTTCCACCATCTTTTTCTCGTCCATGTCCTGAAAGGTTACTATATTTTCAGGATCGTCCGGATCGATACAGGAAATGCAGATTATTCTGGAATCCCAAGGAAAAGGTCCCGTCGTTTCTATGTCCAATATTACAGGTTTTATTTTTACCGGTAAAACGGGTTTAAAGATCTCCGGAAGAACCTTTTCCGCTTCTCTTGGAGCTTCGGGAGGATAGTAAACGCTTTCCTCCGGCAGCGGTTCCAAAACTAACGTTATCTTCTTTCCGCCCGGTATGAAGGGTTCTTCTTCCGTTTCTACTACACTCGTCTTTATGCTCGCCTTTATCTCGGTCATGTTATCACGCTATTTCTTCCAACTTTATCGGAACTTCGGCGGGTTTGTAACCCGACTTTTCCACTCTAATTGTATATTCTCCCGGAAGTAATAAAATATAATCGGGTGTCCACTTTCCGGTGAAATAACCGTTTACCAAGATTTTAGCACTTAACGGATTGCCTTCCGGATCAACCGCCTCTATATCAACACGCCAAAGCTTTCTTTTCTTCACTTCGGGTTCTAACTTAACGGTAACCTTGGTTTCCTCTCCTGCCCTAACAATAACGGTTTTGGTTTTCTCCTTGTAACCAATCTTCTTGAAAGTTATGTCGTAACTTCCTTGAGTGAGTTCTAAAGTGAGTTCGCCCTTATCGTTCGTCTTTCCCTTCAATTCGCCGGCAATCCAAACCTCTACTTCCGGCGGATCGGAAAGTACGGTAAGCGTTCCTTTTTCTACAGGTGGTGGCGGAACGGGTTTCTTTTCCAATACCACGTGTTGTTCTTGATCGGTCTCGCTCGGGAAAAACGTTACGATCTTATCTTCATATCCTTCTAATTTCAGAGTGAAGTCAACACGATCCGTTATCGGGAATTCATCTTCATAAGGAGTTGTTCCTACCTTTTCTCCTTTATACCAAACCTCGGCTCCGGATGGTTCGCTGGTTATTCTTACCTTCCTCTTTCTTTCTTCCGGCGGTATTTCAGGCGGTTTAACTTCCTCTTCCTCTATCTCCTTCTCCAAGCTATTCAACATGTCTTCTAATTGCTTAATCTCCATCCAAGTTAGATCATACTGACCGATCTTTTCGAGAGGTTCTTTATGCTCCTCGACATACTTCTTCAATTCGTCCAGCGTTTTCCTTGCATTAACGAGCGATTCTCTTGCCTTATCGAATTCTCTTGTGTCGATGTATCTCTTAACCGTGAATGTTGTGTCCTTTATCGTATCTTCAAGTTGCCCGATCTTCATAGCAACGTCAGAAGGCCACATACCCGCTTCCTGTAGTGCTTGTTTTCTTGCGAATTTCATCATCGTTATCAGTTGAGGAATTTCTGTTATCGCAAAAATCGGGAGAGTTGCCATTCCGATTTTAGCTAAAGTTGATAGAAAACCTCCTGCTGCTTCCGGAGCTTTCTTACTTGCAGATGTGATTGCGTCTCTAAAAAGCTCCCACGCAGCCGGGTCTTTCCTCAATTCCTCTATTATTCTAACCCTCTTATCATAACTCGTTCTCAAGAAGTATTCCGCCGCTTTCGTTGGATTTTCCTTAACGAATCTTGCCCAATCCTTCGGTGTTAGTCGTGGAATTGCCTTCTTTTCTGAAGATAAGAAAGGAAGGATTTTCTTTACCTTGGGAAATCTTGTAGCAAGTTTCCCGATCACGCTTTCTAAAGCGGTCCAAGTTATTCCGGATATTATAGCATCGATTAAAATATCCGCCCAATGTTCCTTGACGTAATCGACTCCTTCGATGAATCTGCGGAACGTTTCCTTCGTGGGTTCGGATAGGTTCTTCCACGCTATTCCCAATCCTGCGAGGGTTTTTTCCCAAATAGAATCTATTTCCTCCTTTTCTTCGGGTGCGAATTCTTCGGGCGGTTTCATCTTTAGCTGTATGAGTTGTTCCAACGTGGTTGGCTCGGGTATGTACAACGTCAATCCCGTTCTCTCGTAAAACGGTGCGGTTGCGGTAACGTCGTAGGACTTACCGACATCTAAAGTTATCTCGTCTGTTTTTCCGTCACGTCCCGTCGTTAGTTCTTTGGTATCTACCTTCACTATTGCCATCGGGATAGGTTCTTTCGTGTCTGCGTCAACGACCTTGAAGGTTACTCTTGCGTGTTCGGGTTTCGGCTTGGGTTTCGGTTTAGGTGTCGGTGACGGTTTCGGTTTCGGCTTCGGCTTCCTGTAGATCGAGTAGTAAATCATTACACCTGCGGGTCCGATGTCGGATACCGTTTCGAAGAATTCCCATCCCCTTCTTCTCATCGATTCAATATCTTCGGGTGATGGCGGTTCCAATCCGGAATATACCCAAGTCCACTCGTAATCGGGATATAAGGATTCCAATTCTCTAACTCTCTCCTTCGTCTTTTTCTCTACGTCGACCATAACGATCTAATTAAATTATGTCGGTGCGTCCTTATTAAATTTTTTCAGAATCGGTTTGACCAAGAAGTTCGTTAACGAATTTCTATGCTTCCGCCTATGCCTTATGCCTTTCTCATATCCTTCCCATTTTCACTTTATTATAAATTTCCTGTATGTTTTTCCTCATCTTCCTGCTGTTTGCGGTTCCCTTTCCACCGTCGCCCAGTTCAGTCTCCTTCCCCGTGCCACCGCCTCAGCCATCTCCGGCATTCCCACGAACCGGACCGGAGGGTTCGCTGTCCGATGTCCGAATCCGAACCTATGCCTTCGCCTTCCCATCATGATTAATTTTATGTCTCCGTGTATATTAAAACCTTGCGGAAGCTGGACTAGGTGGGGCGGGGCGTTATCATCTTGCCGTGAAATCTTTAAATATGTTGCGGGAGATAATGGAAGCATGGACGTGACGCCGTGGCTGTTGTACATCGGTCTTAAACGACTGTTAATATTGTGCGTGTTAATATCTCTCTGGTTAGAAATAATAGAGGAGGCATAAAAATTCACTAGCATCTTTCTCTTTCTCGCCGCCTTTCAATTCTCACTTCTCCCTGAACGGTTCAAGATAAGGAAACCTTTTCAGCAACTCCCTCGCTTCGCTGTCGATCTCCTCCTCGGTCCTTTCTATCCCTCGCTCATCATAATAAACGTGTAGAATCTCGTGCATCAGCGTAAGCCGTTGCCAAAATTTATCATATCTTGCATTCAAAACTATCCTTTGTTCGCCCGGATCGACGTACCCGAATCTTCCCCGAGGTAAAAACCTATACTCCACGTCGTAGTTCTCCAATATTTCCAAAATATCGCTTGCCCGAATTTTTTCCATAATTAATATAATAATAGCGAGGTAAGTAATTAACAATTAACTTTATATACTTTTAGAATTAATTAATTAATTAACTAATTAACTTTATATATAAGGTAAGTAATTAACCTTCCCTTTTTGTTGTTATTATATATATATGGTGGAAAAATGGCGCGCCCAAAATTGTTGAATAAACCCAAAGTGGTCCAGATCGTGGTGGAAGAGGAAGAATATAACTTCATCAGCAAGATAGCAACGGAAAACGGAATTTCCGTGAGCAATATTATAAGAAACCTGATAAGAACCCTTAAAGGCGACGATTTAGCCGTTGAGTTGGCCAAAGCCCAGAAAAAAATAAACGAATTGGAATCCGAGGTTAAGAAATTGCAGGAAACCGCCAACAGCAACAACGACACCGCCGCATTGTTCAAAGGTTACTATTTTAACCTGCAGAAAAACGCAATATGCAGGATGGACACTAGAAGGGTCTGCAAAATCCACGAACTGCCAGATGAAATAAGAGAAGCGTATCGAAAATTCATGGACGGCATCATAAAGTTAGACGAACTCCAAAAAATTTTAGATAATTACAATATCAAACACGAACTTGTCCCTAAAGGCAAAGTGGAATAACGTAAAATTAAAAAAGGAAAAACAAAAAATTAAACTAAAGTTTATTCTACGTTCAACAACTCTTTTATTTCACTTAATTTATTTTGCTTCTCTGTTTCTAACATCTCTTCAAATCCGTCTATCGCGTCGTCAATGTAACTTGCATAACCTTTTTCTATCAGCTCTTTCATCTTATCATCACTTATTTCTTCTCCGTAATCGTACACAATACGTGCTCCGCCGTCAACTCCTAAACCCCAGCCAACAACAACACGCTCACTGTCTTCGTTTTCATACACTCTGAAATCACACCCGCAAACTTCAATTACTAAATCTTCTACAAGTTTCCACATCTTCTCCCTCGCCGTGCAAGACAATCCTGCACGGCTATAAGGGAAAAAACAAAACAAGCAAACTCAATTATCCTGCTCCAACTCCTTTCTTTTCTCGTCTAATTGCCTTTTCCAAATCAAGCAAGCGATTATATGCTTGCACGGATACAATATTACTTTCCTGCCGTTCACGATAACACAGCGCTTTTGGAAATCCGGACAGGTACAAAACGCTTTTCTTAATCCCTTGCTTAACTTAACCAAGTAAAAATATCCCTTGCCGTTTCTCACTAAAAACTCCCTCTCATTCTTCGTTATTATTCTATCATTCTTAACAATCTCTTTCGCTTTCTCGTATCGCTCAACAAAATTCTGCAATTGATACACATCGCACTTAATTTTCTTCAGCCATGCCATATCGAGCATTGCTCTTTCCCTTCTCATCTCCGCAATCTCATCATCGTCAACAATCCTTTCCGTCATGCTCTCACACTCACACACATATATATATTACCCTTTTATTTATAAATACTTTTCGGTGATGCAAACTATATTTTGCAGTATATAGGTGTGTGCGTGTGCGCTAACATTACGCTAACAAGCCGTTAAGTAGCGGGTCGTCCCGTTCAATTGTTGCGATATTTCGGCGGTTCCGGTGTGAGTTGGGGTCTTTCGCCATCCCGTGAGGGATGGCGTGTTAATATTGGCGGGAGGGCATAATTTTGGAACCGCCAAAAGGGAAAGAGGGAATAAGGTCGGGGGAAAACCGTCGGTTGTCCCCCGATGCTTTTTTCAAAATATATTTTCCAATACCGAAATCTTTAAATACTCACACACACATATATTATTTGGGTGAGTGTATGGGTCGAACAGTGTTAGCAACGTGCCAATACATCGTTAACTACATCCTCAAAGGCAGTAACAAAAAAACAATTAAACTACACGAGTTAGAGAAAGCGATAATGCTTCACGCAGGCGGAGACCCACGAACCATCGAAAACTATAAACGTTATCTCTCGACCCTGAACTTTATCAAAATTAAAGGTGATAAAGTCCATGTCTCAAACCAATCTTATCCAGCTTGATGAGAACGGCAACATCCCGAAGGATGCGAGACCCAAAAAGAAATCCGACGATCTCAAATACCTCAACGGCGTCGCATTCTTCACACAGCAAGGAGCAGCAGTTAAAGTAAGATTGCTCCAAAATCCCGAAGGCAAGAGGATCGTCGTTATTTCCAAAGGTAAGCAATATTTTGCAATAATGGAAGCGGATGTCGAGAAACTATTAAAGGCCATAGATCAGGTCTTCAAGTACGAGGTGAAATCCGACAAGACCTAACCAACCTTTGGGAGGGCGTGCGGTAAGGTGTCCGGGGTTCGGCACACCCAAAGGTTGGGGAATTTGAAAGGTGAGAACTTGATAAAAGGCATAATCGTGTATCATCACACTGCGTTAGGTGGTACCGCATTCGACGTGTTCGTACACGAGAAGTACAAAAAGGAGTTTAAAGAACTGAAAGAACATTTGTACGACGTTGACTGCAGTATAGCAAGGGCCATAGCAAAGGCAAACCCGAAATTAGTATTCATGGGTTCGGAAGATTTTTGCCACATACCCGAAGTAAATTACGGTATGAAACAGTTCGTGGAAGAGCTTAAAGCTAAAGGTTTCATAGAAATTGACCTTCGACCGTTGGAAAATATTATGAAGTCGTAGGTCGAGAAGATGAACGAATTGGTTGATTACGTGGTAGGGTTTGTAGACCGCACAGTAGCACCGTTGCTAAGAGATTATTATCGTGATATCATTTCGGACAAAGAGGTCACGGAAAGAGTGCAAGCAATAATAGAAGTTGCGTTAAATATGATAGATTGCATTAAGAAAATCGAGGGGATGGAAGAATGAAGATCGTAATAAAAATCGACGAGTCCGCATCGTGCGAGAACGTACTCCACTTCTTAGACAAGCTACAGGCCATCCTTCCCAGAGATAAAAAAGTAGAGGTAGCAGTAATCAGGGACGAAATGCTCACGTTAATGTAATTTCTTTCTTTTATCTTTTTTCCTTTATTGCCCTTCTAATTCCTAACAGTGCCAGTCCCATCAAAAATAAATTAACGTCTTCCTGTCCGTACTCTCCCGTTATCAGAACTTTTATTATCGCTGAAAGCATCAAACCAATTCCACCAAGACATCCCTTGCTCTTGTACCACGGTTTTGTTCTTCCCGCCATGATTATTCTTACACACTTTTCGCTTTATATACTTTATCTCGCTCTCTATTTTACCTAATTTATAATATAGTACTCCGTGCGAGAACATCAATCCGATCAACGCCGCTATTACTTCTCCGTCCATGAGATCACCACGTTTTTCATTCTCCTACACCGTATAATATTGCTCTACTTCCTGCCGAAAACGCAGACCCATCTTCTATGAAAATAACTATGCTCGTTGCCTTCGCACCAACTATGTAGTTACCACCACACAAACCGATCCTAGGAGATGACATTTCACTAAATCTTGAACTCGTTTGTTTATGATACCCATCGGGATTGTTTATCGTGACGTCGTACAAATAAAAGTGAGTATAATTAATGAAACCTAAATTAATTGATGTGTCTAATGAACTAAACATGCTATCCGTTGATACCGTTGAACCATCGCTGTATATTCTAACCCATCTATAAGCTTCACTACTATCGTTATCAAATCTCAATCTTACATTACTTTGCGATGAACCGTTGCTCTTCAAACTCATGAAAAGATACAATATCTCGTAACTGCTAGGAATATCTGAAAGTGTTATCGTTGTTGATGCCGCTGTTAAATTTACCGTTTGTATGTGCTTAAACGAATTAAAACTTAATTTAACGGGCGTTACAGCCCCATCCGCAAGTTTAACCGTCGTTACCTCTCCATCCGCTATCGTTCTTTGCGCCCAACTTCCCGCTATCATTCCCATTTTATCTACCTCAATAAACTGCTACTATGTACAAAACGGTTGATTCTCCTGAATCACATATAAAATAAAGTTTGTCCGTTTGGTAATCTGCGGCGTACCAAGCCGATGACGGTATTTTAAAATTCTGCGTCGTAACTCCCGATGTTGGAGAAAAGTAAACGTTATAATTTCCTGCATTGTAGATTAAAAAACTCTTTACTACTTGAGCAAATGTTACAACTGTTTCTGAATCCGTTACCGTTACATACTTCTGCTCCATGTTAGGAGCTGAAGTTATTACTCCTCTGCTCCAATCAGGATACCCAACAGCCATCATATCGCCCCGATTCTCCTTAATAATATTGTCATCTTATTTCTTAAATCTTCGAACATCAACCTTGGATCTACAATATATTTTGGCAAAACTCCTATTCTTACCCTAACCATGTGAGAATAAAGCTCGTCCTCGTTCCAAGTTATTATTCTCAAATAGGTTGGATGGTGCTTCAATTCGTAGAAATCGTTGAATGCGATCGTCTCGTTATCAGAAGCAAACGATTGGCCGGTAACCGACGGATAAATCTGATGTCCGCCTCTCCAGATTTGAACGTGTAACAGTCCCGAAGGTCCGGGAGGAAACATTATTTCAACTCTGTGAATTACTCCTCTCACTAACTTCGCTATCGTTTCCTTCGGGTTTTCTTTCGGCGTGTTTGCTGGCGTCGTGATCTCGTAGACGTAGAACATGATTTTAATATGTCCCTAACTTCTTTTATTAATTCTATCTGCAGGTCGGTTGCCTTCTTGTACTCCTCGTAATGCTTCTTCGCCTTCTCGACAATAATTTTAGCAATGTCTTTCAGGTCCATATTCTCATCGTAAACTCCTTGAAACTTGTAAGAACCCAACAACTTCTCGAAACCTTTTTCCTTCCTGTAAACGCTAAACGTGACTATGAGAACGTCTCCCGTGATGCTCACGTGATCAATTGTTATGTCTAACATAATTTACTCACTCGATTCCTTTTCTTCTTCCTTCTTTTCTTCCGTTACCAAGTACGCTACCGCTCCGCACTTCGGACACTTTTTGCTCGTTGGCTCGTTGTATTCTTCCTCTACCTCGAACACTTCTCCACAGGCCTTACACTTAAACTTTGCCATGTTTATATTATGCTCTCATCGTTTATAAAATTTGAGAATCATCTATCCTCTAATCAAGTACTGTAATCCTAAATAGTGCGCC